>Ga0265300_10000581_pt1 | contig 38465 bp, 30 predicted proteins | sample AusTroGonzalo_MG_FD_193482 | JGI IMG/M metagenome (GOLD analysis project Ga0265300, IMG submission 193482) | Bovine rumen microbial communities from tropical cattle in Woodstock, Queensland, Australia - Gonzalo_03 | ecosystem: Host-associated > Mammals > Digestive system > Stomach > Rumen ...
CAATCAGGCGGCTCACGCTATGTTTTTCCATGTATTCGCTCATGTCGATGCGAATCATGGAATCTTCACTACCGAACAAAGCAAGGCTCAACACCTTCGCAAGTTCCGTCTTACCCACGCCCGTAGGCCCGAGGAAGAGGAAGCTACCCATCGGGCGCTTGCTGCTGCGGATGCCCGCACGGGTACGGCGGATGGACTTGACAATCGCATCGACGGCCTGGTCCTGGCCAATCACGCGCTGCTTGATTTCTTCGCCCAGGTGGAGGAGTTTCTGCGCCTCTTCGCCGCCAAGGCGGCTCACCGGAATGCCCGTCATCTTGCTGATGCAATCACGGATGTCGCTCTCGTCGACAACCGGAATCGTATCGCCTTCGCCCTGCAACTGCTTCTTGCGTTCGGCGATGGCGTTCTGGAGTTCTTCTTCGCGGGCGCGGTACTTGGCCGCATTCTCGTAATCCTGGTTCGCGACGGCATCCTGCTTCTTCTGGAGCACGTCGGGCAGTTCCGCTTCCATGTCGAGCAGGTCCTGCGGGACCTTGATGGAATTGAGCTTCACGCGTGCGCCCGTCTCGTCGAGCACGTCGATTGCCTTGTCCGGCAAGAAGCGCTCGCTGATATAGCGTTCGGCGAGCGTCACCGCCGCGCGGATGGCCTCGGGCGTATAATGCACCTTGTGGTGCTGTTCATACTTGACGCGCAGGCCCTCGAGAATCTGGATGGAATCCTCGGAGTTGGGCGGGTTCACAAGAATCGTCTGGAAGCGGCGTTCGAGAGCAGCATCCTTCTCGATGTACTTGCGGTATTCGTCAATGGTCGTTGCGCCGATGCACTGGAGTTCACCACGCGCTAACGCCGGCTTGAAAATGTTACTCGCATCGAGGCTGCCTTCGGCACCGCCCGCCCCCACGATGGTGTGGAGTTCGTCGATAAAGAGGATCACGGAATTGCTCACGCGCTGGAGTTCCATGATGAGGCCCTTCATGCGTTCCTCGAACTGGCCGCGGTACTTGGTACCGGCGACCATCGCCGCCACGTCGAGCGTCACGACGCGCTTGTTCACGAGCAGGTCGGGAATCTTCTTCTGCACGATCTTCTGCGCAAGGCCTTCGATGATGGCCGTCTTGCCCACGCCGGGTTCACCGATGAGGGCCGGGTTGTTCTTCTTGCGGCGGCAGAGGATCTGGATAAGGCGTTCAATTTCGGATTCGCGCCCGATAATCGGGTCGAGCTTGCCCGCACGCGCCATCGCGGTAAGGTCGCGACCGAAGTGGTCGAGAATCGGCGTCTTGGACTTGGAACCGCTGCGCATTTCGCGCTGGCCCTGGGCCGGCCTCTGAGGATCATCGGGAATGTCCTGCGGGGCATTGCCTTCGTCGCTATGCTTGAGCTGGTCGAGCATCTGCTCGAAGTTTTCGTACGTGATGTTGTACGTGGAGAGGATGCCCACCGCCGGGGAATCCACCTGCTGCAAAATCGCAAGCATCAGGTGTTCCGGGCCGATGTACTGGTCGCCTTCTTCCTTCGCAATCTTTGCGGCATTGAAAAGCACCGCCTTCGCGCGTGCCGTAAACTGCAACAGGCCATCACGCGGGTTGCCACCGATGGTCATGAGCCCGCCGTTCGAAGACAGCGAGCGCTGGATATCTTCACTCAGGTCGACAATGTTTATCTTGAGCGCCTTGAGGGTCTCGATGGCAAAACCGGAATCTTCGCGGACCAGCCCCAGAAGCAAATGTTCCGTGGAGACGCAGTCGCTACCGAGATTGCGGGCAGCCATGCGGGCCGCCTGGAGCACGGCCTTCGCCTTTGCAGAGAAAATACCGTTGTTGTCAGCCATACAAGACCTCCTATCCGATATCCTGAATCAAGCCGTTGTGCATTACCACGCGGCGTTTTGCAAAACTAGCCAATTTCTCGTCGTGCGTGACGATCAAGAAAGCCTGGTTGAACTTTTCGTTCAGTTCGCCGAACAATTCGTTCAGAAGTGCCGAATTCGCCTCGTCGAGGTTGCCGCTCGGTTCGTCGGCCAGCACCAGATCCGGGTGGTTCATGAGCGCACGCGCAATAGCGATACGCTGGCGTTCGCCGCCGCTGAGTTCGCGCGGCAAATGCTTGAGGCGTTCCTTGAGGCCCACCGTTTCCAGGAGCATCTCGGCGCGTTCGCGGCATTCCTTGTCGGACTTGCCCGCAATACGGCCCGGCACGCACACGTTTTCGATGGCGGTAAACTCGCTGAGCAGATGGTGGAACTGGAACACGAAACCCACCTTGAAGCGGTGGTATTCGTCGCGCTCTTCGCTATTGAACTTCGAAAGGGCCTTGCCCTTGAAAAGGATCTCGCCGGAAGTCGGGGTATCGAGCATCCCTACCAAGTTGAGGAACGTCGACTTGCCGGAACCCGAGGAACCCGTGAGCGCCACGAGTTCGCCTTCGTCCATCGCGAAATTCACGCCCTTCAGGATTTCGAGCTTTTCTCCCGTCTCGGAGAAAACGCGACGGAGGTCTACTGTCTGCAATAAACTACTCATGTCTAATCGCTCCTACGGGGTCAAGACTGCTCGCCTTCCAGGCCGGCAACAGCGTCGCCAGCACGCAAAGCGCAATGCCAATAACGAAAATAAGAACGACATCGACCAGGTGCACAGAAATCGGGAAATAAGGAATCACGTAGACATCGCCCGGGAGCGTGATGAAGTGGTATTTCTCCTGCAATTTGCAGAGCACAAGGCCGATGGTCCCGCCCACAATCGTTCCGCCCACGCCGATAAAACTACCCATGAGCATAAACACGCGCATGATGCCCGCCTTGCTGAAGCCCATGCTGCGCAGGATGCCGATTTCCTTCGTCTTGTCGATGACAACCATGATGAGGGAACTGATAATGTTGAACGCCGCCACGAGGATGATGAGGCAGATGACCGCCGCCACGATGAACTTCTCGTAGTTCATCCACTTGAGGAGCGTGATGTTCTTCGCCTTCCAGTCCATCGAGTAGTACGGGTAAGTAAGCCACTGGCTCATGTCGTAGGCCGCATCTCCCGCCTTCCAGTGGTCCGTAAGCCTGAACTGTATGCCCATCACGGCATCACCCAGGCCGAGCAGTTTCTGCATCTCCTTGAGCCCGATATACGCGAGGTTGCCATCGTACTCGTAAGTACCCGTCTCGAAAATGCCGCTCACCACGCACATCATCATCTTGGGACCCGAACCGAGGGCCTCGTCCGGACTCTGGAAAAGCTGGAGCACGAGCTTATCGCCCACGACCACGCGCAGGCGGTTCGCGAGTCCTGACCCGAGAATGATTCCCGGGCGCATCTTGCCCGTGAGGTCTTCCAGGCTATCGACGGAATACTCGCCCCACTTGATGTACTTGTGGATGTCGGTCACGCCCTTCGCCGTCTCGGGTTCGATACCGTAAATCACGATACCGTCGTTCACCTTCTTGGAGCTGATGCCCACCTTGTAGATGATGAACGGGGACGCATTCACGATGCTCGAATCGCGCGCTTTCGCCTCGCGGATAAGGCTGTCGTAGCTTGCAATCGGTTCGCCGTTGTACGACATGATTTCGAGGTGGGCGTCCTTCCCTATCATCTGGGCGGTGACCTCTTCCTCGAAGCCGTTAACCGCGGCGAGAGCGACCACCAGCGCAAAGACGCCGATGGAGACACCGAGCATACTGAAAATGCCGATAAGCGATACGAAGAGACTCTTGCGTTGAGCCCCCAGGTAGCGCCAAGCGATAAGCCATTCCAGTTTATTCATTGTTTAGCAGGTCTCCGGCTTCATCAGCGGGAACAGTTGCACATCGCGGATGGTCTGCTGGTTCGTGAGCAGCATGACCATGCGGTCGATACCGAAGCCCACGCCACCGGTAGGCGGCAGGCCGGACTCGATGGCGTGCATGAAGTTTTCGTCCATCGGGTGCGTTTCGCCTTCGCCACCGCGGCCGCGGCGCACCTGGTCTTCCAGGAGCTCACGCTGACGGATGGGGTCGTTAAGTTCGGTATAGGCGTTGCCCAGCTCCCATCCGTTAGCGTAGGGCTCGAACTGTTCGATGAGCCCTTCGATGGTACGGTGCTTCTTGCAGAGCGGCGTGCTTTCGGTCGGCATGTCCTTGATGAACGTCGGCTGGATGAGCTTGTCTTCCACGGTGAGCTCGAACAGTTCGAGGATACCGCGGCCGCGGCTGAACTCGCCGTCGAGGTGGCCGCCGAGTTCTTCCATCTTGGCCTTGATTTCGTCGTCGCTCATGTCGTTGACCTTCAGGCCGCCGAACTTTTCGATGGCTTCGATCATGCTGTAGCGGGGCCACGGGGCCTTGAAGTCGATTTCCTTGCCCTGGTATTCAATCTTCGTGGTGCCGTTCGCCGCAATACAGGCGCGTTCGTAGATGTTCTCGAAGTGCACCATCATGTCGTTGTAGTCGGCGTAGGCTTCGTAGAACTCGAGACCGGTGAATTCCGGGCTGTGGGTGCGGTCCATGCCTTCGTTACGGAAGTTCTTACTGAACTCGAAAACCTTTTCCATGCCGCCCACGATGCAGCGCTTGAGGTAGAGTTCCGGGGCCACGCGCAGGTAGAGCGTCATGTCGCAGGCGTTGTGGTGCGTGGTGAACGGGCGGGCGTTCGCGCCACCGTAAATCGGCTGGAGCGTCGGGGTTTCGACCTCGATGAATCCCTTTTCGATGAGGTATTCGCGGATAGCCTGCATAATCTTGGAACGCTTGATGAAGACTTCCTTCACGTCGTCGTTCAGGGCCATGTCGATGTAACGCTGGCGATAGCGGGTATCCACGTCGGCAAATTCGTTGAAAACGACCTTGTTGCCGTTCTCGTCAATCTTTTCCTTGGCCACCGGAAGCGGGCGCACGGCCTTGGAAAGCATCGTCACCTTCTTCACGTGCACGGAGTATTCGCCCGTCTGGGTCTCGAACATGAAGCCGTTCACGCCGATAAAGTCGCCGAGGTCGGTCATCTTCACGATTTCGTAGTTTTCCTCGCCCACTTCGTCACGGGCGCAAACCACCTGGAGGCGGCCATAGCGGTCCTTCAGGTGCATAAAGCACATCTTGCCCTTGCGGTTGAAACGGACCACGCGGCCGGCAAAAGCGACTTCCTCGCCGCTCGCCATCAAGGCTTCCTTGTTTTCTTTCAGGGTCTTGGAATCGTGCGTGCGGTTGAACTTGTGCGGATAGGCCTCCACGCCCATTTCCTTGAACTTGTCAAGCTTCGCCAAACGAGCCTGAACCTGGTCATTCATGTCTTGCATTGCCATAATTTAATCCTGTGACACAGTCACTTGAAATTTTGAACGTGGTAAAGATAGAATTTTTTCGGTTCTAATGCTGGCGACAAGGTATCACGATGCCCCCGTTTTTTCTATCTTTTCACCCGAAAAATTTTAAAAGGTTAAAACCATGAAACTCTCCAAGTATTTTTACGTGACGCTCCGCGAAACGCCGAGCGATGCCACCATGCCCTCCCACATCTTCCTCATGCGCGGCGGCTACATCAAGCCCCTTTCTACCGGTATCTACTCCATGATGCCGATGGGCTTCCGCGTGATCCAGAAGATTACGAACATCATCCGCGAAGAGATGAACAAGATTGGCGGTATCGAAGTGGACTTGCCGGTGGTTCAGACCGCTGAACTCTGGAGCGAATCGGGCCGTTACCAGGCCATCGGTGAAGAACTCCTCCGCTTTAAGGACCGCAACAACCACAACATGGTGCTGGCCATGACCCACGAAGAAGCCATGACCGACCTCGTGCGCTATGTGCTCAACAGCTACAAGCAGCTGCCGGTGATGCTCTACCAGTTCAAGACCAAGTATCGTGATGAAGCCCGTGCCCGCGGTGGTCTTATCCGCGTCCGCGAATTCCTGATGAAGGATGCTTACAGCTTCCACACCAGCCAGGAAGACCTCGACCGTCACTACCAGGAAGAATACGACGCCTACCTCCGCATCTACCGTCGCGTGGGCATTGAACCGGTGGTGGTGCAGAGCGATACGGGTATCATGGGCGGTAAGGTGGCTCACGAATTCATGCTCGACACTCCGAACGGCGAAGACTACCTGATTCTTTGTAAGAAGTGCGGCTACCAGGCCAACCGCGAAATCGCGAAGTTCCAGCGCGTTCCGTTCAAGGGAGACGAAAATGCAGCCCTCGAAAAGGTCGCCACGCCGAACAGCGAAAGCATCGAAGAAATCACCAAGTTCCTGAACGTTCCTGCTGAATCGACCGCCAAGTGCGTGTTCTTCGACTTCGAAGGCAAGCTCATCACGGTGGTGGTTCCGGGCAACCTCGATGTTTCCGAAATCAAGCTCCACAACCTCTTGAAGGCCAAGGAACTCTATCCGGCCGAAGACAGCCTCATCCAGGCTTGCGGCATGGTTCCGGGTTTTGCTTCTCCGATTGGTTCTCACGACACACGCGTCATCGTGGACGAAGCGATCGCTGATTCCTTCGACCTCGTTACGGGCGCCAACGAAGAAGGCTTCCACTTCAAGCATTGCAACCCGAAGCGCGACTTCCCGAAGTTCGAAGTGGCCGACATCGCCGAAGCTTCCGAAGTCTGCAAGTGCCCCTGCTGCGGCGAGCTCCTCACGGAAACCCGCGGTATCGAAATGGGCAACATCTTCAAGCTGGGCACCAAGTTCTCTGAATCCATGGGCGCCAAGTTCCTCACCGCCGAAAAGACTTCCGCTCCCGCTATCATGGGTTGCTACGGCATCGGCGTGGGCCGCCTGATGGCCTCCGTCGTCGAAAACAGCCACGATGACTTCGGACCGATTTGGCCCAAGTCCATTGCCCCGTTCCAAGTGGAAATCGTCCCGATCGGCAAGGAAGCCGAACTCATGGAACTCGCCGAAAAGTTCGAGAAGGAACTCGAAGCCGCCGGCATCGACGTGCTCGTGGACGACCGCGACGAACGACCGGGCGTGAAGTTCAAGGACGCCGATCTCTGGGGTTCTCCGGTGCGTATCGCCATCGGCAAGAAGGGACTTGCGAACGGCGAAGTCGAATGGAAGTTCCGCAACGAGAAGGAATTCACCATGGTCAAGGTCGAAGAAGTTGTCGACAAGGCCAAGGAATATTTCGCCGAATAAATCAGTACAAATTTCTTACAAAAGGCAACGCGCAAAGCGTTGTCTTTTTTTGTTTGTATAATTTTACACTTTATCTAAATTATTGAGTACAAAGTATTTAATTAAGTACAACGTTATATTTTTACAAACAACGTTATCTATTCTTACAAATTTGTCTTTACAAACAAAGAAACGTATTCTAAATTGCAAATTCATTCTGTTGTGTGGTTTAAGGGACAAACAAAAAAAATGGAGAAACAACATGAAAAAAATCCTTACCGGTGTACTTTGTGCACTTGGTTTTGCTAATGCGTATCAATACGTGCAACACGGTAATTACAGCGTTTCTGTTGAGGACGTGTACGAAAATGTCGCGTCCCATATTTTCGCTTTAAAGTTTACCGTTCAAAACAACGGGACAAACGCCCAAAACATTCGAATCATGTACCCCCTTCCCAACGACGGAAAAATCTACAAGATCGACCGTACCCTTGGCGCAGACGGCATTGACACCAGAACCGGTGTAAGCAACTACGACATTTACCCCTTAAAGGGCGGTATCGTAAACCTGCACAAGGACAATGCCACCGGACAGCTTTCCCTGGACATTATGTACAGGCAGGAACCCGGTACAAACAAGTTCTGCATTTTCGCCGCCCACTATGATTTTTCGCCCATCGAAAAGCAAAACCACGGTCAAATGACATTCGGGATAAACCCCTCCAAAACACCTTACGAGAACCCGATTATCCGCCATTACGAACCGCGTCCCCGTTTGGAAACAAGGTTAAATGGCCAACCAGGCGAAACTTTCATGCCAAGACCTGGTGACGAATTCATGGCTTCTGTTATTCATGGAGATAAAGAAGAAGTTACCATAAACGGGAAAAAAACAAATGTATACGACTTCAATGAATGGAATCCCGGCTCTGTAGGCAGCGAAACCGAAAAAGTCAAGATTAGAACCATCGTCGACTTGAACGTACCTTCCTTCGGCACCATCAAGGATACTAGAATGGCGAACCTTGACATGGGGGAATTGGCCGATTATCTGGGTTGGACACAGTCTACATTCGATGGACACATGCAACTCTTTACTGGTAGCGAGACACGAGAATTCATCATGGGTCGCTGCTGGGCAACGCCGTATTCAACATCTACAACTACTATTACGGCAACCAGAATACAAAACCCGATGCCCTGACTCAAGACGAAATGGTCTACTTGGCAAGAACCAGAAACAATACTCAATATGTATTTAGAACTTTTGGTGTAGACGGAGTAACAGGAGAAGGCGACGATACGTCTGAATGGTTGTTTAACAAAGTCATCCATGGTGTAAATGCAACAAGTCATAGTCACTACAGCGAACCCCTTACCGAACAAATGGTCATTGACTTTATTTCGGCAAAACCCAATGAATCTCCCCGTATCGGGAGGCCCCTTTGGATTTCTTTCCGCGCTGTCGAAGGGAATCATGCAATGCTTATTGATGGCGTCGCAGAAATTGTCGATATGAACGGTATGCAACCTAAAATTGGTGATGACGGCGTATCTGGAAATGTTGGTGTAGGAACCAAAGTCTTCCACGTTGTCAACCTGGAAAACTTCGGAACATCCGGTTATATTACCGCAGAAAACATACTTCAAAGAATGTTGGGGTACATCACCTACGACTTCCCCACAATGTCCACACAATACCAGAAAACAAACCCGCTCGTGAGCCAGGATACAGACAAAGACGGACTGGTCGACTTTGACGAAGAAAAAAGATTCCATACTGAAAGCGGATTTGCCGATACTGATGGCGACAAGATTTCGGACTTCGACGAAATCCGTTCCTATGTACTTCGTACAACGCTGAACTACAATACAGAAGGAGAACCCCAAGCCCCCACCAGACTATTTGCCGTTGGCTATGGAACAGCACTTCTTTCTGATAACATAACTCCCAACCGTCCTGAACACGTCATGGATTATGATAACGACGGTATTGATGATGGCGACGAAGACAAAAACAAGAACGGCAAATACGAACCCGAGAAAAACGAGACAGACCCCCTGACCAACGAGTCCGAACAGGCTACAATCAACGAGAACTTGCCCATCATTCCCGACGGTCTGACCTTCTACGCACTTTCGGAACTGCGTCTTAACGACGGTACATATTGCTACAAAGAGTATAGCGACACGGAACACTGCGATGTCGGCTCCGGATCTACCAGGAAAGAATATTCCACATACATCGGCGCAAGGTCTAAGGTCGGCGCAATCTACACCAAGGGTGGCATACAACTCCGCGACTACTCTACGGCAAAGAAAGTCATTCTCTACAAGGATCCCAGCTACAAGGATGTTTCAAGGCAGAACCACGTCACGTTCGATAGCAAATATACCTACTACCCCCCCATCGCCAACTGGCCCTTTGCTGCATACGACAACCAGAACGTTGAAACGTGCGATGACGGCACCGAATACAAGATTGTTCGCAATAATGAGACCCTTGAAAACGGTGCAAAGTACAAGATGCTCAAGGTTGAAGCTGGCGCAACGCTGACAATCAATCCGGGCAGCATGTGCATTGGCGAACTCCAGCTGGATCCAGGTTCCAACATCGCGTTCTCGAATCCCAACAAGTCTACCGAAATCCAAGTCAACAACAATGTGATTTGGAGAAGTTCCCTTTCTGCAGACGATGCAACGATCAAGAAAATTGCAAAGCATTTCCTGCTTACCATGCAGACGAGCAACCACATCTACATCGATACCAAGTGGGCAGGCTCTATTTATGCTCCCAAAACAAGCCTGATTCTTGCACAAACAGAAGCATCGAAGAAGCTGTACGGTACATTCCTCGCCAACTACATCACCGTACACCAGAAGGCGGACGTCTACACCGTCAAATACGAAAGAGCCCTGCCTACACTCAACAAGTCCGCAAAGCGCGTTGTTGCAGCCGACTTTAGCGCTCCCGCACTCGGCAACACGAAGATTCTCGGGCTTGACAGGAACAACGTTCACTTTGACGCAGCAGAAGCCGGCACATACACCGTTTCCATCATGAAGGCGAATGGCGAAAAAATCGCTTCGATGACAGCGACAAATGCCCAGGCCGGAAGGAACGTTCTCCCCTGGAATTCCACAAATGTCACGCCGGGCATCTACTTTATTTCCATTAAGCACAACGGAACCGCAAGTGGCATGAAGGTATTCCTTCGCTAAATAAATAAACATACTATCCAATCCACATCCCCTGTAGCAGCACGCCATGGGGGATTTTTCTATATTATTCTCTAGATAAAATCCCGCGCAGTTTTTCAGGCAGGTAGGCTATGAGCAAGATAAAGATTGCGACGTTGCAAGGCAAGTGGACAGGCGATTTCGACAGTAACAACGCCTGGTACGTAGAGCAGGCGCTCTCGCTCAAGGGCAAGGGCTACGACCTGGTCGTCTTGCCGGAACTCTTCCACACGCCCTATTTCCCGTTCGAGGAAAACGCGGACTTCTTTGACCTTGCCATTGAAAAGGACCACCCGCTAGTAAGCCAGTGGCAGGGCATCGCGAAGGAGTTGAACGCCGTCGTGGTCTTCCCGTTCTTCGAGAAGCGGGCCCGTGGTATCTACCACAATTCCGCCTTCGTGTTCGAACGTGACGGTAGTATTGCAGGCCTTTACCGCAAGAGCCACATTCCCGACGATCCGGCATTCTACGAGAAGTACTACTTCATCCCCGGCGACACGGGTTTCGAGCCCATCAAGACTTCCGCAGGCACGCTCGGCGTGCTCATCTGCTGGGACCAGTGGTTCCCTGAAGCCGCCCGCATCATGAGCCTCAAGGGGGCAGACGTGCTCATCTACCCCACCGCAATCGGCTGGATGGATTCTGAGCCCAAGGAAATCTACCCGCGCCAGCAGGACAGCTGGACTACCGTCATGCGCGGGCACGCCATCGCGAACCGCACGTTCGTGGTTGCCGCCAACCGCATCGGTACCGAAGGCCACCTGACCTTCTGGGGCACAAGTTTCGTCTCTGCGCCCGACGGCTACTTCATCGAAAAGTGCGCCCCCGACTTCCTCGGAGTCTCCACCGTGGAAATCGACCTCGCCGAAACCGAAGAAAACCGCCGCTGGTGGCCGCATTTCCGCGACCGCCGCATCGACCTCTATGGCGACATCTTGAAAATCTGGGGCGAATAACATGGCATTAGCAGCAATCAGATACCCCGCAGAATGGGAAGAACAGAAAGCCACATGGCTCGCCTTCCCGCACAACCAGGAAAACTGGCACGGCGAGCGCGGCGTAAAAATCCGCAAGTTCTACATAGACCTCATCCGCACCATCAGCGATTTCCAACCAGTGAACGTTCTCCTCCCGAGCAAGGATTTCTTGACTGCTGCGGAGAAAGCGGCCCTCACAGAAACCGCCTTCCCGGTCAACTTCCCGGTCATCAAGACCGACGACATCTGGATCCGCGACTACGGTCCCTTCTTCATGAAGAAGAGCAAGAAGACCGTCGTTTCCGAAGCAGAGTTCAACGCCTGGGGAGCAAAGTTCCCGCCCTGGAACAACGACAACAAGATTCCCGCACGCATCGCAAAAGCAACCGGCTACAAGGAAGGCAAAAAAATTCCCTTCATTTTCGAGGGCGGAGCCATCGAAGTCAATGGTGACGGACTTGCCATCACCACGCTCGACTGCCTCGTAGGCAAGAACCGCAACAAGCCCGAAGACCTCTCGAAAATCATCCGTGCAATTAGCGAAGCGCTGGCCCTGAGAAGCATCCTCATCCTCCCCCACGGCCTGAACGGCGACCACACCGACGGGCACATCGACAACGTGGCGCGATTCGTCGCAAAGGAGCGAATCGTCATGGCATGGGACACCAACATGAAATCGAAGAACGCGAAGGTCCTCACCGAGGCAAAATACCTCATCGAGACTTGGCTCAGAGCGTTCTACGGCAAGAATGCCACCGTCGACACGCTCGCACTCCCCCCGCAAAGGAAACTGCGCGACGGCCAGATTCTTCCCGCAAGCTACATGAACTTCATTTTTGCGAACGGGGCGTTAATTTACCCGAAATACAAGTGCAAGAACGATTCCGTGGCCCAGAAATACTTCGAGAGCGTGTTCCCCGACAGGTTCGTCATCGGGCTGGACAGCCGTACCGTAATCGAGGAAGGCGGAAGCCTGCACTGCATGAGCAAGCACGAGAGCAAGTAACACCCGCCACAGCCAAAAAATTGCAAAAGAAAAATCCGGCCCCGAAATTTCGGAACCGGATTTTCACTGAGCTATGAAGGGCTCGAACCTTCGACCCACGCCTTAAAAGGGCGTTGCTCTACCAACTGAGCTAATAGCCCGAGCAAGCCAAATATACGAAAAAAAAGGTTTTTTGTAAAGGTCGCGGGTCTTATTTTCGTTTTTTTTGTAAATTTAGGGCATGGATATAAAAAGAAAAGTGGCACTACTCGCAGTCTGGAGCCTAATGCTTCCGTCACTTGCGAACGCATACTTTTCGCAGAACGACCAGGGCGAAGAAGTATTCTCCTTCCTGAGCACGTTCGACAGCCCGCGCAACGCCGCACTCGAAAAAGCGGCATCGGCAGTACCATCCACCGACCCGACCATTGTCCATCTGAACCCGGCCGCACTGCGGCTACCGGAAGGAAAGAAGCACGTTGCGGAAATTCACTGGCAAACGGGCGACATGGCCGAAAACCAGGGCTCCATCTCGTACACTTCGTACTACAAGCAGTACCTGTTCCAGATTTCGTACAACTGGCTCGACTACGGTAGCCTTGACGGCTACGACGAATACGGCAACGAGACTGGCAAGGAATACAACCCCTTCAGCCAGCTCGCGACCGCCACCGTTTCGTTCCCGATGAAGCATATCCATGTTGGCATCACGGCAAAAATCGCAAGCGACCACCTCGCCGACGACGCAGCCGACCGCACGGCATGGGGCGCAGCTTTCGACTGGGGTGTTTCCTGGCAATCTTCGAGCAGGATTTTCGGACTGGCCGTTCTCGCACGCGATTTCGGATGCCTTTTGCGCGACTACGTGGATGACGACGAAGACACCTTCTACCCAATGTCGCAGACATTCGGAGTAGCCTTCTACTACAGGCCGGTAATAGCACCAAGACTCACGATTATGGCCGAAAGCGACTTCCCCCGCTACGCCGAACCCAAGCTCGACCTGGCCGGCGAATACGCGCTCGGGCAGAACTTCTTTATCCGCGCCGGTTTCACCCGCGCCTGGCTCGACCTTACCCGCGACATAAAACAGCTCGTTTCGGCCGACAGCCGCCCCGACGAAGCGCAGACAGCACGCATGCTGAGCGCCGGCCTCGGTTATACCAGCTCGCTATTCTCTCTCGACTACGCGTTCTCGTACCTCGCACAGGGCTTGGGCGTCGAGCACAGAATCGGGCTTCGCGTAGGGTTCTGATGCGGCAGTTCGACGTACTCGTATGGGGGCCGCAAACCGATAGCGACAAGCCACAAAAACCTCCCTTCACGGACAATGCCCTCGGGTGGTTTTTCGGCAACGACCTCAATGCAAGCCTTGCCAAAAGCGATGCGGAATGGATCGTGTTCGCACACGAATCGGTGGCAATAGACCGCGCCTTCCTGAACAGCCTCGCCGAATGCATTTCGGGCTTCCCGATGGTCGACGCGTTCGCCCCGCGCATTCACGACAAGGCATCCAACAAGTTCCTTTCGGGCTACGCGCTCGACAAGCGCTCGGGACTTTCGATGCTCGACGAGAACGCCTCCATGCGGTTTGTCGCGGTCCCGCACCCCTACATCGCCGTCTTTTCCAGAAGAATCCTACAACGCACCGGGGCGCCGGACCCGCTACTGCACAGTGTATACCAGATAGCAGACCTCTCCCTCCGCATGCTCCACGCTGGCGGCAAGATGTTCTCAGTCCCGTACCTGGTCTGCAATGCGAACGAAGGTTTCGAGTCTTCACCGTATAGCGAAAAATCCGCGCGAAACGAGCTCGCCTTTACGCTCTACAAAGCATTCGGATTCTGGCACAACGCCTCGTTCCTTGTGCGAAACGCAGGTGCGATTCCCCACCTCTGGGCAAACAGAAAGCCGCTCTCGGAAAAGCGCAAAAACGCAATTCTCCTGAGCAAGCTGACAAAAGACTTTCTGGCAGGACTGTACTAGGCGCGATTCGATTGCGCCTTAAATGCCCGGAGTTTCCAGGAATTCGATTACGCGTTCCGCAAAACTCTTCATGGAGCAGTACTCCAGAAGCTTGCGGGCAGCTCCAGCATCAACGACGTTTTCACCGGCAAGTACGCGGTCCAAGACGCGGGCATAGGCTTCCGCATCATCGGCGGGCGTTACCAGCGGGCACACACCGTCCAGGTTCTCTGCGACCGCCGATGCCCTTGCGCACACCGCAGGCGTGCCGCAAGCTATCGACTCGATAGGCGGAAGCCCGAAGCCTTCCAGGAAACTCGGATAGACCATCAGGTCGGCATGGCGGTAAAAGTCCCGCAATTCCGCGGCGCTGAATTCGTTGAAGTGGAACACGTTGTAAAGCTTTTTCTCGTTCACGATGTTCCGGAGCCTCTCCGAGAACTTGCCTACGCGCACAAAGGCTACGTCGGGCCGTAAGCGCGCCATCTCGAAATACGTATCGATATTCTTGCGCGGTTCATCGAGACTCACGTTCAGGCACATGCCCTGGAAGTTGCGCATTCCATGTTTCCTACGGAACGCGGCACGTTCTTCCTTTGTCACGGGAGTTTCCGGCGCATTGAACAAAGCGGAATCAATCGGGCAGCCAATAACCTTCCCGGGAGCGTCCGCCATCTTCTTGCCAAAATACTTTGCCGCTTCGCCACGGGTCCAGTTTGAATTATAGACAAACGAATCTGCACACAGCGTGCCACGGACAAAGAACATGTTCAGCAACTTGAACTTGATGCTGTGCGGGTAAAGAGTCTCGGCAAACGTATCGTGCACGAACATCACCGTTCTTGCCGACGAGCATGCGCTTTTTGCCATGGGCACAAGGAACCCTAGTTCCGGACGGATAAAGAAAATGACATCCGGCAAAATCTCACGCACAACCTTCTTGAGGGGGCCACGGAACGAGAAGAATCCCGTGTAGAGCGACTTCGCCCAGATTTCGTGCGCCGTGAACCCGCGGGCATCCTGGACCTGCGCACGGGCACCTTTATTGCCAGCATTTGCAGCCCCTTCATCCGGGAAGAATTTCGGGGTCTTGAGCCATAGCACATGCGCATCGTATTTTTCGCGCACAGCGTCGAGCAAGTTTATGGTCAACCGGCCAAAACTCGTGCGTTCATTCTTGTCACAGACAAAAAGTATTTTGCGCTTCTGCGGCATGAGATAAAATATAGTTATAAGATTTGCTATATTCAGAATATGGCTAGAATCGCAATAGTCCTCGCCACCTACAATGGCGCCAAGTATCTCCCGCAGATGCTCGATTCCCTCGTTTCGCAGGAACGCAGGGCCGATACCATCATTGCCGTAGACGACGGTTCGACAGATTCCACGCCGGCCATATTGCACGAGTACGCCGAAAAACTCCCTCTCCGCATCGAAATTTTGCCCAAAAACACGGGGCACCGCGCGGCCTTTTCCGCGGCGCTAGAAATCGCCCGCAACACGCTCGACAAAGACGACCTCGTGGCACTTGCCGACCAGGACGACACCTGGCTCCCGCAGAAACTAAGCATCCTGGAGCGCGAAATGCAATCCGGCGAAAAAAGCCCCGCCCTCGTCTTCGGGGATGCAACCGTCATCGACGCCGACGGGAAAACGCTTTTTGATTCCTGGCGCGCCGCGGCACACATCCAGAAGGATTCCCCCTTCAAGACGCGCATCGCCGGGACCAACAACGTCACCGGTTGTCTGTCCCTGTTCCGCGCTTCCCTTCTCGACAAAATTTTACCCATCCCGCAAGAAGTCGGCGTGCACGATTCCTGGATAGCCATCATCGCCGAGAAGAACGGCGGCATCAAGGCCATCGATACGCCAGTCGTGCAATACAGGCTCCACGGGGGGAACGCCGTCGGGCTCGGCAACCGCTACACCTTCGACGAGACATGCCGCCGGCAAATCGCCTGGAGTTCGCTCCTGAACGAAAAAAGCGACGCTCTTGGTTTCACGCCCGACGAGACAAAATTCGCCGCAAGGCTCAACCGCTATTGGAAAAAGCGCGCCAAATTCCCCGTTCTCCCCTGTTCTTTCGCATTTCTCGCCTGCAACAGGGCATTCCTCTTCCCGGAACGGGACGGCCGCATAAAAAAGGTTCTATTTTCGCTATTGGGCGCACCCGCCGTCCACCTGCTATTCGGAAAGGACAAATGAAGACTATCGCTTTCTACCTACCGCAATTCCACCCGATACCGGAGAACAACCTCTGGTGGGGCGAGGGATTTACCGAATGGCACAACGTGAGCGCCGCAAGGCCCATGTTCCGCGGGCACAGGCAGCCGCAAATTCCCTCGACGCTCGGGTACTACGACCTGCGCTGTGACGAGACCCGCCACGAGCAGGCAAAACTCGCCCAGGAATTCGGCATTGACGCCTTCTGCTATTACCACTACTGGTTCGGCGGCAAGCAACTGCTCGAAACGCCCCTCCAGAAGATGCTCGCCGACAAGGATTGCGACATGCCGTTCTGCCTCTGCTGGGCAAACGAGACGTGGTCCCGCGCCTGGGACGGCAAGGAAAGCGAAGTCCTCATGAAGCAGGACTACAGCGCCGAAGACGACACCGAGCACGCCGCCTTCCTCGCAAAAATTTTCGCGGACAGCCGCTACCTCAAATCAGACGGCAAACCCGTATTCATCATCTACCGCGTAGGCAAGATGGACAACCCCGCGCGATTCGTGCAGGCCCTTGACAAGGCGGCCCAGGGCGCCGGGTTCCCGGGAGTGCGCGTTTTCGCCGTCAGGAACTTCGCCTGCGACGTCGACGACAATACGCTCCATTCTTACGGCATCGACGACATCGTGGATTTCCAGCCAAACAACACGGAATACCCGCGCCGTTCCGCCATCGGGAAAGGAATCCGCTTTTTGCAGCGTTGCTGGAATTCCGTTGCCAAGAAAGCGGGACTCCCGCAAGTCAATTCCGTTCTGCGCCTCAAGTATAACGCGGTCGCCCATAACGCGCTCGCCCTCTACGACACGCTCGGGCAGAACCACCACCCGACCGTTTTCCCCAACTGGGACAATTCCCCGCGTCGCAAGGCAGCGACCGTCATCCAGAACGACAACCCAAAAGACTTTGCCCGCTGGGTGAACGCCGCCGCAAATATCGTGCGCAAGCGCCCCGAAAGCGACCAGTTCCTGTTCGTGAACGCATGGAACGAGTGGGCCGAGAGCGCGCATCTCGAACCGGAGCGCAAATTCGGCAACGCATTCCTGCAAGCCTTCAAGGAAGGAATTTCAAAATGAGCCTTCCTGCACGCACAGTCCTGGTAAACTACAGGAACATGGACAAGACCATCGCCTGTATCCGCGCTCTCGACAAGATGAGCGTCAAGCCGGAGTGCGTGTACCTCATTGACAACGCAACATCTCAGGAATCGCGCGACCTCTTCGAAAAAGCCTTCCCACAAAGCCGCACGGAATCGTTTGAAATCGCATGCATCTGGAACGAGGCGAATGTCGGGTTTGCCGCAGCCTGCAACCAGGGCATACGCGCCGCCCGCGAAGACTATTTCGACGGCTACATGTGGCTATTGAACAACGACACGGAACCCGAACCGGACTCGCTCAAGGAGCTGCTCGCAACGGCAGAAAGCTCACACGCAGGCATTACCGGCTCGCAAATCGTCTCCCCCGACGGGAAATTTCTCGGAGGAGTCGGGTTCGTTGATTCCAGGTTTGCGACCGTACGCCGGGCCACCTCGCCAGATGAACGCTGGTTCAACTACATCGAAGGCTCGTCCTTCCTCATCTCGCCCGAATGTCTCCGCAAGACCGGCGAGCTCTCCGAGGAATACTTTTTGTACTTCGAAGAAAGCGACTACTGCTACAAGGCCCGCCAAATGGGGTTCGACATCGCATGGGCCACAAAGAGCATCGTGCATCACGATATCGGGAGTTCCACAGGCAGCGAGCAGGGCAAGGGAAAGGTTCCGCCATTCATCGACTGCCTCATGATACGGAACCGCTATCACTTCGCGCAAAAATTCCAGTTTCCAAGCTTCACAGTCAAATACGGGCTCTTCTTATCCATCATGCTGCGGGTATTCCGTCTGCAGCCCCTGAGGGCGTTAGCCATTTTAAGAATAGTCCTTTCCGAAGACAGCTTCAAGAGTTTTATAGAAAAGAACGGCGGGTTCTACGCATACACGGGTTTCAACGCAGACGGGTGGTACTATGGCTAAAAACATCTCGACATTTTCCACAATTATCTGCGCAGCCGTATTTTCATTGACGGACTATGCTTTCGCCGGTCCCACGCATAGCGGAGATTCCACCGTAACACACCTCGCCTTCGAGGATTCCGCACGCGACTACCAGGTGAACATCCGTGCGCAGCTCGTGGATTCCGTCGCCATCACCAACCTCACTAATGCGCCCACGCACTACGACGACGCGATGTCCATCCGGCTATTCCTCGACGGGCACTTCACGCAGGCGCTCCATTTCGATGCGCGCGTGAACGTCAATACCGACTACACGAACCGCGACATCGCCGACCACTTCTACCACCCGCGCGAAGGCATCCCCTACAACAAGCAGAGCGACAAAAAGCGCACCTGGGACCTGTTTGCAGCAAAGGTCGATTACACTCTGGACCCCGTCACACTCCTCGCAGGATTTGACTACATCGAGTTCGGCCCCGCACGCAGGAACCACGTCATCCTCCGCGGCGAAAATGCAACCTACCGCCCGTGGCAAGATTCTACGAGCCGCATCGGCAATCCCGCACCTACGCCCTACTTCGGCTACAAGTTCCAGATCGGTCCTGTCGAATACACACAATATGCGACAAAACTTTTCGAAGAGAAGAACAAGGGCAAGTACCTGCACGCGCACAGGCTCGACCTACACCTACCCAAGAGCATCACGCTCGGGCTTTCCGAGACATCGCTGTATGGATCCACCACGGAACCTGCGGGAACAAACCCGAATATCGACGCCGACAGTAGCGGGCGCGAATTTGAGTGGGCATACGTCATCCCGTTCATCCCCTACATATTCCAAGAACACCTCCAGGGCGATCAAGACAACATCTCGCTCGCATTCGACCTGAGAGTCCGCACGCTCCCGCACTGGGAATTCTACGGCGAACTCCTCTGGGACGACATGAAGTCGCCGACAAGCATGTTCGATGACAGCTGGTGGGGCAACAAGTGGGCCGCCACCGTAGGTATCGCCCGAGACAGCCTCTACGTAGGTCCCGTACGCCTCGACATGCTCACGGAATACACGCGCATTGAGCCGTGGGTCTACACGCACCACAAGGGTGGCGGTTACACGTATGCGAGCTATGCGCAGAGCCTCGGGAGCGACCTCGGGCCCAACAGCCAGGAAATCCACGCAGAAGTGAGTGCTACATACAAGTTTATCAATGCCACGTTGTTCGCAAGCAACGTCGCGAAAGATACCGCATTCGGCGGGAACATTACCGATATCCACGGCCCCGAAGACGCAACCGACAAGAAATTCCTCGCCGACGAGACCACAAAACGCTACACCGAGCTCGGGGCACGACTATCGCTTGCCCCATGGAACTGGATGAACTTCCGTGCAGGATACACGCGCTTCTTCGGCGACTACGAAGGCTACCGCGCCTACGCTACCGGCACGTTGCAGTGGTAAATCACACGCTTTTTTAGAAAAGCAATTTGACGGCCTCGTCGCTATCAGCGGCGAGGGCCTTCTTTTTCCATTCCGGATCGAGCAGGAGTTTTGCAACACCAGCAATCACCTGCGTGTGCGCCATCGCGGATTCCGCCGGAGAAAGCAGTACACACATGAACTGCGCCTTCTCTTTATTGCGGATTTCGATTCCCGTAAATCCATCCGGGCAAGCCGCAAAAGCCATCAAGGGGCGTTCAAGACCCGCAATCCGCGTATGCGGGAGCAAAAGTCCATCGCCCATATAGATTCCCTGCGCAATGCGTTCCGTAAGCGCTTTCCAAGCCGCATTTGCATCAAACGCCACACCCGAATGGACTAGCGCATCGTACGCAAAACCCAAAGCGCGATTAAATGATTCTGCAGATGAATAATACTTGCAATAAATCGGAGTCATACATTTCTCCGTAGTGTCGGTAAAAAAAAACGGCACGGCATTTACCTGTCCGCGCCATTTCCCTTAAGCCAACACCTTATCCATAAATTCAATGGCTTCCGGTTCGGTCGCCTTGACAACCAGCTTGAACTCCGAAAGCAGAGCCCTCAACTGGCGCTTTCCCGGTTCAATGTACTGTTCGAATTTCTGGATACCCTTTACCTTGCTGAGAAAACAGTAAGCACCGAGCGCCTGCATCAGGCGCTGCAAACTGGCTTGGATAAAGCTATCCCAGGCATCTTCCTTGGTATAGGCCTGCACGCGCTTGTTGTGCATGCGCCAGTATTCAAAGAAGTCCTTGATCATCTCGACCGGCAGGCACACATACGGGTCCCACAGGAGGCTTGCGATATCGTAGAACGCCGAACCGCGACGCGCCCCCTGGAAATCGACGAAGGCGATTTCGGAATTCGGGCGGACCATGATGTTCTGGCTCTGGAAGTCGCGGTGCATCAGCACCTTGGGCTGGGCGTCCACGGCCACGGCCAAGAGCGAGAAGAAGTTCTTGACACCCTGCGGAATTTCCTTCAAGCCGCAGTGTCCCATCAAGTAATTTTCCGTAAAGTAATCCGTCTCCCACTTGAGGGCGGCAAAATCAAAGCGACGGATCCAGAGTTCCGTGTGCGAACTGAAAATGGCCTGGCTGGCATCTTGCCACTTGACAAGCGCATCGATGACCGTCGGGTAGAGAATCCTCTCGTTGCCCGAACGCACGCCCTCGCTTATCGGGGCGACTTCGTCCAGAAGGTTGCGCTTGCCCAAGTCCTCTTGCAACACCTGGCACGCAGTCTCGTCGACGGCGTAGACCTGCGGCACCGGCAGGCCGTAATTCCTGAACGTCTTGGAATAGTCCACAAAATGGCGGAAATCGTCATTGACTTCGGCACAGACCTGCAACACGCAGGATTTGGCACCTTCGGAAATACGGAAGTACTGGCGGCCCGAGCCCGCACCCGCAATCGGGGAAACGGTAAAACTCTCGGTATAGCCGCGGGAAAGCAGATAACCTTTGATAACAGAAGAAATTTGCAAGGATTCGTTACTCATATTCGGTAATATAGTAAAAGGCGAGCGACGCGACAAAGCATTTATGCTTTGGCATGGCCGAGCCGAACTATATGCACTCCGTAGGAGTGCCATATAGTTTAAATCAGGTAAACTTGATTCTCGGGTCCACAAGCGTGTACAAGATATCGCTGAAGAGGCGGCCCACCATGGCCATAAGGCTACTCAGGAAAATGATCCCCATGACCACGTTGTAGTCGCGGTTCACCATGGAATTGTAATAGAGCAGGCCCATGCCGTCGATATCGAAGACCTTCTCGATAAGGAGCGCGCCCGCGAACATGAGCGTGCAGATCTCGGATAGGCGCGTGGCAATCGGGATAAGCGCGTTGCGGAGCGCATGGCGTACCAGCGCCTGGTTAAAACTCATGCCCTTGGCAAGCGCCGTGCGCATGTAGTCCTTCCCCAATTCCTCGAGCGCGGAGTTCTTCATCAGGAACGTGAGGAACGCGAACTCCCCAATCATGTAGCAAAAGATAGGCAGTATCAGGTGGTGCCCCAGGTCCACAATCTTTCCAAACAAACTAAAATCTTCAAAATCATCGCTCGTGAGGCCGCCCAGCGGGAATATATCCAAGTACGAACCGCCCGCTAGGAAGATGATAAGCAGAATGCCCAGTGCATATCCCGGCATCACGTAGCCCGAGAAAATCACGCCCGAAGAAAGCGAGTCAAGCTTGCTCCCGTGATGCACAGCCTTCCAGAGGCCAAGCGGGATACAGACCAAGTAACTCAGGAAGAACGAAGTGATGCCGAAGAAAAGCGAAATCGGGAAGCGGCTCACGATGACGTCCCAGACCGGGAGGCCATAGGTGTAGCTGGAACCGAGATCCAGGTGCAGCACGTTCCAGAGCCAGGTCAGGTAACGTTTCCAGGCGGGCTGGTCAAAACCGAAGTACGCCTGGATTTGGGCTATCTGGTCGGGCGACAAGGCCTTCGAGGCATCTACCCCGCCCTTCATCGCCGCGGCCTGCTGCGCACGCGAAATCATTTCCTCCACGGGGCCACCCGGCAAAAGCTGGATAAGCACGAAGCACACCAGCGAAATCCCGATGAGCGTCGGGATCATGAGCAGCAGGCGTCGGAGGATATAGGAACGCATCTAAGATATCATCCTGAGCGCAGTCGAAGGATCTAGCGCATCTTGCCGGAGCGCAGCACGTCCATCATGGTGAAGGGTTTGGCGGTCCCGTTCGCAATATGGCAAGCAAGGAAGTTCACCGCATCCACGGTGCCTTCTGCATATATCTTGCGGCCGCACACGTTGTGCTGGAACTCGAAATGCACCGTACCGTCTTCGCTGTCGAGGCTGTAGGTGTGGAAGGCATGACCGCCGAGGTATTCCTCGGGCACATGCATGCGTTCCATCTGTTCCTTCTCGTTACGCACCTTCTCGATATCATCGACAGAAAAGTCAAAGCCCATCTTCTGGAAGTCGCCCACCACAGCCTTCGCCGTACCGCTCGTATCGGCCTTCGTCTTCTGGTGGCTTTCGACCACGGAAAGCTTGTAGCCGCTGAACGCCGTCGGGAATTCCTTGGCCAAGAACTCGATCATCATCTGGAAGGCAACAATCTGCTTCGCCATGTTCGGGGCAATCACGCTCGGGTGGTTTGCATCAGCAACGAGCTTTGCAAGCGCTTCGCGGTCACCGCCGGTCGTGCCCATCACAAACGGGATCTTGTGCTTCACATAGAAAGCGGCATTATCATTCACTGCCGTCGGGTGCGTGTAATCAATGCAAATCAAGTTCGGGTACTTTTCAAGCACTTCGCCAATACGCGCTTCGCGATTAAAGGGCTTCAAAAGTTGGATAGTCTTCCCCGCCACTTCGGATTCATTTTCCACGATAATCTCGCCCGTCAAAGAATATGGGACAAGTTCCAAGCCGCGAGCCACGCATGTTTCGGCCACAATGCGGCCCATGTTGCCCGGAATACCATTAACCATTACCTGTACAGACATAAAATCTCCTGTTTTTGCCCGAAGATAGAAAAAAAAATATCGTACGCTTTTTTTCATAAAAAAAAAGCCTCTTTTTAGCGTCAAAAACATTTTCAAATGTTTACATTTGCGCCTGAAAATAGAAAATATATGGTTTCACAGCCACAATCTCTTTTTTCTTAAAATCGTGCCATCATGAAATTGAAAAGCGATGAAGAAAAAGCGTTTGATATAGCACTCTCCAAAATACTGAAAACAAGAAGAGATAAACTAAAACTTTCCCAAGAATTCATTAGTTTCCATTCCGGTGTCACCCGCATTACCATCGGCAAATGGGAACGTGGCGTAAAAACGCCCATATCATTCGACCTCTACAATGTTTTGAAAGTCCTCTACAAGGAGCCTTCCGAATTCTGGACCGAATTCTACAAGGAATACGAAACCATTGTAGCCCCGATACACGAAGCCGCCGAAAAGGAAAAACTGCTCAAGTATTTCGAGCAATCCCGCAAGAAACGGAACGCCGGCGGCTAACCGTTTTCGTCTAGCCACCTTTGGAGAATTATGGCGGCGGCCAGCTGGTCGATAACCGCCTTATTTTTTTGCTTTTTCTTCTTGCTGAAATACGCCGTTTTCTCTTGCGCCTGTACGCTGGAATACGATTCGTCCTGCGTGTACACGGGAAGCCCCGGGAAACGAAGTTTCAAATCCTCGACAAACTTTTCCACCACCACGTTCTTGCCGTCGGTACGTCCATCGGGATGGTACGGCATGCCCACAACGAAGGCATCGATCTTGTTGATTTTTACCAGTTCGTCGAGTCTTACAAACAAATTAGTAGTCTTCTGGTCGATGGTCTCGCGCGAGAACGCCATGCGCAGTTCGGAATCGGCAAAAGCGACTCCTACGCGATGTTCACCGTAATCAAGGGCCAGGTAGTTCATTGGGGCGAAATATAAAAAAAGAAACCCACTAAAAACAAGAAGCCCGGCTAGAAGCCGGGCCGACTTGCCGTTCAACGGGACCTACACTAGAGGAGGTAGGTCATCGAAAGCTGGATGTTCCAAGCGCTCGGTTTGTCTTTAACAGCATCGCTTACGCTGTTGAAGTCGTACATGAAGCGGAGGCCGACGTTCATGTCGTGGCCACCCTGGTAGAACTGCGCACCGGCACCGAGTACGAGCGATACATATACGCCGCTTGTCTCAATGTCTTCGGCGGCGACAAGGTCGCTTGCGTAGGCGGTATCCTCGTTGCCGTAGGAATCATAGTAGTTGTACTGCGCCGAGAACATGTCGGCAAGGCTGAACGCGAGACGGAGACCGCCTTCCACGTAGAGGAAAGAAAGCGGTTCAAAGCGGGCGAGTACCGGCACATCCATGAGGATTTGCGAGATGCCCTGTTCGTATTCGTATTCGTAGCCATTGCCAAGGGGAACACGTTCGGTGGTTTCATAGAAATAGCGGAAGATGAAGTTCACTTCGGGAGCGACAGCCAACTGCTTGTTGATGTAGTAGCGGAGAGATCCGCCCACATAGCCGCCAACGGCAGTAAGGTCGCCAAGACCGCCAAAGCCGACGCCGATATGGCCGCCCAGACGGATTTTCTTGTAGTCGGAATCTTCAGAAGACTTTTCCGCAGCAGGGGCGGCGGACACACTTTCTTCGGCGGGTTCAGCCTGGGTGGATTCCTCTGTCGAGTAGGTGTCGTCTTCTGTTGCAGCGGGGGTTTCGCCGTAATCCTCATCATACTGGGCAAAAGAAGGAACAAAGGCAAAGCCAAGCGCTATCGCGAGCACGGCTAATTTTTTCATAGATTTCTCCTTACTTAGAAATTTTGAATTTGTTCACTAAAAATAATAATCGCTGGTACATATGTCAACAAGAAACCTCAATTTCCATTTTTTGCGAATTTGGGCATTTAAAGGCTCCGTTTGCCAATAAATCCCATCCCATTTTTTTATCTTTACGCCCACTATGAGCAATATGAAGAACGATTTATGGGTCGGCGTGGACGTTGGTTCCACCACCGTGAAGATTGCGGTTGTCGATCCAGAGACCAACAAGCTTTTGCATTACACGTACCAGCGCCACAACGCCATGCAGGCGCAAAAAGTTTTTGAGGTGCTGCGTGAAGCCCACGGGCTCTTCCCGGGCAAGAATTTCAGAGTTGCCTTCTGCGGTAGCGGAGGCCAGCCCTTCGCCGAGGCCACGCACGCCTTCTTCGTGCAAGAAGTGGTAGCAAACGCCCTCGCCGTGCGTGCCACCTACCCCGAATCCAGGGTAGCCATCGAACTCGGCGGCCAAGACGCAAAAGTCGTGTTCTTTGAGAAAGACAAGACCACCGGCAAGCTGATTGCATCCGACATGCGCATGAACGGAGTGTGTGCCGGCGGTACGGGCGCGTTTATCGACCAGGTGGCAGAACTCCTGCGCATCAAGACCGAAGCCTTCGAGGGCTTTGCCAAACGCGGCCAGAAGGTCTACGAGATTTCGGGCCGTTGCGGCGTGTTCGCGAAGACCGACATCCAGCCCATGCTCAACAACGGCGTGGCCAAGGAAGATATCGCGCTATCGAGCTTCCACGCCATCGCGAAGCAGACCATCGGTGGTCTCGCCCAGGGCATGGAAATCAAGCCGCCCGTGATTTTCGAGGGTGGCCCTTTGACGTTTAACCCGACTCTTGTCCGTGCCTTCAAGGAACGCCTGGGCATCAGTGACGAACAGGCGATTGTGCCAGAACACTCCGAAGTGCTCGTGGCCATGGGTGCAGCCCTATCGCTCGGGTCCATGTTCGCGAACCAGGAATGCATGTACCGCATGGAAGGCTCGCTCGACGCCCTCGTGCATTTCAACGAAGTGCGCCAGGCCGAAAACAAGGCAAAGGCCGCTGCCGACCTCTTCTTCAAGAACGAGGCCGAATACAAGATGTTCCTCGAAGAACACAAAATGGCCGACAACCACTACCCGCAGCCCGCCTCGGGTTCGACCATCAATGCCTACCTGGGTATCGACGCGGGTTCCACCACCACGAAGTTCGTGCTCCTCGACGAGCAGGACAACGTGATTGACGGGTTCTACGCCAGCAACAACGGCGAACCTTTACAGGTTCTGAAAAACGCCCTCAACGAACTCAGCGACCGTTACGAAGAATACGGCTGCAAGCTCAACATTCTGGGCGTGGGTACCACCGGCTACGGTGAACAGCTGTTTGCGAAGGCAGTGCATGCTGACTACCATACGGTCGAGACTGTCGCACACGCGAACGCAGCCCAGAAGATTTGCCCCGACGTAAGTTTCATCTTGGACATCGGCGGCCAGGACATGAAGGCCATCTCCGTGCAAGATGGCGTTGTCACCGGCATTATCCTGAACGAAGCCTGTTCCTCGGGTTGCGGTTCTTTCATCGAGACCTACGCCCGCAGCCTTGGCATCCCGATGGAAAAGATTGCCGAACTCGCTTTCAACGCGAAAAGCCCTTCCCAGCTGGGAAGCCGCTGTACCGTGTTCATGAACAGTTCCATCATCACGGAACAGCGCGACGGCAAGCAGCCCGAAGACATCATCGCGGGTATCTGCCGCTCCATCATCAACAACGTGTTTACGAAGGTCATCCGCATCCGTAACCTCAACACCCTCGGCAAGAAGGTCGTTGTGCAGGGAGGCACCTTCAAGAACAACGCGGTCCTCCGCGCATTCGAACAGTACACTGGCCTCAAGCCCATCCGTCCCGAACGTCCGGGCGAAATGGGTGCCATCGGTATCGCGCTCCTCACCCGCAAGTACATGGAAGAGAAGCGCAAGGAGAACCCGGAACTCAAGTCAAGCTTTATCGGGCTCGAAGCCATGAAGACCTTCAGCTGGCACAACCAGCCGGGCCAGCTCTGCCAGTACTGCACCAACCACTGCTCCCGCACCATCGTCACGTTCAGCGATGGACAGAGCTTCGTCACCGGCAACCGCTGCGAACGCGGTGAAGTCACCGCCGACCCGAACGACCCGAAGACGAAGGCGCTCATCGCCGAAATCAACAAGAAGATGCTCTCCGTGCCCGACATGATCAAGCGCACGAACCAGCTGTTGGTGAAGGACTACGCTCCGGCGAAACTCGTCGAAAACACGGGCAAGACCATCGGTATCCCGCGCGTGCTCGAATTCTGGGCCAGCCTCCCCTACTGGAAGGCGTTCTTCACGAGCCTCGGCTACACCGTCGTGGTGAGCCGCCAGAGCGACTACAAGATGTTCGAGGCCGGCCTCCACAGCGTGCCCTCCGACACCGTTTGCTTCCCGGCGAAACTCGTGCACGGCCACGTGCTCAGCCTTATCGAGAAGAAGGTCGACCGCATATTCTTCCCGATGATGGTCGCCATCCCGAGCGACCACACCAAGTTTACGGCCACCTCCGTGTGCCCCGTGGTGCAGGCCTACCCCAACGTGTGCAAGAACACAGATGAGCCCGAAAAGAACTACGGCGTACCGATGGACCAGCCGATTTTCCACTGGTTCAACGCGAAGCTCCGCCGCAGCCAGACCATCGACTGGTTCCACGAGCACTGGAAACTCGACAAGAAGCTTTTGGACAAGGCCGTTACCGAAGGCGAAAAGGCGCTCAACAGCTATCGCACCACGCTCCTCGAAGAAGGCCAGAAGATTCTCGACGACGTACGCGAGAAGGACTCCTTCGCCGTGGTGATTGCGGGCCGCCCCTACCACGCGGATACGCTCATCAACCACAACATTGCAAGCCACTTTACCGCCATGGGCATCCCGGTGCTTACCACCGAATCGCTCCCCGGCGTCTACGACCAGGATGTGCCGAGCCACACCCGTATCGAAATCAAGAACACCTTCCACCTGCGCATGATTGGTGCGACCATGATTGCGGCGAAGGACCCCAACATCGAACTTGCGCAGATCGTGAGCTTCGGTTGCGGGCACGACTCTATCCTCACCGACGAAATGATGCGCATGCTGCACCTTGATTCCAACAAGGAAATGCTCATGCTCAAACTCGACGAAGGTGACGCCCGCGGCCCCGTGGGCATCCGCATCAAGAGCTTCATCGAGACGGTGAAGGCCCGCCGTGCGGCAAACCTCCCCGACAAGCCCGAAAGCAAAGAACCGCTATACCACACGCCGTTCGTTGCCGAGGACAAGCAGCGCCGCCGCATATTGACGCCGAACCTCTCGCCGGCATTCACCGTGCTTGCGGGCGAATACATGAAGCGCGAAGGCTATACTGCCGAATACCTGCCTGTCGCCGACAAGGAAGCAATCGAACTCGGCAAGAAGTTCGTGCACAACGACATCTGCTTCCCCTGCCAGGTGAACATCGGCGAAGTACTCAAGTGGCTCGTCAATCACCCCGATGTCCCGCAGAACACGGTTTCCATGTGCCTCGCCAAGAACTGCGAGAACTGCCGTGCCGTGCAATATGCCGTGCTCGCCCGCAAGGCGCTTGACGAAGCCGGCTTCAAGGATGTCACCATCATCACGACCGGCGTGGACTACAAGGGAATGCACCCCGGCTTCCAGCTGGGCCTCGACTTCCGCCTCCACATGCTGTGGGGCCTTGTCACGATGGATGCCATCGAGACCATGTACCGCGCCATGCGCCCCTACGAAGTCAACAAGGGCGACACGCAGAAGATTTACGACGAATGGATGCCGAAGGTCATCTCCGTGGCAGGTCACCTGACCACCACGCAACTGGTGCGCCCCTCCAAGCTCATCGAAATCTTCGAGCAGTGCATCGAGGCGTTCAACTCCATCGAGATTACCGAAGAACGCAAGCGCGGAATCCGCAAGCCCCGCGTGGCCGTGCTCGGTGAAATCCTCATGAACTACCACCCGAGCGCCAACGGGTTCGTGGAAGAATACCTGATGAACAACGGGATGGAAGTGTACCTCCCGGGCATGACGGACTTCTTCCGTGTAGACGAGGTGGTGCGCGCAGAAAAGATCAAGCGCGGATTCTCGGCAAACCCCGTCATGGACCGCCTCGAAGGTGGCGTGACGGCGAAGGTCTACACGCATGCCGTAGAGACCGCCCGCAAGTCCATGCACAAATTCAAGCTCTACGAGCACCATGCGGATTGCTACGAGCTCAAGGACTACGTTTCGGATATCATCGACCCGAGCTACAATACCGGCGAGGGCTGGCTCATTCCGGGCGAAATCCTCTACAATGCGCAGCACGGCGTGAACAGCTATATCATATTGCAGCCGTTCGCATGTCTTGCAAACCACATCTCCGGCCGCGGCCTTACCAAGGCCGTGAAGGAACGTTGCCCGCACATTCAGGTGCTGAGCCTCGACTACGACCCGGATACAAGCTTTGCAAACATCGAGAACCGCCTGCAGATGCTCATCATCAACGCCCGCGAACTTGAAAAAGCAAATCAAGCATAACCCCATTTATATAGTACATGTTAAACGTCTCTAATGTCAGTCTTCAATACGGTAGTCGTGTCCTCTTCAAGGAAGTGAACCTCTCGTTCAAGCGCGGCAACTGCTACGGAGTCATCGGTGCGAACGGCGCCGGCAAATCCACCTTCCTCAAGATTCTTTCGGGCGAACTCGAACCCAACACCGGCGAAGTCACCAAGGACCCGGGCGAGCGCATCGCCGTCCTGAAGCAGGACCACTTCGCCTACGAACAGAACACCGTCCTCGAGACCGTGATGATGGGCTTCCCCGAACTCTACGAGCTCGGCAAGAAGCGCGACGAGCTCTACGCCCTGCCCGAAATGACGGAAGAACAGGGCATGCAGGCCATGGAAATCGAAACCCGCTTCGGCGAAATCGGCGGCTACGAGGCCGACTCGAACGCGGCAGTGCTCCTCAAGGGCCTCGGTATCCCCGAAGAATTCCACTACAGCCTCATGGCAGACCTCGACGGCGGCCAGAAAATCCGTGTTCTCCTCGCCCAGGCGCTCTTCGGCAACCCCGACATCCTTTTGCTCGACGAACCGACGAACCACCTTGACTTGGAAACCGTCGGCTGGCTCGAAGACTACCTCGAAAGATTCGAGAACATCGTCATCGTGGTGAGCCACGACCGTCACTTCCTCAATGCGGTCTGCACGCACACCTGCGATATCGACTACGGCAAGATCAACATCTACGGCGGTAACTACGAATTCTGGTACGCGGCAAGCCAGCTCGCTCAGAAGCAGCGCAAGGACCAGAACCGCCGCGCCGAAGAAAAGATCGAAGAATTGAAGGCGTTCATCCGCCGCTTCGCCTCTAACGCAGCCAAGGCCAAACAGGCCACGAGCCGTAAGAAGCTCCTCGACAAGATGACCGTCGAAGAAATGCCGGCATCGAGCCGCAAGTTCCCGTGGGTGAACTTCAAGATGGACCGCGAACCGGGCAAGATCGTGCTCGAAGTCAAGAATGCCACCATTGACGGCGGCGACGGCATTATCTGCAAGGGACTCGACTTCAGCCTGAACAACGGCGACAAGGTCGCCCTCGTCGGCGAATACGATACGCTCAAGACGGCCTTCTTCCAGCTCATCGCCGAAGAAACCAAGGCCGACGAAGGCGTTCTCAAGTGGGGCAACACCATCAGCTACAGCTACTTCCCCAAAAACAACGACGTCTATTTCAACACAGACCTCTCCCTCGTGGATTGGCTGCGCCAGTACAGCAAGGAACAGGACGAAACATTCATCCGCGGGTTCCTCGGCCGCATGCTCTTTACCGGCGAAGAAGCGCTCAAGTGCGCGAACGTGCTCAGCGGCGGCGAGAAGGTGCGCTGCATGCTCAGCCGCATGATGCTCAGCAATGCGAACTGCCTGTTGCTCGACGAGCCGACCGCACACCTGGACCTAGAAGCGATTACCGCACTCAACAACGGCCTCACCGCCTTCCAGGGTCCCATTATCTTCTGCTCGCAGGACCACGAGTTTGTTCAAACTGTCGCAAACCGCGTGCTGGAACTCACCCCGGATGGCGTGCTCGACAGGAGCATTACATTCGACGAATGGCTCGAAACCAAGAAGAAAAAGAAATAACACTTTATCGGGAATTTCGCCGTGTAATCGGCGGAAAATTGCCAAAAAACATTCAAAAAAAGCATTTCATCCAAGAGATGCTTTTTTTGTTTGTGAATTAGTTATATTTAGGGCATAGGGAAAAAGGAGAAAAACATGAATACCATAGCAAAAACCTTTCTCGCAATCGCTACATTTTTTTCTGCATTTACTTTTGCGGCAGAAAAAATCTACATGGCGCCGGTTGGCACCACGAATATTCACAGCGACTACGGCATCGCAGCACAGAAACTCATGAAGACCTACATCGAAGACGATGGAAGGTTTATTCTTGTTGAGGGCTCTACCGCAGACAGCGTCGTCATCGAAAAACAGGAAACGGTAAAGAGCAAGGCGCAAGAAAAGGGCTGCAGCAAGTACCTCATTGCCGAATTCACTCGCCTCGGCGACAACGTGATTCTTTCATTCAAGTTGTATGACCTTGGCAGCGAAACGCCCGTATGGCAGGACCGTCTCAAGGCAGCCAATCCCGATGACTTCGATCCCATTATCCAGCGCGTTGCCCGCACCATCGGCACAGACAAGAAGGCGACTACCGAACAGGATATATACAACATAACAGAGAGCGAGGCAAAGCTCCCGAAGCGCAAGAAGGTGAATTCCTACTTCGGCGTGGGTATCGGCGGCATGGTCCCGCTCGCCCCCGTGATTGACATGGATCCCGGATTCGCGCTCTTCGGCATGTACGACACGCAGTCCCTCTTGATAGGCCTGGATCTCGGAATCTGGGGCATCGGCTCCGATATGGATATCCGTATCAACGACGTAGACATCGGCATTTCCGTCTACTACCCGTTCGGTCGCAAGTTCATCGCTCCGTACCTGGGTGGCGGCATGACCTTCTCTACCACGACCTTCAACACCGAGGTAACCTACCAGGACGAGGTTTACGACTACGATTACCGCACCGATACCAGCACGAAAACGTACCGTACCGAAACGGATATATACGCTTTCGAAAAATCTGGCATAGGCATGTTCGCCGGCGGTGGCCTCATGATCAACCGCGGAAGCGCCATTGTCCTCTTCGCCGAAGCCAAGTACTTCGTGAATTTCTACAAGCTCGAAAAGCCCGTCTCGGAAGTCACCTATGACGAATGGAAAAGCTACAGCTGGTACGACAAGACACTCCCCAAGAAATCCAGCAAGCTGTTCCAGGGATTCATCTTCAACCTCAAGCTCGGCTACGGTTTCTAGTGTTTACTGTTCGCAACATAGCGTTGCTCGGGCTACTCGCTATGGCCTCTGCACTTAGCGGGTGCTATATGGGCAGGACTACGATTACCACGACCGACGGGCGCGACTACAAAATCTACGGCGACGGAGAACTCCTATGCGAAAGCACCTCCGACTGCACGATTCCCCAGCGCGGAACGCCTCACACCATAGAGCTGGAGGCCGTCAAGGGGAACACTGTCGTAGGCAAGACCACCATCAGCCGCGAAATCACGACATCGTCTATCGCATGGGGATTCATTACCTACTTTGTATCCCTGTACGTTTACCAGGCCTACCCCGACCACGTATACATTCCCCTCGACTACAACAACGAAATTCTAAACCGGAAGCTAAGCGAATCCGGAGGTGGCGACTGGAACGTTTCGCCGCTTGAGTCAAAAGGCAGTGCCTGGGATGCCCCCATGAGCATGCCGGTCGACGACTACGACGCACCTGCTGACGAATACTAGGAAATCAACGAAATTGCCGTTTTTTACAACAAAAACGGCTTTTTTGCTTGACAACAAGTGAAATATTTTTATATTTGGCACGTAACCAAGAGGACGTAGTAAATGTTGGACAAAAAGAATCTCATTCTTATCGGCATCGGCGTTTTACTGCTTGTTATCGGCTTCATCTGCCTCGCCACCGGCCCCGCAGACAATCCGGTCAGCCTTACGGTTGCACCCCTTATCCTGGTGCTTGCCTACCTGGTCGTGATTCCCCTCGGAATCCTCTTCGGCGGCAAGAAGCAGAACAAGGAATAACACTTCGGGCGATTAGCTCAGTTGGTTCAGAGCGTCTGCCTTACAAGCAGAATGTCAGCGGTTCGAATCCGTTATCGCCCACTACCGAAAATCGGAAACGATTTGGGGTGGTAGCTCAATTTTGGTTAGAGCACCGGCCTGTCACGCCGGAGGTTGCGAGTTCAAGCCTCGTCTATCCCGCGATAAAGCCCTCTCGAAAGAGAGGGCTTTTCACATTATAAACGCTGCGCGTCCAAGACGACGATGCCGTTACCAGAGGTAGAGACCGAGGCTCAAAGCGAACTGGAAATTGGCAAAACCCGATTCAATTTCCAGCGATTCGTCAACCCAGCCCTTCTCCTTATTGTAGTTTACACTTGGGCTCAAATATTCGTAGAATGAACCGAACTGCATCATGTACTTGAACCGGGCCACAAGCGCAAACGACATACCACCAATGCGGTTGGGCTTGCTTGCCAGCAGGCGCACGTCGGCATTGGCCCCAAGCAAGAACACTGTCGATTCATCGGCACCTTCGGTACACGAAAAATCATATACACCTACACCGACAAATGGTTCAGCCTTCAACCACCGGGAATCATACGCCGTAAACCCGAGAGTAAGCCCGAGAGATTCATCTTCGTATTTTCCCCACCTGTACTCGTAATCCTTGGGCATATTGATAAACCCATAGTTGGCATAGGCGTTCAGCGAGATTCGCCGGAACTGCAGGCTCGCCTCGAGTATCAGGCTAGAACCCATCTCGGTATCGAAATGGTCGGTAAAATCACCCGCGAAAAATCCCGCCCACATGCCAGCAAAGACACCCAAGCCACCTGTGTAGTACTTGTGCTTGAGTGGATCCTTGCGGAAATCGCGCAGAGGCTGCATGTGTTTTTCCACGAACGGGATTGTCTGTTCCTTAAAGATTCTCGTGTAAGCAGACTGGGGATACTTCTCCACAAAGTTTCTCGCGCATTTCAGGAATTCTTCCGCATTGGTCGTGTCGTACAGGGATATCCACGAGAAGCGCGTGCCATAATAGGTTCCTTCGACCCTGTTGATGATGAGTTCCGAAAAAAGCAGCGTGCGGTACAGGTCCTTGTACTCGTCGCCAATTTCCGCAGGCACAACGCGCGCATGGAGCGAATCCGCCTTGGTAGAATCGAACGGGGAGAGGTTCCGGTACAGGTATTTCGTCAGCGGATCCTCGGCAGATATGCGGCGTTTCCATTCGGGCTTGAAGGTGGAATCGAGAATGGTTCGCCTCATGTCGGCATAGAGTTCAATACCTTCGCTGAACCGACCCGCTTCCATTTCGGCAAGGTATTCCTCGAACAGAGTGAGCGGAGCGCCTTCTTCCACATTAGACTTGAGGTAGTCAATCGCCTGCCCCGCGCGCGCAGTATCGCCCGATTCAAGAGAGGTCTTGAGAGCATCGCGAGCACGCAGGAACAATTCCTTTTTCGAAGGTATCGAGCCTTCCTGCGCCATGCCGAAAGATGCGAGAAGTATAAGGATTGCAAGAATCTTTTTCATATATGTTACCAGAGATACATTCCGAGGCCAAGGCTAAAGAACGGCGATACGCCGGAGCCATAGACAAAGGTATCCTCAAAATTGATGTAGGACACGCCGAACTTGCCCACGATAGAGGGCGAGAAGAATTTGCTGCTCGACGAGAACAGGAAGAGAGTGGCAAACTTGAAATCCACGTTCACGGCAAGGGTCAGGCCCAGGCTTTCAGTGTACATTTCGCTGTTACCCTCGCCCATGCTTTCACTTTCGCCTTCCCCATGCAAGGAGCCGTACACGCGCTCCTTCGCTTCGAGAATCATTGCCGGCATTCCAAGCCCCACATACGGGCGCACCTTGAGGTAGCGGGAATCGTATGCGACATACCCGAGCCCGAGACTATAGGAATTGACGCCCGTTATACCGGAAGCAAGGAGTTCACCGCTAATAGCGAACCTCTTGATTTGCAAGTAGAACTCGAGATTGATGGAGGTTTCTTCAGGTTCAAAGAGATCGCTACGGTAGAGGTCATCCATCCCGAAGGCCATACCGCCCGAAAGGAAGAACAAGTTCATACCAAAACCGCCCGTATACAGTTTTCCCTTGATAATCTCTTCCTTGTTCTCGGCACGCTTCTCCAGATTGTATGCAAACATATTCATGCGAGTCAAGGGAGAAAGAATGCTCTTCGCAATCCAGCGGGATTCGGGGTCATCCTTGCCGTTCGTTACAGACTGCGCGAGGTCACGGACACGCACGCCCACATCGTCACTGCGGTACGCATCGCGAAGCAACAGGAACATCTCGAGTTTGCGCTTTTTCTCATCGCTCAGGTTCGAGCCCTCTATTTGGGCCGCGACCGAGTAATACACGTTCCTTTCCTTGTCACGGGATTCAAGGCGGTTCACCACGTACAGGAACAGGCCGTCATCCTCGATGACCTTCGGGTTTTCGTCATAGCGTGTCGTGTCGAGCAGATTCCTGTAGTGCTTTACCAGCATGTCAAGCAACCTGTCGTACATTCTGAGGTCAAGGTAAATGACCTCGGACTCGAAATCCTTCAGGGGGATTAAGCTGCGAGTTTCCTTTTGTGCAAGTTCATCCGCCAGCTGGCCCACCACCGTGGTGTTTTTCGACTTTACCGCTTCGAGCATGCTCTCGCGAAGCTTGTACACATCTTCGTATTCCGAAGGCACCGTCGCAAGGCTCTGTTCGAACTCGTTAAGCGAAGAACCCGTGCTATCAGATTCGCTAGCAGAAGCTTCACCAGACTGTGTTTCTGCAGAAGCGCCACCAATCAGGCTTTTCTCGAAATCGCTCAGTTCCTTCTTGGGAGCGGCACCCGCAAGGACGGCAAACGCAAGCAGCGGCAAGAGAAGGCTAGTTATTTTCATTCTTAGCCTCCCCCGCCGGTACATAGTAGTAATCCACAATGAACACCTTGCAGTTCTTGGTCCTCGTCATCATAATCGTGCCGACATAGTAAGTCTGCACATAGACCTTGTCCATAATCTTCTTGACAAAGATGAGGTTCGCCCCCATTTTCTTCGCGTCGTCCGGAAGGAACGCGACAACCTCGTCGGCAGTGCACTGGGTAGCCATGTTCGTTTCCAGGGAACCCACGAGTTCGGCATTTTCGGGAACTAGCGGAGTCTCCGGGCCGTATATGTAATACACCTTCGCAGATGGGTCAAGGGGCTGCCTCGCCTCCCCGTGCAAGACAAAAGACGCATGCGAGCCACAGCCCACAAGGAACAGCGCCATAAAAGCAGCGCTCAAGAATAAACGCAAATAATTCACCGGGCATCCCTCATGCAACGAACGTTGTAGTAATTATCCTGATCCGTCAAGTACCATCTCATGACGTCGTAATACATGATGATTTCATACGACTGTCGGTATGTACCCTGGCCAGCCGTGCCGGACCAGAAATGCGCGGAATAACCGAATTCATGGAAGGAAGTATAACCGCTGTAGCTAAAGCCAGCCGGTATGGCATTGAATCCGATTTCATCGGTTCCCTGACGCGATTCTTCCGTATCCCAATAATCCGTGGATTTAAGGATATGGGGGTAGCCTCCGACAAAGCTATTCAGGTGTTCGACATCGGCCTCTTCGGGCAAGCGGAAACCATCCGGGCAGATTTCCGAGTAGCCTTCGCCACCATTGACGGCATCCCGCCAAGTATAGAACTGTCCGCAATTCACACCTAAGTCTTCGCATTCCGGGCTTGTCAGGCTGTAATCGGTTTCATAGTCCAGGTTCTCGGCCATCCAGACAACGCCATCAAATTCAATAACCTTATACGTTTTCCCGTCGCGGGAATCGGTTATCGTAGACTTGCGGACATTGGAAAAGTTCTGCCGGGTTTCCTGCGAATCCTGAGACAACTCGCTGATATCAGGCAATTTTCTCGTTGAACTTACATCTTCCGTTCTTCTAATGTAAATCCAGAAGCCGTCGCTACAGACGTAGTCCTCATGGACATTCGAGTACTCCATCACGCGGACAGCGACATTTTCAAGATCGCCCTTGCATGCAGGCAATTCGTCCCTGTCACTGACCCTATATGACGGTGAAGCATTCATGTTGACATTGTTCGGTTCATAACCGACATCGGTAGTGCACGCCACGAGAATCATGAGCGGCACGGAGAGTATTAGAAATTTCTTCTTCATTAAGAGGAAATATAGTTTTTACAAGTTTGTTCACAAGGGAAAACGCAAAAAAGAACCCGTTTCTGGGTTCCTTTTTATGTTTCTAGGAAGGATTCCAAAGGGAACCATGAGGTTCCCTTTGCGTCTCAAGCATTCCCCTTTGCATAAAGGGAAAGGAGTCCAGAGGAAAGGGGAACCCTTGCAAGGGTTCCCCTTTCCTCTGCATCATATTAGCAGCCGAGTTTCGCGGATAGGTAAGCTTCGAGTTCGTCGATCTTCACCAGTTCCTGCTTCATGGAGTCGCGTTCGCGGACGGTCACGAAGCCGAGCTTTGCCGGATCGGATTCACCCTCGCCCACGGTGTCGAAGTCGACGGTCACGCAGAACGGCGTGCCGAGTTCGTCCTGACGGCGGTAGCGCTTACCGATGGACTGCGTTTCGTCGTATTCCACGTTCCAGCGGTTGAGGAGCTTCTGGTAGAGTTCTTCGGCCTTGGCCTTCACCTGGCCCTTCTTCACGAGCGGGAGCACGGCGACCTTCACCGGAGCAATCTTCGGGTCGAAGTGGAGCACGGTACGTTCGTCGTTTTCGAGCTTTTCGACGTCATAGGCGTCGCAGAGGAGCACGAGGAGCAGGCGTTCCACACCGAGAGACGGTTCCACGACGTACGGGATGTAGCGCTTGTTCTGGACCGGGTCGATGTATTCCTGCTTGACCTTGGATTCGTTCTGGTGCTGCGTCAAGTCGTAGTTCGTACGGCTGGCGATACCCCAGAGTTCGCCCCAACCGAACGGGAATTCGTATTCGACGTCGGTGGTACCGTTGGAGTAGTGGGAAAGTTCTTCCTT
>Ga0265300_10000589_pt1 | contig 38312 bp, 60 predicted proteins | sample AusTroGonzalo_MG_FD_193482 | JGI IMG/M metagenome (GOLD analysis project Ga0265300, IMG submission 193482) | Bovine rumen microbial communities from tropical cattle in Woodstock, Queensland, Australia - Gonzalo_03 | ecosystem: Host-associated > Mammals > Digestive system > Stomach > Rumen ...
CAACGTCAAACTTATTCCACCTTTTGAACCCTAAGTCATAGGTTGTTGTACCGTCTGATATTTTCTTTGCATATAAGAATGTTTTAGTTAGTTTATCATACAAGCAAGGTCGCATTTGGTTATCGAGAACAGGAATGTAATCTCTTACAAATACATCATCAATATGTAGTTTCAAACATTTTATTTTAACTTGTGAGCCAAAATTTATATCTGTTGAACTTGAGTTACAACTTGCACCTATCAAAACAGAAAATGTATTTTGTGCTTGTGAACCTGATGAAAAAGACCTTGTTGCAGTTGAACCATCAACATCTAAAGTAGCACTCCAAGATGTGCCACCTGCATTTTTTCTCTCAATTTTACAATAAAATAAACTGTCTGTGTTATATGCTACGTTTGTTTTTTCTGAACTACTAGTATTACCTAAACCATAAAGAGCAGTGCTTTTAGGAATACCAAACCAACCACCACCTGAACTATTAACGGCACAGAATATTTGAGTTGCACTTGAAGTAGTTATACCTTCAAACCTACCATTAAAAACTATGTTGTCGGTTATATCAGTTGCTACAAAGCCTGTATTAAAGTATTGAGTACCGTCAAGCTGAATATACTGCAGAACTTCGTAGTAAGGTTCGGAAGTATCCTCACTTTGTGCAAGTCTTAATAAATTTTGTATCATTGTTGAAAGATATGACATAGAACCCCCTATGAAGCCTTATATTCTATAATCCATAACTCCCAAGCATTGTTGAGAATTGAGTATTGTCCTGTTACTGTGTACTTCTTGCCAGTTGCTAGGGTTGGACTTCCACTAATAACAACACTTACTGGGGTACTGTCGTCAGTTTGGAAAGCTACACTTGCACTGCTCGTTGTATCCAAAAGCAAAATGAAGCCACTATAAACTGTTAAATCAGTAGGTGTAGTCAATGTGAAAACGCAACCTGAACTGTTCACAGTCGAAGCGTATGTACTGTTTGCCGTTATCGTTGCCGTTGTGCCTGTAATGGTTGTACAAGCAGGGGCAATTGCTCTGACTGGAATAGCTAGGTTGGAGCTTGTTAAGTTTGCTACATTGCTTGATACGATAGAAGTTCCACCAATTTGAACGTCAGTTGTTGGTGTATCAATATTGCCACTTCCTAATAATGAAGTTGAGTTAATAGTTTTTATATTAGTTCCGCTTACTAATTCATCCTGCAACCCTAAATCTGATGATGATTTGTTTCCTGAAAGGGTTGTACTGTTAATTTTAGGTTTGTTTGTTAAATCGGAATAGCTATCTGTTCCGCCACCTCCTCCGCCTGAGGCGGGCTTGGTTAAATCAATGTAATCAATTCCTTCTATCATTATGCAATCTCCTCTACTTTAAGTGAAGTGCTGCCTGTTTTTGAACGAACATAAACAGAACTACCTGTGTATTTGAATTTAAAATCATGTCCTATTATACCATCTTTTAAATCTGCCGGTTCTGATAATGATAAATAAATTTCTGTTGGTGTCATATCAGGTGAAGCATTTGCTTGTAACCAATATGTTGTGCCATCATCTAATGTCGTCTTTGTAGCTAAATCTACCCATTGACTGTCTGTTAATAATACTCTTGCCATTTTATTCTCCTTTTATTACTCTGTTATTAATTCGTGATAATCGTTTGTTTCAAAGAATTTTGTCATCTGTTCGGGAGTTATACCTAACTGTTCTCCGACAGTATCAATCAAAGCAACACCACGATAAAATTCTAATGCCTCATCAAAATCTATTAAAGCCATTTCTTTTGCAATAATTTCTTCTTCCGTGCTAACTGGCATTGTTTCAATAATTGACCTTATCATTGTTCTTGTAACACCTTTAGCAAGAAGTAATGCTCTAAATACATCCCCACGTGTTAAATGGAGTTTAGCTATCCTTTCAGCTTCTTGTTGGTCTAACTCCTCTTGTGTATATCCCCAAGCTTCAAGAGCAATTTCTGTTTCTCTGATTTCATAGCCCAGTTGATGATTGTAATAAACAATAAAGTTCGTTCTTTCTTGTTCTGTATAAGGTTTTTCAAGTGCTTGTTTTAGTTCCATAATTACTCCTTAAATATTAAATGCGCTATAGGTTGTTGAACCCTCATTTAAAACTGCTTTGTAAACGTCTTTATCTTCATAAAAGTCATAGTCTGATGATGTGCTTTCTAAATAATTCATTCCTTGCCAAACAACTTCGCCATTTATCTTTATATAACTTTCGTTTAAATCTATTGAGCCATTTCCTGTTTGCCAACCAAGCCCTGTATCGTTATAGCCACCCATATTTGTTACACTTTGTATTGATGCAGAACTTGTAAATGTGCTTATGCTTGAATAAGCTTCGTCGCTTTCCCCTTTTATTGAAATATCAAAGTCATTTCCTTTCCTTGTTATTTTTATGTATGTAAAGGAAGTTGTGCTTAAAGCCGCAGAAGGAGTTACTCTAAAAGCAAAAGCGTTGCCCGAATTGTTCCTTGCTCTAAAATAAATTGTACTTGCCGTTACAAGCAACGATGTACTAAATTGCACATTTGTTTGTGCAAAAGGAATAGTTTGTCCTGTGCCTTCGGGTTTAACTTTAAATACAAGCTCAAAATTGCTTGTTCCTAATGTAATGCTGTTAGGAAATAAAACATAATTAGAATTACTAAAACCACTTATTATTCCGTCACTTACTGTTGGACTTCCTGCAAGAGTTAAATTTGGTGTTGTATATTTATAATAATGTCTGACCGTCTGTTTTAACGCTTTCATTATTCTTCCTCTTCCGCAAGATATCCTGATGCTTGCCATTTTCTGCTTGCTACGGAATAACTGGAAAAAGTTAATCCTGTTGTTGTAGCTGTTGCACCTGATGCGTTTTGATTGGTTGCAATATCACATAGTGTCCAACATAACGGAATGCTAGCGAATGTTTTAAGGAATGTTACTGTTGTTGTACCTGTTCCAATTTCTCCCCCTTGTTCACACCAACCATCGGAATAAATTCTATACCAAGAAGTTCCGTTAACGTATGTTGATATAACAGGGTAAATAGTTGAGCAATCAGCTTTACTAACCTTACCGTTCAAATCGGTTGCAATTTCATCAATATCAACTTCTATTTCGGTTTTGGTTGAAGTTGCAATGACTAAATATTCATAAATAGGTGAGTATTGATAGTCGGATATATCTATATATCCACAGGCTTGCCAGTATGTACCTAAAATATAACTTTGATTGTTCCAAATATATATACTTGATGTAGTTTTATTGTTTGTTGCTAAAAAATAACCTGAAACAGTACCATTGCTCGTTAGGTTCTTTTGTTGGATAAAAGAATAATTTGTATCTGCAAACTGCTTTAAAAAACTAACCTGTACGTCTAGCTGAGTTGCACTTGATGCTGGGATATAACCACCTTGTTCGCACCAACCGTCTTGATATATTCTATACCAATCAGTACCGCTAGAATACGACTTAATTAATGCACCGTGTTCGCTTGTTCTTTTTGGTATTCTTACTGTATTATTTACATCATCATAAACGTATTTATCGCAAGAACCATAATTAGTTACTGACGTTTGCCAATCAGCCTCTGTGCAAAAATAATCTGCACTTGTATCAAGATTTGAAATATAGGTTACAAAATCATCATATATTCCACCGCCTTGTATTAATGAACCGTCAAGCAAATGCACTCCTGCATCTGTCAATGGGATTGTACTCTGTATAATCTGTCCTATTCTTTCTGATTTATCAACAGTAGTTGTTACGCCTGCTATTAAATCTGTTCCTAGATATACTGTCATTTTATGCTGTCCTTTCCCATATATTTACTACATAAGCGGGCGGTTGTACTGTGTCGGAGTTGCCGTAGATAGAACTTGAATGAGAAGCATCAAAATTAACTCGACCATATCCGTCATTGGAGTCGGGACTTCTTCCAAATCTTGTTGTTAGGTCTGTTAAGTAAAATGCACCGTCTGCGTTATATGGGTCACTTCCAGCATTTCCATAGCCAAAATCAACTAATCCTGTAATATTAGGTAACCCTGCTTCAACTGTATCACCGGCTGTATTTGTTCCTGCACCTTGTAAAACTCTATCAGTAGCTTTTAATACCCAAGTGCCAATGCCTAAAACTGCTAATGGACACGTTGCCATTGTACCTATATATATTGCGCCAACAGGATAAAGTAAATTTAATAATGTTTGGGTAACATTTGTATCATCAGTTATATTATAAAGAGTGTTACTATCTTTTGCTACAATAGCATCATATTGTTCTTTTGTACCTGTCCAAGTCTTTATTGCACTACCACTACGGTTATCAATAACTGCTACTGTCTGTAATTCATCATCACCATTTTTAGTAATAGTTTCTCCATCTATATCAGGAGCAGATTTTATTTCTAAATCTCCACTACCTAATAAAGATGTGTTGTTTATGGTTTTAATATTAGTACCTGAAACAAGTGTTTCCTGTCCACCTATATCAGAAGCCGTTGTTGTGTTTGATAATGCATCAACATCTTGTGCAGTCAATACTACATCTCCGACCTTAGAATTAACACTATACACAGCACCGGAACCCGGTATACCCGGGTCACCCTTGTCACCCTTATCACCTTTATCGCCCTTGTCACCCTTGTCACCCTTATCGCCCTTGTTTCCTTTCGGTCCGAGTAATACAGTTGTATCAACACTTACAATAGCCTCAGGCACTTGTACTGTTATCTCAGGTGTTTCTTGTGATGTGGTTGACACCTGTATATTTGCAACATTATTAACATTTGTACTAACTTCTATTGGCATTAGTCACCTTCAACCCTCTTTGGATAAACTATAAATGATGGTGCTGCTTCCTGAGAATAAACACCATCTTCAAGTTTAGTTTCAGGTATCACAGTATCTTCTGAACCATCAGAACATATCTTTAACGCATAAGTAAACTCTCCTACCTGTAAAGAGTTACTTGCATCTTCATCAACAACAAATGTAGCAACCCCTGTTGCTTGGTTAAAACTTGTAGCTGTTATTTCCTTAATAATCTTTTCACCATCTTCATCAAAGATAGACATGTAAACAGTGTAGGCTTTATCCATAGGTAATCCTGAAAACAATATGTTACCGGTATCACCTTGATATAACCATAAGTTTTTTCCATTTTGATATATAGCCATTTTATGCTCCTATAAATTCTTGTTGAGTAATCTCACCATTGGCAAACTTAAATAAATCATCTAACTGTTTGGAAGTAACACCAATTTCCGAAGCCACAGTGTCCAATAACGGGTTTTTACGTTGCAGTTCAACACAAAGTTCCCATTCAAGTTTTGCTTGTCTATTTGCGTTTATGAGTGGCTCTATTTGCTCAAAGTAATCAAACCCTAATTGTTCAAGCATCAAAACAAACACTCTCTTTGTACAAGTTAAGTTACCTACTCTTTCAGCTTCCTTTTCAGCTTCCTCTTGTTCGTAGTTGGGATTTAAAACCAATACATCATCTTGAATAATAACTTTGTTAGGATGTTCGGTTAATTCTGTTTGTGTTATTATATCAGTTTCTAAACAATCATTTGCATATTGGAAATCTGCATAGTCTAATAATTCATTTTCTCTAATTCTATAAAACATTATTAAGCTCCTCTAAACTTGTAAAAACTAACAGAAAGACCGTATGTATAATGTCCTGTTGAATATGTTAAAACATCGCCACTTTTTACTAGTAGCCAACAGTCATCCGAAACACCTGCGTTGCCTGCGTTAAAAGAACGAACGGATATACCATTGATATAGAAAGTGGATTCACCTTGGCTGCTTGTTGCTCCAACACCAATGAACAATCTTACCCATCCATTACTTGTAAATGTATATGGGAAAGATGATATTGATACACTTGTCGAATAATCAGGATAAAAACTTGAACTTATACTTGCATCATTAGAATAATTATATATTTCATCAATATAAGCCTCACCATTTGTTGAATAACTGCCTATCTGTCTATAATAAGTATAATTTGTAGGCAATGTCGGTGAACTTGAAACAGTTGTTATTAATATATCATAAGCTGACAAATCACTCTTTGCTATCAAATAAACATAATATGTTGTATTTACTGCCTGACTATCATTTTGTTTTGTCTTTGCAGATTGTAATTCAAGTATTTTTACTTTTGTACTATCAAAACAAGAACCTGATGAAACATCTATCGTATCGTTAGGTGAACTTGAATTTTTAGTTATTACTAATCCGCTTATAACATCAGCAGAAGGCAAACTTGCCAAAGTCGGCATTATATCTGTCCAAGTTGCACTTGTACCATTAGTCGATAAATACTTGCCGCCTTGCCCTGTTTGTGTCGGCATATAACTTGCTACATAATCTTCCATATCATCAACTACATCATCTAAGTAATTGAGCATGTCAGTAAAGTTGTCGTTATATTCACTTGCTTTTATCTTATTCCCTGCCACCGCAGTCCTTAACGCTGGTCTTATTGCCATGAGGTTACTCCTTAATATATAGATTATTAACTTTATTTACATATTGTTTACTTATAGGTGTTCCAAACATTTCATATTCAACTAATTGTTTAACAGCATTTCTTTTATCATTGAGCATTTTTACTTTTGTTTCATCATCTGCATTATTATACTCATCTGAACCCATTAAATAATCAAATTCTTCGTAAGTTTTTTCTCCCAATGCTTTTTGATATTCTGATAATTGTTTGCCTGTCAATTTTAAATTCTTGCCGTTTTCATCTTTAACTCTTTTTAAAGATTTATCTGCCGTTAATAAAAATTGTTTGGTTTCGTTAGTATTATTATACAACATTTTTAATTCAGATATAATAGGGTCATCTGTTTTTTCATTTATAAAAGTTGGGTTTAAGAAAATATCAAACAATTTTCTTGCACCGTCTGTTGAATATCTTTCAATAGGTTTACCTGTCACATCAATCTTTTCAGGTAATGTTTTACTTGCAAAAGGAACCTTACCAATGGCTTGATTAACACCTTGTAATAATTTGTTACTTGCAAGTGTTTCTCTTTGATATGGGTCAATAACTTGTGCAACTTGGCTTAATCCTGTTGGTACAAATTGTGATGGTACTGAACCAGCAAAGTTTAATGTTGCTTCACCAACCCCTTTATCTTTAACATCTGAAACGGCTCTTGAAACACTTGTCATAAATGGTAAATCAAGTAATGTATTTGTTCCTGCTTGTAAAGGATTTTCACCATAAGCACTTGCTATACCAACAGATAATGGAATACTAGCCGGTTGAAATGGTGCATACCATATATCACCAATTTGGTCGGGTCTTATTCCTAATACTTGTAAATTATTTTTTATATCTCTATTTGTAAAGTAATTTTCATCAAATTGTGAAGGTGTCGCCAAACCTTTTTTACCAAGAGTATATCCACCGTATATTATTCCTGAGCCTAATAAGGCTCTTGCTATATCTAAACTTGCTTGACGTTGGTCGCCACTTGTTATTGCTTTAACCAAACCCAAAGGTGAATAATTTATACCTTGTTGTGCCAAGTTAGCAGGGGTTTGAGCATAAGGTATCAATAAATCACCAAGACCAAAATCTTTTGTACCAATTTTGTTTAAGCCTTTTCTTAAACCTAACGTCAAATCTGATAAAGCACTTTCATTTTGGAAAACACTTTCTAGTGCCTCACGTTCAGCTTGTTCTAATATTTCTTGTGTTGGTTTTTTAAGTCCTTGTGCTTTTGTCATATTAGCAACACTTTCTGCAAATGTCGCTTCATATTGTATTCTATCAGGTACTCTTAGACCTATGTCCAATCCTGTTTCAAAAAATCTACCAACAGGGCTTTCAAAAGTTCTGCCGCTTCCTAAATCAAATCTTTGTCCTAAACCTCTTGTGTCAATACCTTCTAATGCTTCTTTATATCCTGTTTTAGCACCTTCAACTCCACCTTTAAATAATTCTTTTAATTGTGGTGCAACTCTTGTTTGTTTTTTTGTTACAAGTCCTATTGCCTTATCAATAGGAACAGCCAAGCCTTTAGCAACTGTATCAACAGTGTTAAATAATACGTTACCAATAATATTTCTTCCTAATGTTTTAGGATTTAACAACAAAGATATATTTCTATATGCTTTTAATTTTTTAGCAAAATTAGCTGGTACTAATTCAGAAATATATTTAGCAGTTTTTGCCATATTTTGTGTTTTAACTACATCATCTGTTGCATTTAATACATCATTTTGCAACTGCATGATATTATTTATGTTTTCATCTGTAAGTTTTACTTGTTTTTTAGGATTTTTCTTATTAAATTCTTTTACAAGTTTTTCTGCTTTATAAACTGCACCTTCAGGTGTCATATTAGACCATAAAGAAAGTGCTTGTATTGCTTGTCCTTTTTTAGTTGCATTTTCTGCAACATTATCCATAAGGTTTACGGCTTCTTGATGTCTGCCATTAGCAAACAATCTTTTTGCTATTTGTCTTGATTTTTCATAATCAAGTGCTTCAAATTCTTTTGCACCTGTTAATCTTGATAATTCATTATCAAAATCTTGTTCAACTTCTTGTATTGCACGTGCAGTTAATTCATTATTATGTAAAACTTGATATTGTGGCAAATCATTTTTAATAATTTCTTTAACTTCTTTGGGAGTGCCTTCTGCCTTTAACACTGATTGTGGTAACTTTCTTGGTTTGGTTTCACCTTGAAGTGTTTTTGGTTGTTCTAATTTTAATTGTTTATTTTTTTCTATTAAATCATCTAAGTATTGATGTAAAGAACTTAATTCATTATCTTTATCATTTAACCATGCTTTTTGAACTAAACTTCCTTGTGGTTCAGCCAATTCTTTATATGCACGTTCAATAGCTTCTTCATCTGTAATATTATAATAACCTGCTTCTTCAAAAAGTTCAGGATGATTTGCTTCTATTCTATCCATACTTCTTGCTTCATTAATATTTTTCTCACCATTCTTAGAAAAAGCTGTCCTTTTATTATATTTTTTGCCTGTTGCTGCTTCTAAAACTCGTCTTGCCATTAGTTTACGATTTTTTATTTCTTCAAAACCTTCTTTTTGAATTTCTTTGGGCATTTCTTCTTTTTCAAGTTCTTTTATTTCTTTTTTTATTTTTTCTATTTCTTTAATATTATTATTATATTCTTGTTTTAAAGATAAGTTTTTTTCAATTTTATTAACTTCATCATAAAACAATGCTTGTTCTTCATCTGTCATTTTATCAACATTTTGATAAAAACTTTCATCATTTATAATATTTGGATTTCTTTTTAATTCTTCAATGGCATTATTATAATAATTTGTTTCTTTAGCAATTCCTCTTGGTTTTAATAAAAACTCAGAAACATTTTTTACTGGTTTACTACTTGCAATTTTTTCACCAACTTCTTTTGCTTTTTTGCCAACTGGTGATTGTGCAATAGCTTCAAATGCTGCCTGTGCCGGTTTTGTTTGTGCTAATCTGCCAAGCCCTCTTAATCCAAGTTCACCAACTTTTGCACCTGCTGCATAAAGACCTGTTTGTTTAACAGTATCAAGTAAATTTTTATCATCTATCAAAGACTGTCCTAACCCAAATAACGCACCGCTACCAAGAACATTAAGACCAGGTGTCGCAGATAATAATTGTAAACCTAATCCAGCCCTTGATTTGGTTTTATACTTTGCTAATTCCCAATCTAAATCACGTCTTTCCTGTTCACCACGTGCCTGTATCTGCTCTGCCATTTGCTCGGGTGTCAAGTCAGGATTGTTTACAATATCAGCATAAGGATTATCTTCTGATACTTTTTTTACTCCACCCTGTAAAACAGGTTGTTCAACTTGTGGTGTTTCTTTAACAGCAGGTTTGGGTTCTTTATAACTTGTTATAAAGTCCATTACCTCTTGTTCATTCGGTTGTTCATCACTTTCAAATGAATATATTTTGCCATTGTATTCATAATCATAAATAGGCATTATTTATTTCTAACTCCCACAAATTTTAAGCCACTTCCCTGTGAAGTTTTTTTAGTTGGTCTCTCTTGTTGTGCTGAATTTCCCCCAACATGCTCTATAACACTCTTTGTGCCGCCTTTTTTAATATTTATAGTAACTTTTGGTTTACCTACTTGTCCTGTTTCTGCTTTTGTTTTTTCAGTTTTTGCTTGATTTAATTCAACTTGTGAATTAGTTTTCTTAGTTTCATTACTTTCTTGTAAATCATTAAGTGTTATACCATAAGTTGCAAGTGATTGAATTACATCAGCTTCTGACAATGAACCATTCTTGTAACCGTCTAAAATCATTTTTGCTTTTGTACTATTATCTTTAGCATTTGCAATAGCTAATTTTGCTTCTAATTGTTTGTTTCTGTATATATTTGTTGTTAAGTTTTTATAAATATCAGAAGTAATATTGCCTTTAATATCTGCCAAATCTTCATCAGTATAACCATATTGTTTTAATTGATTTCTATATAATTTATCCGCTGTCATAGCATTTTGTCTACCAACACCTGCTGTTAAACCTGTACCAATAGCATAAGCAGGATTACCGCCAACAGCAGCCATAAGACCTGCACCAATTAATCCTCTACCTAAAGGACTATCAACAAATCTGCCTATCGTTCCTAAGCCTTCCCCAATTCTTGTAGCCCAATTTTTTTGTGCAGGTAAACTTGTTTGCCCTATCGGATTATTATAATTATCACGATAACCCATTAACATATTATCTAATACACCTGGTTGTTTATTTAAACCCATTTCAAAAACCGGTTGATTGTTTGCTTGTGGTTCGTTCGGTAAATTAAATAAACCTGCTTGTGCCAAGCCAATATCAGCATTTGTCTGCGGTATTCTAATATTGTTTAATCGTTGCCATTCTGCAATATCTTTATTGCCTAAATTCAAACCTTGAGTTAAAGCATTAGCCAAATTGTCATAACCATATTTGTTTGACCATTCGTCAAATTGTGGTATATATGTTGAATTTAAAAGATTATTTAATCCCATAACATCTCCTTATTGAAGGTTTTTAGTAGCTGCAAGAGTTTTGCCCATAGCAGCACCACTTAAGCCACCACCCGCAATACTACCAGCAGCACCAATACCTTGACCAATCATATTACTTAGTGCTTGCATTTGTGCCAATTGTGCTTGTTGATTAGCAATTTCACCTGCTTGTTTATATCCTGCAATTTGAGCATTTAACGCATTACTTGAATTAGTTATTGCATTTGCAATATCAAACATATTATTGTAACCTTGTAATGCACTTGCTAATAAACTTTGTTGACGTGCCATTTCATCATTAACAAGTTGATAACGTCTATTCAAATAATCTTGGTTAGCAATATTAGCAACGTCTTGTGCGGTTGAGCCTCTTAACCAGTTTTTACTCAACGCAGGATTTAACAACTGATTTCTAAAATCAGTTTGATACTGATTGTTCATAGCATCTACTGCTTCTTGTGCTATTGTTCTATCATTTAATGCCTTTTGTGCCTGTAATGCACCGGTTTCAGTTAATCCTGTAAAATCTCTTTGAAAATCTGTCGGATTAAATGTGCTACCACCATATCCTGTTGTTGCAGAACCAAACATCCCCATATCTGTTTTAGTTGTCGGAACTTCTGTTGATACTGATTTACCTTTTCCCATATTAGAAAGCCTTTCTTAAAAATAATTCATCGTTAATTTTTTTAAAGCCACACTTTAATAATACTATTTTAGCACACTTTTTATTAGTATGTGAATATAAATTATCCAAGTGCATAAAATTACTTACCCAAGTTATAGCTTCAATTACTTTATCCATTTGTTTATGTTTAGAAAAACCACTTAAACATAACAAACCATTATCCATTTCAAGATAAATACAACCTAATAATTCTTCTGTTTTTTCATCATAAAAACAAAAATGAGGTAAACTTAAAACATTTTCAACAGTATCTATACGTTCGTTAGCATACTTCTCGTAAAATATTTTAAATTCTTCTATATCTTTGCATCTATCGACTATCATTATTTCCTACCTGTCGTATCAGTTTCTTGTGTGATGCCTTTTAATTCCATCATCATTATATTAAAATCTTGCCCCATTTCTACCGTTTCTATAATGAAGTTTATATAATAGAAATTAGACACAAATTTACCTTTAATCTGTTGTGTAACACTTTCATTATCTGCTGCAAATACTGCATTATTCCAAGTTTCATTTTCAGGCAAAGTTACTATATCTGTATCATCTCCCCATATACCGCCCTTTGAAAACATTTCACACAACTTTGATTTAACTTTTTTACCATTAATATTAACGTGTAACCAAAACTTATTGTTCATACTTTGTGTTACTGTAAATAACGGCTGTATCTCCATTTCTTTTAAGTTTGAATATGAACCTAAATTTATAACCTGTGTTGTATATTTTGAATTATAATATTTTCCATCAAAAACACAAAAATCCCCAACCTTCTCCCTTAATAATTTGCCTTCTTCCGTAGTTGAAAATATCTTGTTATCATAAACAAAATAACTACTTATCGGCTGACATTTTCTCTCTGTCCACTCACTAACAAAATAATCATAGATTAAAATAAAATCATTAGCTAATATCCATATTTCATTTTTATTTTCTCCAATATAACTTACCATTTGAAGTTTTGTTACATTATCAAAAAATAACTGTACTTCCGGTGCAAGTGGCTGTCCTAATATTTTTTGCCCAAAATTATTTTGCATGTAATAATAAATATTCTTTTGTCTATTATCATAGAAAAATAAATATTTATCGTGTTTTACCCAACTTTCAAAAGACATACAACCGCCAAGTGATGCACTTGTACGCTCAAAGCCTGTTGCAATAGACGGATTACCTATTAATGCCGTACTATCTTCTTCCGTAAATACCAACAAACTATCAATATATGTTACAACAGCGGTTACGGACTTACCAAATATCTGATACCAGGGTTTATTCTCATCATCAGAACTTACTGCATAATCCCAGTCCTCAATATCACCCTTTCTCGAAGCTATAACATAACCTTTATCACTGCCTATAACAAGTGAACCACTTTGTTCACATATTGCTAATCCTGTAACATCTTCTAATACACCATCACCGTCATAATCATACTTTGGCTCTAACTTAGTTGTTACTGTTGAAGGATATAATTGAACAGAATAATAATCAACTCCGTTAGTAAATACAAACACATCATAAGCCGTACTTACCATTGTTATTCCATTTGCTTGACCTGTTACAGTTAAATTATCTATTAGTGTAACAAATTCTTTAGTAATAGTATTGTATTCAACCAACCTGCCTTTTAACTCATCTTCAACATAAAGCAACATATGGTCTGTGCCTTCTTGCTCAGAAGAAAACCCTTTAATTATCTTATAATTTTCATATTCATCAACTAAAGAATTACCTAATGTTGTCCTTATTTGAATATCACCATTTACAGTATTAGGTATAAAGTCAATATTTTGACATTCAGTTGCGGACATTTGCCCGTTACTTACTACACCATTACGTGTCCTTATACCCTTAAATGTATGATATATTATGTTTTGTGGTGTTGGAAAACTTGCCATTTATCTATCCTATATTACAAAATATGTTTCACTATCTGTTTTTTTACAACTATTTAAGAAAATTTGCCATCTTTCTTTAAATATCTCTAATGTTGGCTGCCATCTTGGATTACTTTGCTTCCTCATATTTGTTGCCAATACATAATACTCTAAAGCATCAAAATATAAATATTGTATTCTTTCAGGCATCCTTAATGTTGAGCCTATTGTTATTTCATATCCATAAGAACCATCAGTATTAATTACACTTCTTGTATCAATATAATCAATACTTGCTTCAATAGTCCTATCAGGTGCAGGACAAAACATTAATTTCTCAGGATTGGGTTTAATAGCATAATATCTCGGGGTACTTGCCACATTATCAGGCAATTTCCTATAATCATCAACATAAGTCAACGGTTTACTATTACCTGCTATATATACCTCTTTTATCTTCCCAGCAGGTAAACTATATGAGCCAACACCAGCGGTCAATGTAAGCGTTTTTGAAAATATCTGAAAAGGAAACTCCTCTTTATTAATTAACTCACTATGACAACCCTGCTGGACACGTCTAAGACCCAAAAATTCTTCACTCGAAGTGTCAGCCATATCATCAGGGTCAATCATCGACATTGGTATCGTAGCTGTATCTATTAAACTTTGGTCAAAAGTCTTTCCCATTATTTAGTCCTCGTTTTTTTCTTTTTAACAACAACAGGCTTTTCCTCATGTTTTTTCTCCTCAATAACACAGCTTGTTATTCTTTTAATCCTAAATCCATTACATTCAATTTCTTCAACACCTGACATAAGTTTCTGTTTATTTTCAAAAGATAATATACTGTCAATTATGTTTCCACCAACAATACTAGCATTATTAAGCCCTATTGTGCATATTTCATATTGATATGCTTCACTTAACGCTTGTTTCTCAAGTATTGTCTTTTTTCTCGGTGTTGTTCTGCCTAACAGCTTATCTTCCTCTGTTAATGGCATAAATTCTGTGTTTTCTTCCATATTTAAAAACTCCTCTATACTTACCGTTGGCATATCAAACACTCCTTCTTTAGAATATTTGTATATATATGCACACTTTTTAAGTTCATTTATTCCTTGTTTGTTTAATTCTTGAAAACTTTTTTTTATTGTATTTCCTGTCGCAAATAAATTATTCGCTACTAATAATATATTATCATATCCTTTTAAGATTAACCACTCAGTACAATATAATAAACTTGAATGTAATCTCGGTAATGTTGCAACCCTTATAACCCTATCAGTTTCTACACTTGCATCATAATCAACACTTAAAACATCACATGTATCACATGCTAAACATTTATCTACAATGTTATCAGCACATAACCTTATATTAGGCTTTAACTCAGGACAATGTGCATTACATGCTATCTTAAATACATCTGTTTCTTTTAATAGCTTTTCTTCTTCTTTATTTAATTCTGCATAAGTTAATACTATTGCTTTCATTATTAAAAAAGTGGGGATATATAAATCCCCACTCCCCCCAGTTTTATTATGATAAACCAGCAAATGTAACTTTATTAGTTACAATACAATCTGCGTTAGCAACTGTACCACCATATACCATAAGTTGACGAACATAATCACCAAACTGTTCTTTATCTCTTAAGTTTTCAGTTTTTGTGATTTGTTCTGCGTATGTGATAGCATCAGAAGTTAAAGCAACGATAGTTTGTGAGTAAGTTGCATCTGTACCAGTACCTGATTTGTCAGTTCCGATATTTGTATCAAGGAATACATCAAACATACCGATATGTCCGATTTGTCCTTTTCTCAATACTTCATTACCAAAAGCATTTGCAAAATATTGGTCTGCTTGACATAACAAAGATTGAAATTCAGGAGTAATAACTAATGCAGGTCTTTTACCAGCATAGTCTAATCCTTGTTTTGTTATAGCATTTTTTCTTCCTAAAACTGCTGCCATATCACAAATAGTTTTCCAAACATTTGATTTTGTTAATTCAGCCGGTGATTCAGAGTTCATTTTTGTTCCTGCACCTGCTACTGCTAAACCATGAATGTAGCTATCTTTTGTGTTAGAGAAAGCAACTGCCATTCTGTTTGTAAAACCATTTACCAACTCAATGTTAGCTTGTACTTCTTGTATATCATCAATCAAGAAACCAATGTATTTTTGTTGGTCAACTACAAGTGCTTGTTTAACACCTTGTGGGTCTTCATAATTAAGACCGCTAAATGCTGTTGCGTTCGGATTGTAATCCCTAACTGTTAATGAGCCATAAGTATAGAAATATACTTTATCGCCTTTTCTTTTAATTTCGCCTTCATATTTACGGTTTACAATATCATTGTATGCACCATAGTTATCAAGGTTAATATTTACTTTTTCTGAAAATAACTCGGGGGTAAACCCACCGTTTGAAACTACTATATCTGTCATTTTTTTATCCTTTCATTATTATATTATCTATCGTTTCAGAGCCATACTTTTCAACAGCCTTTCTGTATAAACCTCTGTCTGCTACAAGTTCAGCCCTCGATGGCAAACCACCATCTTCTGCGGCAATTACCGCTTCACCTGTCGGTACTTGTGCCTTTTCAGCCTCTTTCTCGACACTTTGTTTAGCAAGATACTCTTTCACACCTAGTTCTTTTATCTTACTTATGGCTTTCTGTGTCATATCTAAGTCTATTCCACCTGTTAAGTCAAACATCTGCTTAACAATGCCAAAAACTTCGGGTGAATAGTTCTCACTATCAGCATATACAAGCTCTTTAACATCAGGTAAACCTTCTATTTGTGCTGCTATCTCATCTGCTTTAGCCTGTTTTACCTTAGAAACCTCTTTCTCAAACTCACTTTGCATCTGATTTTCATAATTTAACTTATCTAATGCAACTTGTTCTACAATATCGGCTCTAAAATAGTCCTTTACCTCTGCCATCTTAGCTTCATATGCCTTTTTGTTGTTCGGACTGTACAAATTTTGTGCTTCTCGTAACAATCTTTCGACTTCTGCCCTCGTTTCAGGCTCTAATTGACGTGCTAAATTGTCATAAGTCAAAAATTCACGATTATCAACCGCAAATCTGTAATTTTTCTCATACTCGGGTGTCATTTTACCATTGTCATCAGCAATTTTCGGTTTATTAGCTTCAATTTGTTTCTTTAATTCCGCTAATTCCTGTGATACCCTCGTAAAAGATGCCTGATTGTCCTTAGCAATCTTTTCCCAGTCCTTCGTAATTTCAGTTTCAGTTTCCGCTTTGACAGGTTCCTCTGCCGTAGTTTCAACTTCAGTAGTCGGTTGCTCAACAACCGATTGAGTTTCTTCTACAGCATCAGGAGTAGTCTGTACTTCTGCAACTTCTGAAGTAGTTGAAATTGTTTCTTCACTCATTTGTGTTCTCCTTTACTCTCGAACACCCTGTCATCTAACATTATTATATCACTTAACAAGATGTTCATGCCTTTTATCTGTTCACTAGGTCTGTTATCCTGCCTAGCATACCTACATATTTGTTTCTCTAAATACTCTACTAAATTACATTTGTGCTGGTTGCGCTTGTTCTCCCGCAGGAACAGTGCCACCAACTCCTCTAGCTTCTGCATTATTTCCCCCTTGTGTTGCAACAGCAATCTGTTGCAACATCGGCTGTATCTGTTGTAATACCATCTGCTGATACTCAGCAGGCAACTGTTTTATAAACTCTGCCACCTGGTCAACCGGTGTCGCATCCTTAAAGAACTTATCAGGATTGTCAAACCCTGTCATCTCTAACCCTGTCTTCAATGCCTCTATCCAGTCTATCGCTTGTGCTAACTCAGGATTATTACCTGCCGCATTTAACATACTAAATGCCTCTTGAAACTTCGCTCTCCTGTCTAGAAGCGCATTTCTGTCCTCATATACGTAATAATATGACCCTTGCCTTATCGCATTTGTTATCTCAACAGCCCTTCTCTCACCTTTGTCCTTTATTAGCAATATTTCAGGCTGTGTCTTGAACATAGCCAACAACTCAGCTATGTTCTCTATTACCTTTAAGTTTATCTGATATATCTTATCCAGTTTCATAGCAACACGACTGTCCGCTCCATTGCGTGCCAACTGCATCTCCGTTGCTGTCCTCTTGCCCTGCTCTACATTACCCATAATGTTAGCATTTATACTCGATGCGTCACTTATGTCATTTGCCAATATACCTACTATGTCAGCAATACCACTCGCATCAAACTTTATCGGCTGCGGGAACCCACCATTGTAACTGTTGTCATACTCGTACACCTTGCCAGGCTCATAATCTACACAACCATTCTTATACTTCTCTTTTAAAAATGTCTCGTTTGCCCATACCGGCGGATTACTGTTCAATGTCGCTATGTCCGCAGCCTTGTTAATTAACTCCTCTTTCCACTCGCACATCTCTAATATAGATTTTAAAGGCGACACCCCACGACCCGTTTCAGGGTCTATCATCGTACAATCATATACAAACGGACATATATACACAGGGTTCTCATCAAAATATATCAAAAATCTCCCCGCAAATACCTCTGCTACTATGTTCTTGTATAACACTCCGTTGTACTTTATATCACCATGTAAATATAACACCTCGTACTGGTTGCCGTACTTCTTCTTCTTAGCAAGGTTACTGTCATCTACTTTGTCTATTACATCCGTTTCCTTACTGTCCTCTAACTCCTGTATCTGCTCTTTCGTCAGCGTATAGAGCGGGTTTCTCTGTATCTCCTCTACCGTAGCAAACCGCTTGAATATCTTAGGACAACTCGCCCAACTCTTATCATCTCCATACTTGTACTTCGTTACATCAAAGTTAAAGAACATAGGGTTTATCGCCTCTATGTTAGCATTGTCCTCTAACGGTATCTCCTGCTCTACCATACCGGCATACTGGTCAAATCTCTTGACCTTCTTGCTTCTGCGCTTCCAGTCCGTCTTGTATATAAAGTCTCCGTATAACATCCAGTAATCAGTGGCTAAATCAAACTGTACACCTGCATCCATTATCTTTAACGCATGCACTATCGCTTGCTTCTGCTCCTCTGCAACTTCCTCATACTCCTTAGACATACCAACAACATCAAACATCTGTCCTTCGTTTGACCATATCTCTTTCCACATCACACTTTTCATACTGTCGTATGTCGTAAATACTTTATTCTCCTTGATGTTCGCCTTCCACTTGGCACTCTTGTTACGGTCTAACTGGTTTAAGTAAATATACTTACTTAATATGCTAGCTGTGTCAAGCTGTGATGCCCTCTTGTCCTGAAAATCTCCCCACCAGCCTGAAATCTTACTAGCCAAGTCGTACCTATCGGTACGACTTAACTTCTTAAACTTGTTTTCCTTTTCTTCCTCTATTATTGGCACAATATTACTCCTTTTTTATACCAATTATAACACATTTTCTATCTTTAACGGAAAATAATACTCCGTTAAATAACTCGCTGCGTCAAATATGTGCATCAAAAATCTGTCATCGTTATTGTCCTTTATCCTCTGCGGTGTCGGTAAGTCTATTATATCAGTCCCAGTCTTATATTTCAAGTTGTAGATATTATATAACAGCCACTTACACCGCTTATCGACGTAAATACGCCTATTGCCGTTATAGTCCTTTACCAACGCATTAAAACCTGCTATTCTGCGCTTAACGGGCGGGTTACCAGGTCTGATGTGTTTCTTTATTACATTGTACTTATAGTGTCTGCGTAGTGCGTTCAACATAATAACATAGTTGTCACGCTCGCTCTGTGTGCTTCTGAACTGCCCCGCAGCATCACCATTAATTATTATTTCGCCCCTGTGGTTAGGATATCTGCGAATAACCTCTTGTATCGTGTCCTCTGTCGTTACATCTTCCAGCACTACCTCGTCAAAATAAAACACTTTATCAACTGTTTTATGCGCCAGGCACCACATCATCGTGCCTACATTGAAATCGCAAGTTATATGTAACGGCATGTCGGGCTGGTATGTTATAGCCTGTATATTTTCATCGCTAAAACCTTTAACCACAAGTCCGCTTGTATAATCGCCAAATTCGCCAAGTACATTTATTCTGTAATACTCAGCATCATATATCTGTTTTAAACTCTCCACATAATCAGGCGCAAGGAACTTGTTTTGCGTTGTAGGGGCTTGTATCAGCCTGTAATTGTCGGGTTTCTGCTGCACAAAATATTTATATATCCAGCCTTTTGCTGCTTCGGGGTTAGTGTGTCCAAATAGTCTATATTTAAAACCCTTTTCTGCCCAATCGGATTTGATTGTTTGCCGAAGCCTTGACAACAGCATCTTAAACGTACTTTCAGGGATATCTGACATTTCTTCCAATTCAACAAAGCCTAAGTTTAATGATTTTAGCTTGTTCGGCTCCTGCAAGTGTCTGAACAGTATTTCGGAGCCGTTTTTGAATATTAGTTTTTCCTCAGCCTTTTTATATTCATAATGCACACCATCAACAAACTGCATATTGTCCAGGTGCTCCAGGTATTGCCGCAATGTTGTATCACGCACCAAAGGGAATGTGAGCGCACCAACAAGCCCAACTATTCCCGGATACTTCATACACAAACACACGCCCATTAAAGCGCCGACAAAAGTTTTTCCGCTACCATATCCGCCCTGGTACAGTGCAACATCCCGCCCGCTTGTGTTGCTTTCCGGTATTATAAAAAATTCTTTTTGCGCTGGTAGTAAGTCAAATTCCATATTTTCTATCGTTTCGATATATAGTTATAATAGTTATTATGTAAAAACAAACTTTATAATCCTTTGATATTTATAACAGGCATAACAACGGTTTGGATATCTTCTTTGGGCTTCTGTCCTGCTGTATCACGTAAAGAATTAAACGCATTAACATCACCCTTTTTTAAAACTTGCTCAATCAATTTGTTTACTAAATCAACCTGAAAAGCATTCCCGGTTTCAGGATTAGCAGCTAACAAAAACTCGTTAATTGTTTCTTTTAATAATTTTTTTTTGCGTTTTGCAATGCCAGAGTTAACGCCGCCAATTTTCCCTATTTCTCGTGCTTTTTCCCTGTCATTGGCAAGATTTATTAAATTTTTATAGCCATCTGACTTTGGCATAAATTTTTTAAAATCCTTATTTTATTAACTAAAAATCCGTTATATTTTATATCCGCATCATAATTTTTAAAATCATAAATAATCTTAAAACCTTGAAATTCTTGCGGAAAACCCAAATAAAAAAGCTTTCTAAATAGAACTTCGTGAGGAGTTAAATTTTCGATTAAATTATTCATAATTCAAAAATCATATAATTATTTTATCAAAAAACAAAAAATTTTCAACAAGCAAAAAATTTCATCAACGAAAAATCAACGTTTTCCGGCTCAAAATCAGCCCGAAACGCAGTCTATATTTAAAATTCTCAAATTTTTTTGCCATTTTTCGCCCGAAACGCTTGTCCTGACTTAAATTTGAAAAATTCGCCGATTTTTTGCTAAAAAGTATATTTTTTTATGTTAAAATTTTTCACAAAATCACATGAAAACGCTTGCGTAGCAAGTGTTTAAGGCAAATTTATACATATATTATAATAATAATATTATAATAATAATAATTTAATAATTTTAATAAAATTATATAGTGTAAACACACTCTGTGAGTGTGTTTCCCAAAATTCGTATATACTGATAATTTTGAAGAATTTTAAAGAAGTTTTAGTCATAGCAATGGTTTACACCCACCCAACCTAGTATATACTTAATGAAGTTTTCGTAACATTAAGTTTTGTAAACATGAATTTTTATTTACTCCTGCAAGTATTTACAGGAGTAAATCTCCTCTTTTTGTACGATTTAATGTTTACATAAAATTAACAAAGTGCTATAGTTAAATTATCAGATAAAACGAAAGGCGGTAATAATATGTTAAAAGTAGAAGATTTAAAAAAAGATTTAAACATAGGTGAATGTGGGGATAATTTTTGTGATTATGGTGGTAATCAATATATATGTGATGTTATATCCTATATTGCAGATAATAATATTGATGTGTACACATACGACCTTTTAAAATGGTTACCCGACAATTATGAGTGGGTTGAAGAAGCTATTTCACAGGGGCTTTGTGATACTTCAAAACCTGATATTCCTAGAATGATAATGATGGGGCAATATGTATATTATACAGATAATTTATATAAAAATTTAGATGATATTATGCTTAATTATTGCTTACATTTTATTATGTGTGATTTATTGCAAGAAGATATTTCTGAAGATGATTTTGAAAAATTAAAAGAAAAATGTACTAATGTAGACAATAATGAAACATTAGATATATTTGAGGATTTTTGCAGGGAATTATTTGATGAGGATTAAAAGCATGATATTAGTTAATTTTGAGGTGTAAAAAGATGAAACAAATAATAAAAAAATACGGACTAGAAAAAACAAAAGATGATGTTGCTTACGATTATAAAATTTATTTAAAAAATTTAGATACAAAATGGTATTTAAAAATAGAAAAACCGACAAGAACATGCAAATTTTATTCAGTTTTTACAAGATTTGAAAATAAAGAAAGCTTTAAAAAGTTAAAAGAAATATTTAATTTTAATGAATTTAGCGGAAAATTTAATCATTTTGTTTATGATATGGAAAGCATAGAAAATATTATAAATAATGTTGTAATGTTCGATAAATTAAGAAAAGAGGTGTAAAAATGAAAACATTCGCAGAATTTAAAAGAACATTAAAAGTAGGAACAAAAATAAAAACACTCAATAAAATCGTAAAAACTAATACAGTAGGCACAATAAGAACTATTAACAAAGTTAATACAACAGGATTTTATATGAATGGGTGTTTTTTGGAATATCCTCAAAATAAAAATTTAATTGAATTTGACGGTAATAAATTTAAAATATATCAACCGAATTTTAGGCAATTAAATGAGGAAGAAAAAGCAATATTTAGAGAATATAAAAACAATTGTTATTCACAGAATGCTTATAAAGATTATTGTAATAAATTAAAAAAGATAAATAAATTATATTTAAAAAACGTATATTTTGAAAATGAAAGTATTTATTGCCCTTATGAAAAAGGCATGTTAATCGGTGAATATGAAATTTTAGAGGAAGTGTAAAAATGATTGAATTAAAACACTTTTTAAATGGTGTTGAGGGTGATTTTTGGAACTTCAACATGGATGGGCATTATAAACAACGGTCTTACATAATGTATTTTGATAATGATATTAAAAGATGGGTTGCAAAATGGACATTTTACGGGAATTTATTAAAATGAAAGGCGGTAAAAAATGATTAAATTAACAAAAAAAGAAAAAAACATGTTGTGTAATGCAATTTTGGCAGAAATGCAAACATTTAACGAATACAAACACAGGAAATTTGTAAATACAATAACAAATTATCAAGAAAAATTACAAGATTTGTTAATAAAATTAGGAGCGTAAAAGAATGAAACGAGGCAGACCTAAGGGGCGACATCTAACCGAAATGTTTTCCGTAAGATGCACCAAAGAGGAAAAACAAAGGCTTATTGCTTATTTGGCGATAATTAGACAATATGCCTTGACAGAAAAAAAAGATTGATGTAATATTGTTACATCGAGCAACAAAAAAGAGGTAGTAAAACAGATTTTTTACTTAACGAAGTTAAGTAAAAGGGCGGTTCAAATGTTTTGTTGCTCGACATACCGCCCGGAAAGTAAAGGATGAATAAAGTAGTTAATTTGAAAGCATTTAAAGTTTTAAAAAATCCGTTGATGGCTATATGTTCAAGACTTGAACATCATGAAAAAAGTATTGACTTGTTGGCAATAAATACCAAACAAGCACTAAAGCAGATTGCGTTAATAATAAAAATATTGTTTTGGTCAAATGTTGTTAGTTGGTTGACAATAGGCGCAATAATTATTGCATTATTTAATCATAGCCATTCAATAACAAGCCTATTATAAGGAGCGCACACAATGAGTTACGACAATTGGCTTGAAAATCAAGCAGAGGAATATTATAGAGGGTGTGAACCTACAATTATTGAAAGCGGTTACGAGTACGAAGGCGGCGGAGAATATTCCCAGTGGTATAGAATAAACTGCGAAGAATGCGAAGAAAAAAATTGCGAATATTGGAGTAAATACAATGACTAAAAATGCTTACAGTGAGTGCAAATCAGAAGTGGAATTAAATCCACGGTGTACAGAGTAAGCACAGATGCGAATTGGCTAAAGAAATATTGGAGGAACTCAATGCGTAGTGAAGAAGAAATAAGAAATTTAATAGAACGACTTAAAATAAGCCATTTTGGTAGTAAAGAAAAAATAGGAGTAATCACCCTAAAAGATGTAAAGTCGGTATTGATAAAAAATCTTGAATGGGTACTAGAGGGGGAAGAATGAGTTTTACATTATTTAAGGAGGACGAATAATGGAAATTGAAAAAGACATAATACAAGACCAAAAGGAAACAATACACAGACTTCAAGAAGAGTGCAAAGAAAAAACTGATATTATTATGGCTCTTGAGCAAGAAAATGCAGAGTTGAAAGAATACGAATATTTTTATTTGGATAAATATATAGAGCTAAAACAAGCACTTGAAAAAATAAGGGGAATTTGTAAATCTTCCAAAGTATCGAGTTGTGATGAATGTCCAATATGTGATGATTGTGAAGAATTATGCATAAGTGATGATAATTTGCAAAATATAATCATAGACAAAATAAATGAGGTAATTGGATGATTAAAGCAATTAAAATTTTAGAAAATCTTTTAAAGCAAAGATGTTATTTTGACGAGGATTTGCCTTGCTATCAAAAAGACATTGAAAAAGTTATTAAAATTTTAAAAGAGGTTCAGAATGACAAGAGATGAACAAATTGAATATTTTAGACAGTACGTACTGCCAAAATATCAGATGACGGAAAAACAAAAGTTAGATTATTCGGAAGCACTGCATGACCGTAAAGATGAGTTGTTAAGAGAATTAAAAAAGATAGATATTGAATTGAGTTTATTATGATACCACAATTAATACAAGAGAGCGTAAAAACTTTAAAAGAAATGACAGATAATGTTGAGGAATTGGCATTATTAAACATACTCAATGCTAAAATTGCACACCTTGTAAGTTTAAAGAGTGTGTCATTTAAGCAGTATAATAATTCTGTACCGAGAACACTTGCCTACTATGGTATGAACTTTATGAACTCCGGTGCTAATAAAGACTTTGCGGTTGATTGTATCAATAACTATTTTTTGCCTTTTGTTGAAGAATGGCTCAAAAAAAATGTTGAAGAATATAAAATACAGTACGAACAGGAGCAGTCCTTAACACGTACAGGCAAGAGAGAAGAACAAAAAATACAAGAAGAAATAAACCGTATGCGTGTTGTTAATCTTGAACTTATGAACCCGAATTATACGGGATTATATGAAGAAGCACGTCAGATGCACAACATACAATGCGGCAGTTTATTTATCCGTATTGGTGAGTTGGGCGATTATTTAGACAACATAGTAAGCGGTAATCAGAGTAAAAAAGAATTGTATCAGAAGTTAAAAGACGTGTACGAGGGCAGTTTTGCACCGAGTATTATTGCAGGTGACAGCAAAAGAGAAACTATAAAAAATATTCCGGTTCAAGTCCTTATGTATACAGATTTTGAAAACTTGTTTAATCCGAAGATTAAAGATTATTATTTGACTTCTCTTAAAACAGGTATGGCGAGACGTTCATTTATTTATATGCCGTCAAATGAAAGCAGAGAGTTGGCATATCCAAAGAGACCGGAAGAAAAAGACGATGCTTTTTACAGGGCAAAAGAATTGAGTAAACGATTTGAAGATATGTTTAATAAAATACAAGCGGGAACTGTTTATCAGTTGTCAGAGGAAGCAAAAGAAAAATTGTATCAGTATCAGTGCGAGTGTATTGATTATTTTAACAAGTCCAAAGACGACATTATTATTAAGTTAGAGCACAAAGAGAGTTTTTGGAAAATAACGAAGTTGGCGGTAGTTTATAGTATCGTTGATAATCCGCTTGCAATAGTTGTAAGCAGTAAATATGTTGATATGGCAATAAGTTTTTATAAAGATATTGCACCGTCATTGAAAACAATAATTGAAAAGAGAAAACCGTCAGAAATTGAACTATATGCTCAATATATGATAGACCACGCAGACGAGATAATAACACGTACAGAGTTACGAAACACAAATATAGTAAGTAATAATAAGTTCAAACGGTTCTTTGATGAACATATTGAAGAAATTAAAGAAGTTGTATCTACTTATGGTTACAGAGTATTTGATTACAGCGGCGACACTCCGAACAGTAAGGGGTATCAGTTGATGAGGAGTAATTAATGGAATTATACAGACATCAAAAAGAAGCCTTAGAGTTTATAAGACCATTTAAAAAGTGTTTACTTGCTCACGAGATGGGCAGCGGCAAGACCTGGACTAGTACAGAGGCTATTAAGTCTTATGGTGATATTGATTATATTATAGTTGTAGCTCCTAAGAGCCTGATACCTCAATGGGTAAAGCACTTTAGAGATAACTATGATTATAATATTGTTGATTACACAAAGCCTAAAGCTAAACTACAAAAGGGTGTTATACTCATTAACTATGATTTAATTTGGCGTAGACCTGAGATATTATCACTTAATAACTATTTAATGATATGTGATGAAGCTACAGCATTAAGTAATTGGAGTGCTAAACGTACTAAAGCTATAATGAGGATGCACCCTGAAAACTTGATATTATTGAGCGGAAGTATCAGTAAAGGCAAGATATTTAATCTGCATACGATTGTTAATCTGTTAGGGTATAAGATAACAAAGAAATCATTCTGGGATAGATACGTCGTAACACGTGAAATACCTAATCATTATGGGAGCTATCCGCTTAAAATACCAGTCGGAGCCAAGAACACAGAAGAATTAAAACGTATAATGATAGACTACGGAACGCATTTTGTACGTACTGATGATGTATTAGACTTGCCGGAAAAGAATATTATAGATGTTAGCTGTCCTGTTATACCTGAATATGATAGGTTTTTAAAGGATAAAGTAATAACAATAGACGGTGATGAGCTGATAGGCGATAGTCTATTATCTGAATTGATATACGCTAGAATGTTATGCGGACATTACAACAAGCATAAGATAGAGCTGTGTAAGGATTTAATCAACTCAACTGAGGATAGATTACTTATTTTTTGTAACTTTAAGAAAGAAATAGAAGTAATAAGAGGGCTAACAGACAAGCCTATATCAGTTGTTACAGGTGATGAAAAAGACTTAACTAACTATGATAAGTATGATAACTCAGTTACTTTACTTAACTTTCAAGCCGCATCACAAGGTTTAAATTTACAAAAAGCTAATAAAATCATATATTTCACGCCTAGTTTATCTTGTGATAACTACGTACAGAGTATGGCTAGGATAAGACGTATTAATCAGATAAGACCTTGTTACTATTATAGGTTAATATGCGATAACTCTGTTGAAGATAAAATATATAAATCATTAGAAAAAGGAGCAGATTTCACAGAAAGGTTATACGCTGATGCAAGATGAGAGAAGTTTTGAGAGAAGTTTTGTAAGATACATGAAGTCAATAGGAGCATACATAACAAAAGGCAATTCTGGGGCTAGTAGGGGAACGCCTGACAGACTTATTTGTTACAAAGGTAAGTTTATAGGGGTAGAATTAAAAGACCACCCTAATAAGCCATCTGAGTTGCAACTGTATCATTTAGAACAAATCAAAAAAGCAGGTGGTATAGCGAGGGTATTATATCCTGATGAGTTTGAAGAGTTTAAAAGGAGCTTAGATAATGAATGATGAGTATTATACACCTGAATATGCTGTATTACCGCTATTAGAGTTTGCAGAACCATTTAAAAATAAAGTGATATGGATGCCTTTTGATACGGAAGAAAGCGAGTTTGTTAAAGTTTTTAGCGAGTTTGGTTATAAAATTGTTTATTCTCATATAAAAACAGGACAGGATTTTTATGAATATGAGCCTACAGAGTGGGACTTAATTATAAGTAATCCGCCTTTTAGTAATAAGAGAAAGATATTTGAGAGAGCTAACAGCTTTAATAAACCATATTGTTTACTTATGACACTTGCTTGGCTCAATGACTCCGCACCTAAACAGTTATGGGCTGAAAGAGATTTACAATTACTTATGTTCGATAGAAGAATTAAATATAAAAATGCGGAAGTAGATAAGATAAATTTCAGCTCCGCATACTATTGTTACAACTTTTTACCAAAGCAAATAATAATGAGAAGTTTAAAAGAAAATAAAAGACAGTTAAAGTTATTTTAGAAAGTGAGGAAGAATGAAAACACCGATAATAAAATTTAAAGATGAAAACGAAGCAAAAAAATATTTAAAAGAATGGCAAACAAGATTGTTTCTTAATGATTGGGTAATAAAAATATCATTAGTTGATGATATAGATGGCGAAGTTGAATGTGCTGGAAAGGTTGATTATCGCAGGGAATATTTAACTGCTCAAATTAGAATTTTAAAAACAATAAATAGCGATGCTATTTGTAAACACTCCCACGAACATATATTAGTCCACGAGTTACTTCATTTGATAATTTTACAAACGAATAATTATGAAACCATAGAAACATTATATTGGAATGAAAATCAACATCAAACAATGGAAAAAATAGCACGAAGTTTAATTATGACAAAATACAATTTGGATTTTGAGTGGTTTAAAAAATGAAATGTATTAGCGAACATGCAATAAAGAGATTTAAAGAAAGATATAATTGTGAAATGCCTGATGTTGATTATTTAATACAAAACGGCATAAAACAACAAAGTATCAACAGAAAAGGACACATTGTTGATAATAAAGGAAAAGGTATTTACAGAACAATATATCAAAATCAAATTATCGAATATGTGTTATCTAAACATAGAAACGGTGATTATGTTATTTGTACATTTAACACACCACCTAAAAATATAAATGATATATGTTTTAGTTATATAGAAAGCGAGGATTAAAATGAGATTTGAAATTGATGCAAAAGATTTGGCAAAAGCATTGTCTAACTTGGCAAGAAACACTGCAACAGAAGTGCAAGTATTCCGGTTCTTACAAATATCTGCAAAAGACAAAATGATAAGACTTTCAACGACTAACGGTATAACAACTATGACCTATGACCTTAATGCTGATAATGTCGAGGGCAATAAAGATACACTAATTAATGCTAAAAAATTCTATGAGGTTGTTAGTAAATTAGACGGTATGTTAAGTTTTAATGACGGTGTTATTAAATGTGGCAAGTCCCGGTTTAAAATACCAGTTGCCTATGAAGATTTTATTAAAGATACAGAAGAATTTGAATTAATGGAATTGGATGCACCTAATTTTATTAAAACTTTAGAAAAAAGATTATTTGCTTGTGCTAAATATACTAATAATGTCTTATCCGGTGTATTACTTAATGTTAATGAAATATGCACAACAGATGGGAATGTTATGTCTGTAGGTAAATGCACATGCTCAGATAAACCTATTGTTATATCTGAAAATGTAGCAAAAGAAATATGTAATTGTTTTGAATATGAGTTATTTGTTGGTGTGAGCAAAAATAAAGTCAGATTTAGCGGAAGTAATATAACATTAACAAGTAATATTCTTGATGGTGAATTTCCACCATATAAACAATTAATTCCTATTAGTTATGAACATGATGTACGAGTAAATAAAAAATCAATTTTAAACGCACTCACGTTAATTTTAACAGCGGTTGAAGATAGAACAGGTCTTTGTATATTCAAATTTGAAAAAAATGCTCTTAAATTGTCTGCTATGAGTTCTGACAATGAGGGGTATACTGAAATTAAAATAAACTATACTGATGAACCTATAGAAATAGGTTTTAACATTAATTATATGATTAATTGTTTAAAAAATTTGGATGCGGAAGAAGTTTTATTTAGATTTAATACACCGGACAAAGCTATAGTTATTACCGCAGATACAGATATACACGTACTTATGCCTATTGTTGTAAGAAAATGATTGACAAAAAAATATTCTTATTATACAATGTTTAAGACCACCACGAAAATAAAGTTTAATAATGTGGCTTTTGTTTTAGCGTGGTGGCAGCAAAAGCCACATTTCTATTAAGGAGAAAATCAATGAGTTTAATCAAAAAGAAAACAGAGGTAGAATTACCTAAAACTATTGTAGGGTGCATATATGGCACTCCTGGTATCGGAAAGACCACTTTGGCATTGTCAGCACCAAAACCATTACTTTTAGACACCGACAGAGGTATTCACAGAGTACAGTCTGAATATCGTTCAGACGTTGTTCAGGTACAATCTTATCAAGACATATTAGATGTTTTGGAAGAAGATTTGTCAGATTATGAAACAATTGTAATTGACACCTTAGGTGAGTTAGTAAATTTTATGCTAAAATATTTTTCAGATAAAGACAAAGCACTTATCACAAGAGGTGGTACTTATAACATTAAGATTTGGGGATTTATAAAACAAGAATTTCAAAATTTGAAGATGAAATTACAGGCACTGAATAAAAACTTAATCTTTGTTTCACATCAAGCCGAAGATAAAGACGGAGAAACAAAAGTATTCAGAATGGATGTTGCCGGTTCAACATCAAAAGATATTATTAAAATACTTGACTTCTTAGGTTACTGTGAAATGCTTGGTAAAACAAGAAGTATAAGTTTTTCACCGAGCGCAAGATTTTATGCTAAGAACTCAATACAATTAACAGATTATGTTGAGATACCGACACTTAATAAAGGCGATGAAAATAACTTTTTAACAAAAGAAATTATCGAGCCTACAATTAATCGCAGAAAACAAGAAAGTGAACAGGTAAAACTTCAAGACGGTCTGCTTGAACAAGGCAGAAAGATAATTAAGACTATTGCTGATGCAAACGAAGCGTTGACAAAGATTAAAGAAATAAAAAATCTTACACTTCACGCTAAAATGACTTTGTTTGAAGAATTAAAGAAAGCAACAAAAATGACATATAACGAAGAAAAAGGAGTATTTGAATAATGTGGAATTACATAAGTCCGTCATTATTAAACAACTGGTTATACGCACTTCAAAATGACAATATAGACAATTTTATTGATTACCTTGAACGTAAGCCACAACAGACAACAGAGGCTATGTTAAAAGGTATAGAGTTTGAAGATGAAGTATATAAAGGCAATAAACCTCTCTATAATGAATACGTTAAGGAAGGCAAGTATCAGGTTAAGGTTGCAAGACCATATAAAGACATAATGATTTTAGGCATAATTGATGTTTTGCAACCTAACTGGATATATGACATTAAAACCACAAGTAATTATGAGATAGGTAAATACGGGAAAACAAGTCAACACCTTGTTTATCCATATTGCACCGGTATCAAAAACTTTGCCTACTTGGTGAATGAAGAATGTTATAAAGAAGACTATGTTTATCAAGACGGACAGTTAGAAAAGTTAGTTGATGACTTTATCAACTGGCTCAAAATATCAAATTATTATAAAACTTGGAAAAAATATTGGGTAAAAAACGTGAAAGGAGAAAACTATGAGATTTTCAAGTGATGCACAAAAAACTACATCAGCACAACCTGGTGAATATTTATTTAAAGTTTATGAAATAAACGAAAAGACTTCACAAGCAGGTAATGATTATTGGCAAGTGAAAGTGGAAAGCAAAGACGGCATAAAAGTTTGCGACAACTTAATGTTTAATGGTAAAGCAGCAAGTAAGACATTGGCTTTTTTGACGGCTATTGACTTGGCAGATGGGGAGAACTTCCCGACAGAAGATATTAGCAAGGATGATGTTTTGGGGAAAACATTGTATATCAATGTAGTTAAAGACAAAGACAGCGATTTTCTTAAATTCCCATTTAATAATAGTGGGTATAAAAAGTATGAAAAAACCGCTGCTAAAAAAGCAACTCCATTTGATTAAACTTTGTGAACATCTATGGGTGGCGCGTTTATCTGATATTTCTATGTCCTGCCACCCTTTTTCTTAAAAAGAGGTATTTATGATAGAGCAACAAGATATTATTGACATATTAGGACAACCACGTAAAAAACAAAATCATGAGTTGATTTGGGAATGTCCTTATTGTAGTAATGATTATGACAAAGACAATTTAAGATACAATGAACAAAAAGGAGTTCTGTGGTGTTTCAGAGATGATACACACGCAAAAGAAGTGTTACGTGAAATAAATAAGAGGAAGAAAAAACAAATGGCACATATACCACAATATATTAATAATCAACAAGATTATATGTTATATCAAGATATATGTAACGCTATGCTATTAGGTGATAAAGAAACTTTTTATCGCTATGGCATAGAAGAAATAACAGGTTTATGGGATAGTAAACGATGTGCTGATAAATTACAAGAAGTTATTGAAAGTGATTTACCTGAAAAAGCACTTAATTATCTTTACAAAAAAAGAAAAATAAATCCTATAACGGTTAAAAAAGTCGGTCTCGGCTATGACTTTGCTGTTGATAAGTGGGTAATACCGATATATTCAAGAAATGAAATTGTTGGCTTTGAATACAGAAGCGGCAACTTTGATGAAAAAAGAATTTGGCGAGAAAAAGACACTCCACGCTGTCTTGCTTGGGTATGGGGTAAACCAAAGAATAAAACTTGTATAGTTATGGAAGGTTTTTTAGATGCTTACTGTATGCTCCAAATGGCTTCTGACAGCAAAAAAGAAGAAGAAGTAACAATAGTAACGTGTTCTAACGGAGTAAATGGAACACTTGAAGCAATTAAAGATTTAAGGTATAATAATTTTGAAGAAATATTATTATGCTTGGACAACGATGAAGCAGGCGACACAATGACAGAGAAGGTTATTAAGGAGTTTCCGTTCATCAAAGACCACAGAAAATTTTTAAAAGATAATAATGTTAAAGATGCAAATGAATATATGGTAAAATATATTTATGACTAGAGAAGAATTTGTGAAAAGATTATTAAATAAGGAAGAAGATAAAAAGGGGAATGTAATTAAAGTTAGAAATTACGATTTTAATTTTAATGCAGATAAACCTTATTATAATTATCAACATGTAAGGATTTCTAGTAAATGATAAATCAACATATTGTACAAACAGGTCAGGAGCAAACTATTGATTTGATAAATCATAGTGTTGGCATGACCGCACCACAATATTATTTTTCTGTTTCATGTATTACTATAATATTAATTACCCTTCTTGCTTGTATTACACTACTCTTATTCAAAAAAAGAAACTAACACATAAAATGCAGAGAAAACCGCTCATTACGAGCGGTCTTTTTTTATCCAAAGTATTTTATACGTTTCTTTGCATTATAATATGCTCTTTCATCTGCTTCATAACAGTCAGGAAAATCTATATCCTCAAGGTCATTCACAGATATTTTGAAATAATATACCGGGTCTGTGAATACATTACAATAATCTGACCACTTCATATTTACCCAATATGCAAAGTCATATTTTGTGTATGTCTTATCATTGAAGTTTATGCCTGATAATCTTGCTATGTCATCTACTGACCACTTTGCACCTTTACCCGAACCATTTATCCAGTCTAACAAACTAACTGCTTCTTCATATAATTCTTTGTCGTATATATGGTGTCCATGTTCTTCAATTAACATACTTTCTATATACTCATCAGGCATTTCTTTTTTGAACTTTTCTACCAAATATGTATCAAAGTTAGGATTTTCCAACTTCTTTTGAGCATATATTTTTTCTGCTTCTTCAATAGTTGCCATTGTTTTCTAACCTTTCTAACCGATTTAAAATCTCGGTTTGATTTTTAAGTATCTGTTCCAAAAACGCTTTGTTTTGGTGTTGCAACTCGGTCATAATGTCATCATTGTTTGCTTGTTCAAGTAACTCTTGGTAACTTGCAATTTGTATCAAGTTAGCAAAAGTATTAAGATTATCAAGCATAACAAGGTGTTTTTAAGATTACATAAGTTTCAGGAGTTTCACCTGAACTATCTACTACATATCGACCACAAGTTTTCCCATAAGGAACTACATTGCTCATTAAAGGTAATCCAAAAGCATTTTTAATCGGTATATCTGTAACTCCATTAACTGTTATGCTAACAGGTACAGGTTCACCGGTTACTAAACTTGATACAGGTTTACATACTACTAAATTAAATCTTTCTAAGTTGCCTATATCCATAGTATCTGTTGCTGTTAATTGTATTGCAGTTCCTGTATAAGAAACAGTTAATACTCTGTGTGTATCATTATTACATTTACAAGTCATTTTTACTCCTTTACTTTAAAAATGTGAAGGACATTTCTGCCCTTCACAAAGTTACTACGCATAACATCCACAAGAATTACAACCGCAGAAAGGGGAGTTTCCTGCATTGTATGCCATTGAACTTGGGTATCTAACTACACCTGAAACGGCTTGTGCTAATTCTAATTGTTGTACTTTTCCTTGTAATGCTTCAATTTTGTTTTGAGCCAATGTATCAAGAATTTTTTGAGTGTTCAAAGCAGCATCATATCTGTTTTGAGCAGCAGTTTCTTGAATTAACATTTTAGTATCGCAACAACATTGAGATTGGTTAGCAATAGCTTGTGCTACTTGTCCTGATACTCCATAAATATCTCTAGTCAATTCACCATATTTGTCTTGAATAACATTCAAGTTGTCATGAAATGCTTGGTTAGTTGCTGCAACAGATTGTGCAGTTCCACTTGTTACAGCAGATAAGATTTCTCTTTGATTTGCCATAGCATTTTGGTTATCAAAACCACGTTGAACTTCATTTGAAGTTGCTAAGTTTTCGTAGCCGATAGCATTTGCAAAGTTATTTGCACCAAAGCCACCAAAGCCACCGCCCCACATTAAAGCGAGGATTGCGAACAGCCAAAGACCGCCGCCTGTTTGAAAATCATCCATTTTAATCTCCTTTTTTTACTAATACTTCCTCGCAATTAAATGCGGAAACCATAACTCTCTAAAAAATTTTTTAAATCTATACCTTTACCTTGTGCTACATTTTCTGCATATTGTCTTAATTCCGCTGGGCTTTTACCTCTTAATGTTTCATATAATTGTCGTGCTTGAGGGTTCTTACTCATAATCTGATTTATCATACCTTGCATCATAGGATTATTTAACATTTTTCTTTCCTTCCAAAGCTTCTAAACGCTTATTTATCGTTTCAATTCTTTCGTCTAATACTTTTATCGTGTCATCGAGTTTAGGTTCGTTATTTGGCACGTCAGCTACTTCAGATTTAATAAATCTTTGAGTGTTTGTCATGCCAGTTCTCATATCGAACTGTTTAACAAATATTTCATTCGTTGCTTGGTTATAAAAATATGTAGGTGTACCATTAAAATCAACAGTATATCTACTCATATCAGTTTCACTTGAAACAGGAATAACCTTACTAAATGGCATTTGTTGTGGATAATACGGATAAGTCATTTCTCACTCCTTTTTTAAAGTTATAACCGAAGTTATAACTTTTGATAAGGGACTAATGAGGGTATCTACATGGGTATAAAAAAAACTTAACTACGAGGTAGTGTAGTTAAGTATGTATTGTTTGACGTATTTATGAATTTTCTAATTCTTTTCTTCTAATACTTTTATATTTCTTTATTGTATCAGGCTCTAAACAATATTTCTGAGCCATTTCTTTTCTTGATAATTTATGTACAAAAGCATCTATACAAAAATCTGTGTATTCTTTTGACTTACCTAATTTCCTACATTTATCTTTTATAGCATATTCTGTTGCCGTATCAGCTACAAACTTTCCTTTGTTAAATATCGGCAATTTTGCCAATTTCTTACGTATAATAATTAATCTGTTTTTTACATCTTTTTCTCTTATGGTCAATATATCTGCGATTAATTTATAATCTAATTTTGCTACATATCTTAATCTAAGCATTTCTTTTTCTTTATCAGTCAATAACATCTCAGCAGAAATTTCTTCAAATTCTGTTCTTAAAATGGTTTTAAAATAATTATTTATTTCCTTTAACATCAGGCAAAACCTTGTTTACATCAGATATTGTACTTGTATCTTGTGCAGATACTTTCTGAATTATTGTTGCTTCTTGTGTACCATAATATAATACTACTGTTGCTAATAAGATTATCAATAAAACTATAATAGCTTGTAGTCTTTTAATGACAGCTTTATAATCTTCTAATAAATCTTTTAAAATTTCTGTCATTTCATTTTTAATGTCTTTGTCTATCATTTTTATTTTCCTAAAAAAGTGAACACATAACTTATTACTGCTGCTATAACAACTGTAATAATATAATCAAAAATTCTAACTGGTCTTTTCTTTAACTCTTGCACATCCGCTCTCAATTCTGCCAATGTCTGTAATATGTGATTATATTGTTCTTCTTGTCTTGCATGACTTAATTGTAATGGTTTAAGTTCTGATACCTCTTTTTTTAAGGTTTCCACGTCTTTTTTCACCTCGATTATCTCGATATTTAATTCAGCAGTTGTTTTTTTAGTGGTCATAAAAAATTCCTCTTTTTATAGTATTTATTATAACATATATTTTGTCAAGCTATATAATTTGAATTATGTTTTTTTCTATTATTTCCTTTACGATATGCTACATGTAACCATTTAACACCTTGACTATTCTTTTCTATAAAACATTCATCATAATCTAAATATTGTACTATAAAATCATACACCTGCTTAAATGTTGCTTTTTGTGGAATTATATCTGCTGCCATACCCAGTTTATGATTAGATGTCGATGAGCCATTAACTAATTTATTAACTCTATCACATCTATAACCACTTGTAACTTTTATTGCTCCAAATTTATCTCTAACTGGTTGGAGTAAATGCCATATAAGATTTAAGAGGTTATCACAAGCCGATATATCCGGCATATTATTAATATTATTTTTAATTGCAGTATCGGAATAGATTAACTCCGATAGAGAAAAGTTTAAATTAGCCATTACTTGCCCTCAATATTGTCAGCTGAATGCCTAAACTTAAAATTAATTCCACACTAAAATCCATTATTTTATTCTCCAATCACAAAAAAGTTTTTGAAATACATCTACTGCGTTTCGCATTATCTTAGCTTTTGTTTTGCCTACTCCGCTACCTATCAACATTCCGTAAAAAATATCGGATGATAGTTTGCGGTTGTATTTTATTAATGGTTTATGTTCCAAAATGTAATCGTGCAACATTGAAGCATTTAAGTATTGAGTATTTTCCATACTGCCAATTAATGCCCACAATCCTCTTGGAATATTACTGCCATTCCAACGATATCCCTTTTCTATTAAAATGCAATATTGCTCATTCTGATAATAGATAGTAAATATAACTCTTTTTTTGTTTAAAAAAGGTTTTGCCTTTTTCTCTTTTTTTACTTCTTTGCTGTCAGACGGCAATGGTTTTAATACGACTGTTTTGGGTTCTATATCTGTTATAATTTGGCAGTCTTTATCTTTATACCATTCAATCATTTACTTTCTCCAAAATCTTTTTGGCTCTTTTTATTTGGTCTTCAATCTTTTCAATTAAACCTAATAACTTTTGTGCTACGTCTTTGATTTTCGTAGAAGTCGTTTCCTTCTTCTCTAATAGCTTTTCTAACTGATTCGTTAATTTCACTAACATTTGATAATAACTCCCTATAATACTTGAATATCATATCTCGACAGCTTCTTTCGCCACGCTTGAATAAAATATGATTAATGTGCGCTTTGGCTGTTGAAACTGTTATACATAACTTTTCTGCTATTTCTTCCGCCTTGAGATTGTGCTCTACGATTAACCCGTAGACTACTCTTTCTTGGAATGACAATTTAAGCATCAAATACACCTTTTAATGTTTGTTTTAAGCCTTCAACGTATTTGTGACCGTTGAAACTTCCGACTTGCACGCCCTCAAATTGCTTACAGTAAGCATCGAACATTTCTTTTGTAAGAAACTCTTTTATGGGACGTGCATTTCGGAGTTCGTTGTTTCTTTTTGTTGCAAGTGCAAGGTTACAAAGTTCCGACCTTCCGCCTTTTGTACGGGCGACAAGATGTTCCAAACTTAAGGAACGCTGTGTCAGTTCTCCCCCGTATAATCCGTTACGGACTGAAGGTAATAAACCCGCTCTCCACAACGTCTTGAGAATGCTTTTATACCCCTTAAACGACACATTCTTTACAACTTCCTTTACCTTTTGAGCAATAGGCTTATTAGTTCTGCTGTCAAGGATAGTAAGTTTTTTAAATGTCGCGTTCTTGGTTTCAACAACATCCTTAACAAAGATATTGTCTTTCCACATTCTGTAATCGGAAGACTTTATACGTTTCCCGTCAAAGTCTTTGTACCCTTTAAACAAAGGGCGGATTGGTTGACAGTTATTCGTCACTTTCATCTGCAACTAATTCCTCTGCAACGTAAGTACAAGTTATATAATTGCCTTCTGCATTTTCGATTAAGGCATATTGTGGTTTAGCGAAGTGGGTTTCGTCTTCAACTTCTTCCCTTGTATTGAGTTCAACTATTGGATAATAGCCTTTACTTCT
>Ga0265300_10000592_pt1 | contig 38233 bp, 64 predicted proteins | sample AusTroGonzalo_MG_FD_193482 | JGI IMG/M metagenome (GOLD analysis project Ga0265300, IMG submission 193482) | Bovine rumen microbial communities from tropical cattle in Woodstock, Queensland, Australia - Gonzalo_03 | ecosystem: Host-associated > Mammals > Digestive system > Stomach > Rumen ...
CGTTCTAGGTTTCGCCCCGTGCTTTCGCTCGGCTTGTTCGTTGGGTTTCTAGCCCCAACCCTTGAAAGATTGCGCCAAACTCTCGCCAATTGTTGCCCCCCTTGTAGTTGCCTATTTCTTCGCCTCGGTCTTGTTTGGTGGTCGGTTCGGCGGTGGTGGTGGGTTGTCTTGGTTCGGTTCGGCTAGGTTTTCAAAGAACTTTGAGGCTGTAACCCTTAAGGGTTAGGCTTGCGCCCCCCTCTTGGTTGCCTCGAGTATAGTTTAAACGATACGGCAAAGAGATACAAGAACAAATTAAAGGGGGCTTATGTATAAATCTATGATTTATTTTTTTATCTTGTGAGAGTTCGCCTCTCATACCCTCGAAAGGTCGGCAAATAGTAGCCCCCTAAAGTTGGGGGAATAATAAGGGGGAATATATAACCTCTTAAAGATTAACGACACGGAAAGGAAAAGAACCCAAGACAAGAGAGCAAGAGGACACAAGGAAGAACAAAGGGGAACAAGGAAGAACAAGGGGCAAGAATGCCGAGCCTATCGCCCAACCCCTAAAAAGAAGACCCCCCAACCTTGCCCCCTCGGTTTTTGGGTCTTGGTCTATATAAAATCAAGATTTTTTGTATAAGGTTTAGGCTAATAATTAAAAAAATGTAGATACAATCGAACTTTTTTGCTGTTGGTTGGTGGGGTGTGGGGTATATGAGACCCCCCGAAATGGGGGTCGGGTCGGTTCAAAAATTATCCAAAGTTTCAAAAAGCCCAATTTCTCGAAAAAGAGAATACCATACAAAAACTTATTGACAAGGTTTGTGTAAGTGTGGTAATGTAATATTGCGAAATCGCAGGAGGGCTAGTGAATGAAAGCGATTGGATATATTAGAGTTTCGACAATGGAACAACTCGACAAGTTCGGCGTGGAGGCGCAAAAGTCGGCAATCGAAAAGTATGCGCAAGAACACGGCTACGAAATCGAGCGGTTTTTAATTGACAGCGTTTCGGGCGTAATGGAAGAGCGTCGTGAGTGGAATGTGATTATGCGAGAGAGCATTATTACCAACCCGCCATACGAGGCGATTATAACTTTCAAGAGCGACAGGGTTGCGAGGGACATAAAACTTTACTACTACTATTTTTACCAACTCGAAAAACGCAACATTAGACTTTTGAGCGTTCAAGAAGATTTCGAGGCTATGGGCGAGTTCAAGGAAGTTATCCGTGCGATGATGTTATTCGTAGCCGAGCAAGAGCGTAAAAATATTACGATAAGGACGAGTGCGGGGCGTGGCACGAAAGCGAGCATTGGCGGTTTTGCGGGTGGTCGTGTGCCATACGGCTACACAAATGTTAAGAGCGAATTATGGATAGTTCCCGAGGAAGCGGAAGTCGTCCGTCTTATCTTCTCGTTAAGAAACGAGGGAAAGTCTATGGATAAGATTGCGAGCGAGTTAAATTCCCGTGGCTGTCAAACTAAAAACGGCGGTGCTTGGTATGCTTCCACAATTAAGGCGATTTTAGCGAACAAAAAACTTTATCAAGGCTATTACCGCTACGGAAATCAAAAAGATTGGGTCAAGGGAAAACAAAAACCAATTCTCGAATAGAAATTTTTTTAGGGCTAGGTGTAAAGAATTATGGAACAAAGTTTAACATTTTATGACAAAGTTTATCCTCTTTATCTCGGGGACGGAATGAAAGAGAAAATAATGAAGAGTTTTCCTGTTCTCGAAGAGTTAGAGGGTTTCATCGCTTTTGGAACTTGTGAATTTAATTTTATGGGTAAGCATTACGGGAATTACATCGCCTTTGCGAACCCAATTTATCGTGATGTCGGCGGAATGAAACTCGCAAACCACGGGCTTGATATGAGCAGGGTGGCGATTGCCGAGCCAATCGAGTTAAAAAACCCAATGCCAATCTTCAAGGAATACAAGGAAACAAAAGAGTTTAAAGACCATATCAATCAAAGTCTAAAGTTCTATAACGACAAAGTGATTTTGACCGCTGATGAACTGATTAAAATTATTTCCGTTTGCCAAGAGGCTCTTAACAAGAACCAACTTGCAATAGATGAACTCTTTAATCTCGATGAATTGCCATTGCCGAATATGAGTTTGGTATTAGGTGGCTCTCGTATTTACAATTTCGCCACGAATAGACAGGAAAAGACCATAACTTTCGAGCATTATTTGCTCAAAAAACTTCTTTATCGAGTGGAATTACAGCCAACTTTGCTTTATGAGACAAACGAGGTCAACACGAAGATTAAAGTTAAGTTTGTTTCCCCCGTGATTACCTATAAAGACTTGGAATATACCGAGTTTCAAAATATTTTTCTCGCTGTGAACTACTTTATCAAGCACATTCCTGCTTCTTACCACGAAACCAAGAAAAAAGTCGAGGAAACAATCGCTGTGGGTAAGGGAAACAACAAGAAATATAAAAGAGTTATCCATTTGGAGAGAGAATATAACTTCAATGACTTGGATAAAATATCCAAAACACATCTTAAACACATCTTTACTTGCTTATGTTGGGGTGTTAGAGGTCATATCCGCCACTATAAGAGCGGTAAAACCACCTTTATTCAGCCCTATAAGAAAGGAAAAGAGAGAAATAATCTAAATGCCTTTAGCGGAAAGGAATATCGCCTATGATTGCCATTCGAGATTTGGATAAAGTTAAGCCTAAAAGGTTATATCTCACGCTTCCCATAGGAACATACGATAAATGGACTAAAGAAGAGTGGGTTGAGTATTGCAAAAATCACAATTGGGCTGTCGATGTTTACTTTATTAAAGAGTATGCGATGAACAGCCAAAAAGTTTACAAATTAAATGATAAAGGAGAATTGGAATTGTTATGAATAAAGAATTAACACCATTAGAGGCATTAGAAAACTTATGGTATGGGCAAAAAACAACCGAAAATTATAAGATTATTGAAACCGCACTTAAAGATTATGAGCATAGATTAGCGTTAGCAAAAGAATACAAAGATGTGAACAATGTTGCTAAAAGACTTAAAGCATTAGAGATTATCAAAGAGAAATTGGTTGATATAGAAGTCTTAAAATATGCGTTACAAAATAATTACGATTGTGATTATTACAATGCGACTATGGATAAATTAACCGATAGATATTTAACTAAACAAGAATATGAATTATTGAAAGAGGTGTCGTTATGAAAGATTGTGAATTTAATGTTGAAATGTATTATGACACGGATAGGTGTGATAAATGTAGCAAAAAGAAAGATTGTGAAAAGAGAAAAAAGTTAATCAAAAATTTTAATGACTATATGACCGATGAAGTCTTAAAGTGGGGAGATTGATTATGAATGGCGACGACAATTTAGAGGCTCTTAAAATCATCATAGAAAACGATGTCGACGTTGGAATGGTTAGGGTTTCCGCAACTACGGGAGACTATAACCTTTGGACGACAGGAGATATGCTTGCTAAATATCTAACCGACGATGAATTTGATTTAATCAAAAGGAAAATTAAAGAATATGAACGCCGATGAATTTGAAACACTAGAGCATTATCTTGAAAACTATACCGAAGAGAAAATTAACATCTCATTCAACGGCTGTGATTGGTATAGATATAAAGTTAAGAACATAAAGACATATAATAAATATGCCAAAATGAGAGAATATCTTGTTGTTGGAATTTGTAAGAAATACATTACAATTATGTCTAGGCGCAAGGTCGAAAGTGCCGTTGTATAATAATTATGTGTATGCAATTGGGCATACTCAAAAGCGAAAGGGCTTCTATTTATTTTATGGAGGTCTTTTTTAATGGCGGGTTATTTTTCAAGATTAAGAGATTTCGCTTACAAGAACCCCAATAATCAAGATGTTGTTGTAGATTTATTAAAAATCGCACAAAAGACAATCAACGATGATACAAAACTAGGTATGTCTTATTGTCGCCAACTTAAAGATTTATTATGGGATAGGCTTGATAAGCGTATAGATATTAAAGAAAACTATAAACTTATACATAAAGTCTTAATTATAGAGAGTAGATATTCATTAGATAGTTACTTAACCGCTCTCGAATGGAATAGACCGATTAAAGAGCGTTTTTGGCAACCACGAAGAAAGATACTGCTTCCCGTTATTCACGACCTAGAAGACCTTTTAATCAATGATAAACTCGATGAATACTTTATTAGTCAGCCACCGAGAACAGGAAAATCAACTTTAGTCCTCTTCGTCCTGTCTTGGCAAGTCGGCGTTAGTCCCGAGTTGGCAAACCTTTATGTTTCTAATAGTGGAACGCTTTGTAATGCTTTCTATCAAGGTTTAAAAGAAATTATTACTGATACATCTACTTATTGTTGGAGAGAAATATTCCCCGAGGTGGCTTTCGACGCAAACTCTTTCTTAAACGCTAAAGAAACTTGGCTTGAAGTAGGAAGAGTTAAGAGATACCACAGCCTTACTTGTCGTTCTATTGACGCAAGCCTCAATGGGGCTTGCGATTGCAATGGCTTATTGATAAGCGACGATTTAGTTTCGGGTATCGAAGAGGCTCTTAACCCCGAAAGAATGAGTAGCGTGTGGCAAAAGGTTGATAACAATATGATTACCCGTGCTAAAGAAACCGCAAAAGTGATGTGGATAGGAACAAGGTGGTCGATTAAAGACCCAATCGGTGTGCGTATTGAAATGCTACAAAACGACCCGAAGTTTGCGGGTTTGCGTTTCAAGATTAGAAATATGCCTGCTCTTAACGACAAAGATGAAAGCAATTTTGAGTATGATTATGGCGTTGGCTTTTCAACTGATTATTACCAAAGACGAAGAGCGAGTTTCGAGAACTTTGGAGACGAAGCCTCTTGGCTTGCACAATATCAAGGAAGTCCAATCGAGCGTAGTGGAACAATTTTTGCCCCCGAAAGCCTTACTTATTATGATGAATTACCAAAGGATAAAGACGGAAAAACATTACCACCCGATAGAATTTTTGCTGTGGTTGATGTTGCCTTTAATGGAAGCGACTTCTTATCTATGCCTGTGGGTTATCAATATGGAGATATAATCTATATAGATGATTGGGTGTTTGATAATGGCAATAAAGCGACAACACAGCCTAAAGTTTTACAATGTTTGATGAAAAACCAAGTCTCGTCTTGTTACTTTGAAGCAAACAATGGCGGAGAGTTCTACGCCGAGGAAGTCAAAAAAGCATTGGCTGAAATAAACTTTGTCATAAATATTATGAGCAAGTATGCCCCCAACACGATTTCTAAAAATGACCGCATTTTTAGATGTTCAACGGACATCATCTCGAATTTTAGATTTAAAAGCACAGCGAGAAGAAATAAAGAGTATTCAATGGCTATGCGTCAAATGTTCTCGTTCACTATTCTAGGAAAGAAACAACACGAAGACGCTTGCGATAGTTTGGCTATGATGTCAATGGCTAGAGCAATCTTGTTTAGGGGCGCAAGTTTCGAGATTTTCCAACGACCATTATAATTAAATGTGATATTTAAGCATATATAAGGTGGGTTAATACCTACCTTTTTCTTTAAAATTGTCTTGTAAAGGTATCACTATGTCATTAACAGGAAGAAGAAAAATAATTGTTCCATATACTGAAATCAATAGTTCTAATGTTCAAAACATTTTAAATCTTGCTTTACCTATTCATCTCACAAATGTTCAAGAGATGAGTTATTTATATAACTATTACAAGGGCATTCAACCAATTTTGGCTAGAAAAAAAGAAGTTAGACCCGAAATTTTAAACAAAATCGTCGTCAATCTTGCCCAAGAAATCGTTTCATTTAAAACAGGATATTTGCTTTGGAAGCCAATTCAATATGTGGCTCGTAAAGAAGATGTTGAAAAAGAAGACCTTGCGTTATTAGGCGACTATGCCGTCGATGATTGCAAGGACAGCAAGGATAAGAAACTTGCAAACGACCAATCAATTTGTGGTGTTGGCGAATTATTCATTAGACCTAACCCCAAATATTATGTTGGAAGCGAAGATGAAGCCCCATACGAAACAATCGTGGCTGACCCAAGAATGGCATTTGCTATTTATTCAAGTGAAGTCGGCAACAAAAAAATTGGTGGTGTATTGCTCGATGTAAGAATGGAAAACGGAAATTTGATTTATAAATGTCAAGTTTTTACCGATACTGAATATTTCGAGTTTGAAAACAATGCCCCGAACCCTGTTGTTGCAAAAGAAAATGTGTTGGGTCAAATTCCTGTTGTCGAATACCCATTGAACGAAGATAGATTAGGAGACTTTGAAATTGTCGAACCATTGCTTAATGCAATTAACCTAACTATTTCTAACCAATTAGACGGCGTTGAGCAGTTCATTCAAGCCCTTATGGTATTCAAGAATGTTGATATAGATAAGGATAGTTTTAGACAACTTAAAGAATTAGGTGCTATCAAGATTAAAGACAACACTGATGGCACAAAAACAATCGAAGCCAATGTTAGTTATTTGAACCAAGAACTAAATCAAACACAAGTTAATAGTTTAGTTAAGGTTTTATGTCAATTCGTTAGAGAGATAGTGGGTATGCCCGCACAGGCTGACGGAACAACTAACGACGGCTCTAATAATGGCGCACAAGTTCTTAAAGGTGGTTGGTATTCCGCCGAAGCAAGAACTTCAAATACTGAAATGATTTTCAAAAAGAGCGAAAAAGAAAGCCTAAAAATCATCTTATATATTTGCAATGTTATGACATTAGGTGCATTCAATCTCAAATTAAGTGATTTAGAAATTAAATTCACTCGTAGAAATTACGAAGACATACTCGCTAAAGCGCAAGTATTGGTTCAACTCTTACAAACAAATAAGGTTGCGCCAAGATTGGCATTTGCGACCTGTGGCTTATTCGCTGACCCCGACCAAGCGTATGAAGAAAGCCGTCTTTATGTAGAAGATTTGAGAAACTTGACCGCTCAACAAGCGATAAATATAGCAAATGAAAATCAAGATAACTGATTTGGCTGACGCTAACTTCCTTAAAGAATTAGCAGGCGTTCTTAATCGGGGGAATGAAGCCAAGATTAAAAAAGAACGAGATAAAGTCGTTCTCGTAGAAGAAAAAAGAGATGTGAAAATCAAAATTCACATTGACGACTAAAGGTTATAAATGGCATAGCCATTCATATACAAAATAGTAAGAGAGAACTTACTTTAAATAAACGCAGTAAAGAGTAGAGAAACTCGTTAAAAAACGCAAGGAGGGAAGAGAAATGGCTCTTTCAAAAGAAACATTAGCGTTATTAGGTTTAGCGGAAGACGCTACCGAAGAAGAAATTAGCGCAAAAGTCGCCGAACTAAATGGCGCAAAAATTAAAGCCGAGGGAGATAGAGATAAATTCAAATCTTCATTCGACAAAACTTCAAGCGAGTTAGCAACCCTTAAAAGGGAAAAGATGACCGATGAAGAAAAAAAGACAGCGGAACTGAAAGAACTTCAAGACCGCTATGAAGAAGCACAAAAGCAACTCAAACTCAATGAGACCGAAAAGCAATATATGGGTGTGGGTATGGACGCTGAAAGTGCTAAAAAAATGGCTCAAGCCGTTATTGAGGGAAATCTCATTGAACAGGGCTTGATTATGAAAGCATATACGGAAGAAGTAGCGAAGAAAGCGAAAGCCGACGCTCTCAAAAATCAACCTAACCCCAATCTTGGAGACCCCAATAATGTCGATAATGCCAAATACACTAGAGAGAACTTCAAAAAAGGTCTTATCTCAATGGAAGAAATGAACAAACTTCAACAAGATAACCCCGACCTATACAAGAAAATAATCTCGTAATCGAAGTTCTCCCACATTCAAACATATTAGGAGGAAAAGATTATGAAAGTGTTTGATTTAAAAAATTGGAACGGCGAAGTATTCCTAGCATATACAAGAGCCGTTGCTGACCCTGTTAAGACTTCTTTAATTGAAGCAGGCGTTTTCTATGAAGATGAAGAAATCGCTTTAAAATTCCCTGCCCAAGTTGGTGGCAACTATGCCTTAAGACCAATCACAGGCTTATTAAGTGGCGACGCTGTTGATTTAGACGGCGCAACCAACATCGACGAAGGTTCTTTACCAACCTATTCACAAGGTATTGTTGCGTTAGAAATGGGCAAGTCCTTTACTGAAAAAGACTTCACATTCTCCCGCACAGGCAAAGACTTTATGTTAGAAGTTGCTGAACAATTAGCAAGATATTGGCAAAAACAAGACCAAAAGAAAATGTTATCCATTCTCAAAGGTATCTTCGCTTCCGCTTTAAGTGGTAGCATTATTGCCAAAACAGCGGTTGCTTCTACTGACATCATCGACGCAGTTCGTGGTATCGGTGGCGACAATGCTGACCTCTATCGTGTTGTGTTTATGCACAGCGTGGTTGCTCAAGCATTAGAGAAAACCGAAAAACTTACCTATGCAATGTATAACGACGCAAATGGTATGCAAAGACAATCTAACATTGCTTATTGGAATGGTAGATTAGTTATCGTCAACGACCAATGCCCTGTTGTTGATAATGGCGACAGCACATACACATACCGCACATTCTTCTTGGGCGAAAGAGCATTTGCCCGTGGAGAACTTCCTGTGTTAGTTCCTGTTGAAATGGCTAGAGACGCAAAAACAAATGGTGGCGAAACCTCACTCGTTTCCCGTCATAAATTCTATTTAGCCCCCGAGGGTGTTTCTTTCAAGGCTTCCGCTATTAGTGGAACAAACAAAGTTACCAATGCCTTATTAGAAACAGGTTCTTCTTGGGAAATCGTCAATGACGGCAACGGACACGCAATCGAAGCAAAGAATATTCCATTCTGCGCAATCGACTACACACTCTAATTAATTAATTAGATAGGAGGTAAACTATGACTATCGAACAAAAAATCGACGAAATGATAACCTTGCTTGGCGAAGAAGATAGTGAACTTTATGAAGTTTACCTCCTCCAAGCGAGGGAAAAGATTTTGAATAAACTTTACCCATTTGGTTGTGAAGCAAATAAAAAGATTGATGTTCCCGATAGATACGAGCGACTTCAAATCGAATTAGCAATCACTCTCTATAATATGCGAGGCGTTGAGGGTCAAGATAAGCACACCGAAAACGGCATTAGTCGTTCTTGGCGTAGTGAAACCCAAATACTAGCCGAATTAACCCCGTTTGCGAGTTTACCATTATGAGAAGTTGTGAAAAGAATAAACGCCCCTTAATCGCTCTAAATTACAAAGGAAAAGTTCCTTATGTTGATAGTGAGGGATATGAGACAGGCGAAGAGATTATTACTTATAGCAAGCCAATTCGTTTCAAAGCGAATATTAGCGGTGCAAAAGGTAATACCGCAATTGAGGTTTTTGGAACAAATCTCGACTACGATAAGGTTATTACCTTGTCATACGAGAAGTTCCAAGAACTAAAGTTGACGGACAATTCAGTGTTTTTCATTGATAAACCATTAACTTACGAGAGCAACGGCTATCCGCTTTACGATTATAGAGTTAAAAGAATTGCTGACACACCAAACGAAGTTGTAATAGCCCTCGAAAGAGTTAGAAATAATGGCTAAAAAAACTATTTATATTGACTTTACAAAGTCATCTACATCATCTAGCGGAAAACAAACAAGCGATATTAACCTTGCTATCAAGGCTTGTCGTCAAATCTTATCAAACGCTAGAAGAAAAGCAGGAAGCATTGTCGAAGAAGTCGCTGACCGAATAGCGAAAGAGGCACGATTAAATTTCCAAAACGCCCAATACGACGGCGATAACGATGTGCGTGTTTATTTCGAGAAAGGGAATATGGCAACTTATGTTCCATATCACGGAAGCCCTAATAGTTTCGGGGGTCAATATGCTCTAACAAGTGAGGGCAACAAAACCCAAAACCCAAACGCTATGGCTCAAAGAATTGTGAGGTTTGAGGGTAGTGCCTTATACTTCATTGAATTTGGGACAGGTGTTCATTATAACCCTAGTGGTTCAACCCACGAATGGCTACATTCTTACGGAACTATTGGAAGAGCATTTAAGGGTATATATCCTATCGGTCAATATCGAGGAGAAGACGGCAAGGTTAAGGGAAACGGGAATAGACAAACTTGGTATTTCAATCAAACCCAAGGAGAAACGGGTCATATCGTCAAATACAAAAAAAAAGACGGAACGCCCGTTATTGCTACTCACGGCAACCCGCCAAATCGTTGTATCTTCAATGCTGTTCAAAGCGTTAAGAAAGAATTACCACAAATATTTGCTACCGCTAAATATGCGGTCTATTACTAGAAATTATGATTGATGTTGAAAACCAAGTATATACCGAATTATGCACGGCATTGAGGGCTTACAATTCCAATATTGCAACCTCTAGCGTATTTCAAAATACCCCGTCTCAATTCCCGTTTGTCAGTTGTGAAATGATTGACAACAGCAAAAGTCTATCTTTAGCGGATATGTGTGGTAAAGAAAATGGTGCTGACACTTCGTTTGAAATTCACATTTATTCAAAATCATCTAACAAAAAAACCGAGGCAAAAGAGATTTCTCAAGTGGTCGATGAATATTTTAATTCAATTGGCTTTTGGAGAAATTCCTATGTGCCTTTTCAAGATAACGAAACATTCCGCATTGTATTGCGATATAGTGCCGTTGTTTCAAAAAACCATATTACTTATAGGAGGTAAATCAATATGGGAAAAGCAATTACTTCTCTAGGTGTCGCTTTGTTAGTTAAAGGTTGGGTCAAAAAGACCGCCGACGCTACATACGATAACGAAAAAATCTACTACGAAAAGCAAACAATCAATGGAACTGATTACTATGTGGTTTCTAACGACACTACATTAGCGAACTTGTATGAAATTGTTGCTTCAACAACCGCAAGCGCAATTAATGCTTATGTTCAACCTGTTTGTTTAACTGATGTTCCCGAAATTGGTGGAGAACCCTCTAATCTCGAAACAACAACTTTATGCGACCCACAAAAAACCTATATTCAAGGTATCTTGGACGCAGGCGAAAGTTTAGAGTTTTCAGCCAATTACAACCATACTGCTTTCATCGCTATCAAATCTTATCTTACAGGCAAATTACCTATTAAGGTCGTCTTTGGTGGCATTGGTGGCGCACAAGGTTCAGCCTCATTTGAGGGTTACATTAGTGCGAAGATTGGGTCTTTCGGTGTTGATGAAGTTATACCAATGACAATCACAACAACTCTCGCAAGCGCAATCACATTCGCATAATCAAAAAAGAAAGGGGATATTAGAAATGGCTAATATCGTATTGAAAGTTCCCCAAGCGGAGGGAAATGAAAAAGAATACAAATTTGAATTTACCCGTAGAACCATTATTAGAATGGAAGAAGACGGCATTATAAAAGCATTCCAAAAGGGTGCTAAACAGGACAGCATTGATAAATTAGTTTATTATGCGTGCCTTAAGAACCACCCAAAAATCACTCTTGAAGAAGCCCAAGAAATCGTTGATAGCGTGGCTATGAAAGATTTAGGAGACTTCATTCAAGCCCTAATTGGTTTGCTCGAAAAATCTATTAACGCTTTAGAAAATGCGGGTAATGAGGGAAACGCTCATTGGGAGGTCAACTAGAGGGAACTCAAAGCGAAACCTCCCCGAGCATTAAATCATACTTTCTACAATTGTTTAGTTATTTCCTGTCGATAGGAATGACACCCGAACAATTTTGGGACGATGATGTTGAATTAATAAATTATTATTCAAAAGCCGAGGAAATTCGGCAAATCAAATTAAATAATCAACTTTGGCTACAAGGTGCTTATATCCAAATGGCAATAGGTAGTTGTTTAAGCAAGAGTGTTAAATATCCAAAACAACCTATACCAATGAGCCAAACGGAAATTGAAAATAAGAAACAGCAAAAAGTTGAAAGGTTAAGAAAAGCCTTAAAAGCCAAGTCAATAAAATAAGGAGGTAAACATTTATGGCGCAAAATACAATAGATAGTTTAGATATTGTTATTTCGGCTGATACTAGCAAAGCGACTAAAAATGTTAATGCCCTTGTTAAAAAACTTGCGACTTTAAGGAATACCTTTAAGGCTCTTAACAATGGAAATGTAGCAATAGGTGCTGTCGTTAGGGGTCTTAAAGATATTGCAAAAATTGATTTTAGCGGTGCGGAAAAATCATTAGAAGCATTCGCTGAAATTTTAAAAAGATTAGACGCTAAAAAATTAGAACAAGTTGAAAAAGGAATGAATGCTGTAAATTCTAGTTCAACAGCAAAAGCCTCCGCTTCTTCTAATGGCTTAAATAACACATCTCTTTTATCGTCTCTTACTATTGAGGGTAAAAGCATAGAAACAGCCATTTTAAATATGAACGCTATAAACTATGAAGAAGTAGCCTCAAAAGTTCAAGCATTTGTTAATAGAACAAAAAAAGCGGTAGATGATTACGGAGACAAGTTTATTGATGTTCACAATAAAGCGTTACGCACATTGCAAAGAGTAAATAAAACTATTACTAAAAAATTTGACGACGAATGGCAAAACGGCGGAGAAAATCTACCAAAGGATAACCCAATTGCTAATTTCTTTGGTCGTGTTGTTAGTCGTGCTATTTTCTCTTTGGTTAGATTAATCATTCAAGCCGTTAAAGAATTGATTAAGGAATTAATAAACCAATTTGCTATTCACGATGAAAAATTTAATGAAGTTATTAGCGAAGCGTGGTCGGCAATTAAGTTTTTAAAACATTCCATAATGGCAACTTTTGCCCCTGTGGTTAAATTACTTGCCCCAATTATCACTATGCTCGGTAATGTCTTAAGCGAGGTTCTAAACAATGTCGCTGAATTTACCGCTATGCTTGCGGGTCAAGATTATTATTACAAAGCAACAAAAAGCACGGAAGACTTTGCCGAAAGTGTGGATAAAGCAAATAAAGCAATTTCTCTTGGTATTGATGAATTGAATGTTATTCAAGGAAATGACGAGGGCTTCAACTTTGAAAAAGTAGCCGTAAGCGAGAATACATCTTCATTGAAGAATATTGTTAAAACGCTTACACACCTTGACAAAATTATATCGGCGATTGCGGAAACTCTCTTTGTCATACCTTTGTCAACAGCGTTTGATATTTTATCAAGAATTGAACCTGCTATTTTGCTTATTTCAAATATTCTCTCAACATTATTAGATGTAGCGGGGAGAGTTTTACAATCAATACCTGCTATCGTAACAGGAATTTTAACAGGCGATTGGTCTAAAATGGAGAATATTTGGAAAGATATTGGTTCAGTTAATCAAGAAATTTGGGCTGATTTCGGGAAAGAATGGGGAGAAAGTTGGAACGCAATTGCTAAAGATGTTGAAACTATTAGAGACAGGCTTTCTAATTTCAAAAGCACGGGTCTTGCTAATCTTGGCGGAACATCGACAGGGGACAAAGTATGGAAAAATATTGTCGGTGTTTTAACGGGAGGTATAAGTTATTTATTTACAGGCACAGGCTTTGCCACAGGTGGTTTCCCCGAAGACGGCTTATTCTATGCAAACCATAATGAGTTGGTCGGTCAATTCGCCAATGGAAAAACCGCTGTTGCAAACAACGAACAAATTACGCAAGGCATTTATCAAGCCGTGTTACAGGCTATGAGAGAAAGTGGAAGCAATGGTAATGGCGAAATAGTTATCAATTTAGATAGTTATGAAATAGCAAGAGTTGTTACAGCGAGACAAAATAACTTTGGTTTAGATTTAGTAGGTGGAGGTGTAATTAAGTATGGCAAGTAATTACGACGGCATATTTGTTAAAGTAAGACCTGTTGGCGGTGGTGCTTGGACTACTTTACCCACGCCCTCAACTTATAAAATGACATCATCTACTATTGTCGATAGTGCGAGAGATACAAGTGGAAAAGTGATTTCTAATGTCATTAGAGCAGGCGTAAGGAAAGTGGAAATGGGTTGGGCATTTTTAGACCAAACTCAATACACACTTGTTGCCGACTTTTTTGATACAAACTTTTATTTTGAAGCATATTATTACGACACAATCAAAGGAACATATCAAACAAAGACTTTCTATTGTGGCGATAGAGTGAGCGATACAGCCAAAATACAATGTATTTTAAATTCAAGTAATGAAATCGTTGCCATTGGTGGATATGTGAACCCCGCCTTGTCAATAATTGAGGTGTAGTTATGTTAAATGTCCCAAGTGGTTTTATCGACGCTTTTGCCGAGCGCATAATTACATCATCGAGAATTGTTATAAAAGACAATAATGATGTGATTTTATATGATGAAAACGATTTGAGTAGCGTTAATATAATTCAACGCAATTCTTATTTCTTTAATGGCGTGCCAAATATTGATTGCACAATCAAAACGCTTAAAGTTCAAATAATGCCTGCTAAAGATACGCCATTACGCATTTATTTTGAAGTTAATGGTTATATGTCAACCGATTATCTTCTTGTTTATGTGAAAGAAACCAAACTCGATAAAAACAAGTTTTATGGAACTATTAAGGCGAAAGGTTATTTTGAAAGTAATAGTGTGTTTTTTGAAACAAACGGCAATAGAACAAATATGTATGAATTAAATTATCTTACTGCTACGCCAAGAAAAGTATTAGACCTTTTATATTATCCCACTGACACATCATTGATTTTTGATTTGCCAAGAAACCCAACCATTAAATATTTATATGGTTTTACCGAGATGACAAATATAGAGATAATACAAGCATTAGCAATTTGTGTTGGTGGTGCTTTGGACTATGACCCAACAAACGATAAAATGTCTTGTAAATTATTTAGTAGTGCTTCTTATGTCGGTGCTTTGCCCTTATTAAATGTCTTTGATTATGATGTTGCCAATGATGAAAAAGGCACAAGCGTAAAAATAAGTGATGTTTCAATAGATGATTTAAACGAAGTTGAAATAATGAAAAGTGATGTTAGTGGCGGGCAAAGTAGCATAAGAGTTAATCTTGAAGATAATAATTATTATGTTTCAAATGTCGTATTTCCTAATAGCGAAATAGGAACTAACAAGAAACAATCGCCTCTTTATTTTAATTATTTTCCCAATATTTACGCAGAAAGAAGTGGGAATAGTGCAGGCGAAGTAGTCATTTATGGTAAAAAGATGTATTACAAAGACCCTACTACTAACCAAGAGGGGCATATTATTCGCTCGCCTTTTATTGATAGCAACAACGCAAGTTATGTATTAAGCGAAGCGACAAATTATTTCTCTCACGATGAAATCTATACTTTTGATTGTCGTGTAAACCCTGCTTTTCAACCATTAGACCTCGTTATTATTGATGACAAGATTATTTGTTTAGAACAAGTTGAAATCGAGTTTAATGGTGGTTTTAGAGGCAAACTTATTGGTAGAAATATTGGTGCGTTTAGTTTACAAAACCCTGTTATAAGCAATTTAACTTATGATGAAAACTCTTTTACTTTTTTGGTTGTAAACAATAACAATGTCGATGTAGTTGCTAAAATCGTATTTAGTAATGGCACACTTTCAAGAACGATAAGTGCAAACTCTAATTCACAATTTACACAATTAAATGCACACGATTTACTTAATAGTTTCCAAGCGAGTTATTATAACGCATTAGAAGATTATGTATATGTGTATTTTGAATATCAAATAGGTGGCTTGACCTATCAAAGCGATAATGTTGTTGTATTACAACCTGATGTAGTTAAACAACCAACCATTTCTAATCTTACTTATACACAAATTAATTATTTTAGTTTTGATATTCAAAACTCGAACTCGTTTGATGTTGATTTAAAAATTAAATATAGTAGCGGTGCTACTTTAACATTTAGTGTAAGTGCAGGTGCGATTATTCATATCGACCAAGATAATGCCACCGAATTAAAAACAAGTTTCAATCAAAAACTTAACGGCTTGTTAAGTGATGATGTCTATTGTTATTTCGAGGATAACGGAATACAAAGCAATAATGTAATGATAATTGAGGAAGATAACTAATATGAGAGTAGCAATTTATCAAAGCGGGTCATCTTGTATCTTACCCAAATCACACGACATTGATTTAATCTATTATTACGACAATAATGATGAGCGTATGAGCGATTTTAGAACAAATCATAACAAAGAATACGACATACACTTTGATATGGTAGATAGAGCAAAAAGAGTGCGTTTAGGTTGCTATATATATCCTTTTATGAAACATATTGAGGGCGAAGATTTACACTTTGAGGACTTTTCAATATTTGATGTGAAAGATGAATACATTGAATTACTTAAAAAACACATTTCCTTTCTACCGAAGCAAGACAAAAAGTGGTATCACATCTATATTGCAGTTCGTATGTTTGACAAAGGCAAGATGACTTTGACTAAAAAAGAGAAAGAAATAGCCCAAAAAATACACGATGAGGGTATAAATGAAGAAATATATCAATATATAATTGATTATTTAAAGTAAAAATGTAAAATTAAAGTAGAGATAAATCGGTATCTCGTATAAAACACAAAAGGGTGTCAGTAATTGACACCTTTTATTTTTAAAAAGGAGGTATCTAAATGGACTTAACACAATCGACCATTACATTAGCAAGCGTGATAGCGATAGTTGGCTGTATCATCGGCATTCTTAATTTCTTTGCCCAACGCACAAAAGCGAACAAAGGCGATGAAGCAAGACTTGTGCGTATGGAAACAATGCTTGTCAAAATTGACGAGAATACAAGCGATTTAAAAAACAAAGTGGATAGCCACGATAAATTGCTTACAAAGCACGAAAGCAAAATCAATGTGCTAGAAGAAAGACTTAAAGCCAAAGGGGGTCATTAATGTATGTCTTTACAAGAAATTATTACTTTAATTGCGTTGGGTGTCGCTGTGTTAAGCGGTATTGTCGCAATTGTAGTCGCAATCGTTAGAGGCGATATGAAAAAGTTTATCGAAGAGAAAATGATTGAGGCTGAAAAACAAGACTTAACAGGGGCAAAAAAACTCGAATATGTCCTTGTGGCGGTCAAAGAAAAATATAAGGTATTAGAAGTCGTATTAAATGTTAAGAAATTTGTCGAACACATAATTGCGATTTCTAAAGAAATCAATGCGAAATAGTTTTAAAAAGGAGGAGGAAAAACTATGGAAAAAATTTATAGAGGCATTTGCCCATTAAGAATTGTCGTTGATGATATGGAAAAAATCTCGGGAGAATTACTCGATGATTTAGAATGTGGCGACATCGTTGTCAAAGAAACACTCGAAGAGGGAAAGGTTTTACATCATTGTTACATCGTTTCCCACAAACAAGCCACAGGCATTTGTATTTCTTATAATACAACGGGTTATAGCGATACTTATTCCTATGACAAGATTGACGGCGTTTGGACTTTCAACTCTAAAGATGTTTGGCAAGCCGAATAATTAGGAGGTAAACATCTATGGAAAATGTTTATAGAGGGGTTCAGCGTTTAATCGTTGAAACCGATGATTACGAAAATATATCGCAAGTCGTTTTAAATGATTTAGAAGTTGGCGATATGCTCATTATTGGAGACGGCGAAGAAAAAGTCCAAGCAATTTTAAATTCCAAAAACGATAACGATATGTGTTTCGTTAATGTTGATAGTGCTTATGTGAATGAAATTCATTACGCAAAGAACGAAGACAACAAATGGGAATTTGATGAAATAATCACAACCGAAATTGATGAGGGGGGCAAAACAACCCTTTATTCTCATCACTTTGATTTAATCTTTGAGAACGACCCGAACTTTGGAACTTTTGGTGTTGAAGTCAATGCAATTTCAAGCAACCCAACCCCTTATGAAAAATTAAGTGATTTAGAGGGCGACGGATATATTATGAGTGCTTTTGGTAGCGTTGGAACAAGTGTCTTTGTTGATTTAAGACTTGTTCACGAGGGAACTTGCTATATGTATATGACGCAAATTAGCGACGGCACAATGAGTGCCTATTATGTCGCAAATATGGGCGATTTCGAGTTAGAGGATAGCGTTCAAAAAATATAAAAAAATTAAAAAGAAAGAGGCAATAAGTTATGTTAGTTGTTAATTACAACGGAAACAAACCTATTAGCAATTATTATAAATATGGCGTTGAGGGAAATAACAACGCTGATATTGTTAGGTTTGTTGTCCTTAAAAAGCAAGGTCGTTTAGACTTACAGGACAATTTTTTAGTATATGTCAACTGCGACAATGATTTGGGCTTTGTGGATAAAGTTCAAATTAGTAGTGATGATATTGTTGTTGAAGATAATAATATCGTAGTTGATTGGCATTTATTAAAGAAGCACACAACACAAGAAAGTCTTAATGTATCTTTGTGCTTTGAAAATGAAGATGAAATAGTGTGGCAAACTCAACTATTTACATTAAAGATTATGAATGGCGTGGTTGCCGATGATGAAATCGTGAATACATACCCCACGATTATTCAAGACTTACAAAAGCAAATTAACGCTTTAAGTGGAAAAGACAAAGAGTTTGTGTATTTCGACCAATTTACAAGGTGCATTGTTGTTAAAAAAGATGTAAGAGTTCTTTATTCACATAAAGGTAATAAAACAAGTAAAGGTCAATTATTGCGTGGCAAAGACTTTTATGGCAAAAAATACGGCAATACTTTAACAACTTTTTCGTTGCAAGCAGGCATTTATTCAATGCCCGATTTTTTATCAAGACTTTGTGCTTCCAACCCAAATGATATGCGTGAGTTCAAAATGATTGAAGAATATCACGACACGGGTTTGTGGAGATTACAACGAGAAGCGTATGCCCAAGAAGAAAGTTTTGGGGATAATGACCGCAATATCAAATGTTGGGTTTTATACCACCCAATTATCAATCTTAATGATATTGATAATGGTATGCCATTAGATAGTCTAATTCAATACCCATTAGCCAATTCTCGTTATGGTAAAAGATACCCCAAAAAGATTGTCGTAAAGTTCCAAAACTATGTAATGGGTATGTGGTATAGTGATGACTTGCAACAATATGCTACATACGGCAAGATGATGTTAAAGTTTGTTGCCGACTTTGAAACATACGAAACCGAAAAAGGTAAAATCGTTTGGAAAGGTAATATGGCAAACAATGGCTTGGAATTATTTTATTGTCTTTATTACAACGATGATGACATTTTAGACCAAGATAGAATTGAGCCAAAAACTTCGTTCATCGTAAGACCAATAAGATTTTAAGCATAAAAAAAGAGGAATGAGAAACATTCTCAATCTCTAATAATAATATACCAAAACGAAAAGAGGTAATCAAGATGTTAATTATAAATTATAAAGGCATTACGCCACAAAATAGATATTACTCGCTTGGTGTGAAGCAAAACAATAATGCAGATAGAATAAGATTTATTTTAGATGTCTTACAAGAGGACATTGATTTAAGCGATTGTCAAGCGTATCTAAAAGTTCAAAACAAAGAGCATACATATATCGACAAGATTATGCTAACTGCCTACTTTGACAACGATAATGTGCAATTAGATTGGGTCTTAACACGCAAAAGCACACAATTTAGAAATCTCGAACTACAAATCGAGTTCAAAAATAGTGATGATGATGTCGTATGGCAAACACTTATCGTTGAATTAGAGTTAAACGATACCATAAAAGCCGATGAAGAAATAAGCGAGAGATACCCAACCGAACTCGAACAACTTGAAACAAAGGTCGAGGGTTATGATGATAGAATTGAAAACTTGGAACAAAACGCATTAGTTAAAAGCGACATCGTTGACAATTTAGAAAGCAACGAGAGTGATAAAGTTTTAAGTGCGAAACAAGGCAAGGCATTAAATGACAAAATCAATAATGTTATTTCAAATGTCTATACACCACAAGGAAGCATTAGTGTAGCAAGTCTTAACGCATTAGATACAACACAATTAGAAAATGGTTGGGTTTACGATATGCTCGATAGTGGCGTTATTACACTTGGTAATATCCCTGTTAATGAGGGCGATAATGTTGCGTGGATAATTTCTAATGGCGTGGGTCATTGGGATATATTAAGTGGGTTTGTTGACCTATCTAACTATACAACCAAAAATAACCCCGAAACCATTACGGCAAATTGGTTGTTTACAGGCAACGCTAAAATGACAAAGATACAAGATAGAGGCGGTTATAATGCGATTGATTTAGACTTTACAACTCATACCGATTTATATTTTTATCGCCACCTAAAACCGAATGATACAAACACTTACGATTTAGGTGCTTCATCATATTATTGGAAAGATTTATATTTAAGCAATAGTATTCAATTTAATTCGGGTGCTGAAAGTGAAACAACTTGGTCTATTCAAAAAGACGGAACAAACCAACTCGGTATTTATAGTGGAACAACCAAAATGTATAACATTCAAGGTGGTGCTATCTATACATTAAATACTAATGGCTCTAATTTAGGTAGAAGTTCAAACCCGTTTACTGACCTCTACTTAAAAGGTAAAGCAACATTCACTACTTCAAATGGTAATAACTTTATTGAAAATGGAACATTTAGACTAAATCTTGATAGTAATGGCAAAGTCGTAGTCGGTCAAAACAACAACGAAATAAAGTTTTATGATAGCAATATTAGAATTAACTCAACGATTTTAAGACCACAAAGCGATAACACAACAGATTTAGGCACAACCTCATATCGTTTTAAAGACTTATATTTAAGCGGTGTTATCTCTAATGGAACTAATAGCGTTGCCGTTGCCGATATTTGTAAAAAAGGTCAAACTCTTGTCGCAAGTGGAACATTCACAAGTGGCGAGTTTACAATCTCAACTTCATTATTAACGGACGGAATGTATTTTTTGACCTATGGAAATTGCCAAGCGTTCTTATACATTAGTTCTACAATGTTGGCTTCATCTAATCAATCGCCAATTAGAACACCTATGGTTGTCGTTTACGATAGTCAAGGCAACGCAAGAATTGGAACATTAGGCATACAAGATATAGGTGGCACAGCCCATTTCAAACTATTCGATAATCAAGGCAACCCTGTTTACGATAACTATACTATGTATATCTTCAAGACCAATTTGGCATAATTAAGATTTATGATGAAAGAATTATTTTATAATTGTGCTTACGCTATTAAATATAAACAAATAGGCGATAGCGTGAATTATGCCTTTGTTGAAGATGACAAAACGCTCTACATCTACTTTCAAGGAAGCAATAGCATAACCGATTGGGTTAGGAACTTCTTATTTACGAAAGATTGCTATGGTGTATTCAAAGCACACAAGGGCTTCTTAATGGCATATAGAGAAGCGAGAAACCTATTGCTTGATAAAGTTTATGAGAAAGATAAGAATGGCGATTACAAGTGGTTAAAAATCATTGTTGTTGGCTATTCGCACGGAGGGGCATTGTGTCAACTCGCTTTACAAGACATCGTTTACCATAGACCCGACATTAAAGATTGTATCTTGGGCTATGCGTTTGAAAGCCCAAGAGCGTTAAAGGTCAAAAAAGAACATCGACACTTTTGGAAAAATCTTATCGTAGTTAGAAATGGTAGTGATATTGTTACGCATTTACCGCCCGCTATATTCGGGTATCATCATTTAGGGACAATGGTAAAAATACAAGGGGATATTAGTCTAGTTGAAAAGAGAATACCAAGATGTATAAAATACCATTATCCGCAATGTGTATTGGACGGGTTAAAAAAGAAAGAAAATTTTGAGCATTAAAAATTAAAATGAGACGAAATGTGGCGAAATGCTTAATACAAAGTATTAAAGGCTAAAATAATTAAATGCTCATACAAAGACTTATTATTATAAATAATAATAGATAAAAACGCCTACGCCCTGTCGTCCCGACCATTAGCAAATAACCCCCTTATAGGGGGTTTTTAAATGCCTTGAGCATTTTTTGAGCATTATTTGAGCATTAGAGCAAAAATTTATCTTTCACATTATTGTCTAAATTATGGCAATAAGTGTTCAAAAACATTGACGGAGAATGACCGAGCCAAGAAGCACAAAACAGGACATCGCCAAGATTAGAACACTTTGCCCCGAGTTCACTTGCTCTAGTATGACGGAACGAATGGCTTGAATAGTCGGGAAGATATTTCTTTAATACCCTTTTAAAAGATGTGTGAGAGATAGGGAAAACCCTGCCTGTAATTTTTTTACACTTGTGCCGTAAAAGTTTTACACATTCATCGTTTAGCGGAATTATTCTATAACTATTGCTAGTTTTTAGCACATCGGTAAGTTTCCCGTTGGTTAATAGTTGCCTCTTGATTGTTATTTGTTTCCGCTCAAGGTCAACACAATCGTAGCAAATGCCTAGAAATTCACTCAAACGACAGCCTAGATAAGCGAATAATGTAAACATTATAAAATACTCGTTGTTATTCTTAATCGTGTCTAAAAACGCCTGTTTTACCTTTGGCGGTATAATCTTAAGTTCGGTATTTGCTTTTCTTTTTGTTTTAGGAAGCACAATAAGCGACGAATAATCTTTGTCAATTAGTTGTCGGTCATACGCAAAAGACATTAAAGACTTATAGTAATTTAAAAATCGGTAGTCGTTTTTGTATTCCGTGTAAAATTTTTGCACACTTTCATAATTAAAGGCTAAAGTAATAGGTGCGTTTCCAAAAGTGGCTAACAACTTTCGCTCTTGGCTCTTATCTTTATGTAGTGTCCCTTGAGACATATTTACTTTTCGATTTTCAAAGTAGTTATTACATAAATCTTTTAACAAAATTGATTGTGATAAATATAGATTATGCTTTATAGACCATTCTTTAATTGCCTTATCATAATCATTATCGGCTTGCTTTTTGCTGTCATATCCTCTTATTGTGCAAGTCTTTCCTTTAATAGTGGTGTGGATATACCACTTTCCTGTTTTCCTGTCTTGATATATTCCTTTGTTCATTTTATAATTTACCTCGGTTATGAAACCCCGTTTTCGTAATCGTTCTCAAGAACCGCTTTGGACTAGCCCCCGTTGCGGTTTTTTATTTTATATAATCATTAATAAACTTTAATACTTTTAATAATTCTTTCTCGCTTAAATTATCCAACATTGTATTTAATTGTTGGCGCACATCTTCTACTTCGGTGCTGTTAATTTTAATGTATCTATAAACTTGCTTCTTCGATAAAGCGACTTTATTGTTCCATACTTTAAAGATAATATTTGGCATATCCGTTTCAATAATCGAAATATCAACGCCAATGTCGCTTGCTAACTCGATATATTTTTTATACGCAATTACTTTGTAATCATCATTAAAGAAAACCCCAATACCAAAATCGCTTTTGCCTATTAAAAAATCGGTGGTGCAATTAAAGAACGCACACAATCTTTCTATGTGGTGTTGTCTTAATGGTTGCTTTTCGGTTTCCAATAAGCCAAGTGTAGTAAAAGTAATTCCTGTCAAATTGCCTAGTTCTCTTAATGATAAATTTGCTTCGTTTCTTAATGCTTTTATCCTATTCATACCCTTAAACCTCTACGATTATTATATCGTAAAAATAAACATTTGTAAAAAAATATTAAAATTTGTAAAAAAAACTTGCACAAAAAATTCAAATATGGTTTAATAAACAGCGTTAAGAAAAACACTACACGATATGAAAATAGATATTGAAAGAATTAATGGACGAATTAAAACCAAAAAACTATCCACAGCGGATATTGCTTTACATTTAGGTATTAGTAGAATGAGTTTATATAATAAGTTGAATGGTAGATATGAGTTCAAACCAAGCGAATTAGAAAAACTTTCAAACCTACTAGGCAAGGATATTTTTTTGAAATAGCCTGTAAAGAAAACCACTACAAGATGAAGACGAAGACATTATTAAAAAAACCACATTGGAATTATAAAAACATTATGGAATATGTCGGGTGCGGAAGCACAAAGGCATACGAAATTATGAAAATAGTTCGCAAGAAATATGACGGAACGATTGCTGATTTACCCGATTGTGTCCGTCGCAATAGTGTTCTCGCTTTCCTCGGCACAACATTAGACGAGGAAATAAAAATTGTCGGCAACGATTAGAAACTCGTATTTGCTCTAATCGCTGAATAAAGCCAAGTGAAAGACACACTTGTAAATAAAACTATTGGCTATTGGAGGCGATAACCAATCAAAAAACACTAATGCCATTTGAAAGGAGGAGACCGATGTCGAAGAAAAACTACACAAGAGAAACCTTTAAGACCCGAGAAGAGTGGTTGAACGCTAGAGGAATTGGCGGTAGTTCGGCAAGTGTCATATTGGGCGATAGCCCTTATGAAAACCGCATTGAGTTGCTTCAAAAAATTTTAATGCCACGAGAAGAATTAGTTGAAGACAAAACAAACGAAGAAGCAAAGCAACACGGAAACATTGTTGAACCAGCATTAAGAACAATCTTTAAAGCGAACCACCCTAATTATCGAGTATTGCCACCAAAAGCGCACGAAATGTATAGGCGAAAAGATAAGCCATATCTAACAGCGACTTTAGACGGGCAACTCTACGACGAACTAGGTCGTAAAGGCTTCATCGAATGTAAGTCGAGACAAATTAGAAGAAAAAGCGATTTAGAAGAATGGCTTGACGCAAATGGAAAGCCTACTATCTTACCGCAAAGATACTTCGACCAAGACATTCATTATTTCAATGTATTGAATGATATGCAATTTTGTTGGCTAGTCGTGGAACTTCAATTCTATACCTTTAACGGAGAGAAAGAAGAATTAGACCATTGCGAAATCTACTTCTATTACATAGAGAGAAGTAAAGTCGAAGATAGCATTAAGGCTCTCGATTACATCGAAACTGACTTTTGGGAAAACGAGGTTATGGCTCGTAGATTACCCAAACTATCAATTGAATTACCAAGATTAAATTAGGAGGTTCTATGGAAGAACAAAAAAACAAATTAGACCTTGTTGTCAATTATGACAAAGCGATTGGTTCATTCTCAATCATTAACTACGACGAGCAAAAGAAGATGTTTGAAGACTTTGTGAATAGTCTCGAAGTTAAAACATTAACGAATGATATTGACCGCAAGAAATATACGGCTAACAGGGCAACCCTCAATAAGTTAAGAGACAAGATTAAGTCCAATAGAATTGCGACAACCAAACTTATTGATACCCAATTCAAAGTTATCGAAAAGTTATTAGATAACAAGTCAAAAGAATACGACAAAGAAGTCAAACGATATGACGCTGAACAAGAAGAGAAAAAGAACGCTCTTGTCGTTGAAGAGACCGAGGTCGTAGTGGGAAAAGAAGAAACCCACAAACTTGTCTTAAACGGGTCAAAACTCGTATTAGAACAAGTATTAGAATATGCCAAGTCTTTAGGGCTAGAGGGAGAGATTGAATAATATGGCACAAACAAATACAGCGGTTGCTGTCAAACCAAACAATTTAGAAGAACTTTTAAGCGGAGACCAAGTTGTCTCATTAGGTCGTTCATTAAGATTGACCGATTTACAAATTGCTAAAGCAAACAAGGCTATCCTTGATATGCAAAGCGACCCCAAGTTAGAGGGAACAACCACAATGGCGAAAGTTAGATTTGCTTACAATGTTGCCACCTTTAATTACAAAAACCCCAATGCTGTTGCCCCTGTCAAATACGACAATGGTATTCAAGCGCAATTACAATATCAAGCCATTATCGAAGATATGAAAGAGTGCGGTGGCTTGGTTGATGATAAAGTCAACTTCGGTTGTCTTTACGAGGGCGTTGATTACAAACCTACAATGGTCGGCGACTTCATCGTATTAACATTCCCAAAAACAACACCTGTCAATGATATGTTCAACAAACCAAAAGTGGTTGGCTATTATTGTCAAGTCGAAACAAAAGATTACGGCGTGATTTCAAGCGTGATGTCCGTTCAGCAAGTTAAAGATTGGGCGCAAAGATATTCAATCGCTTATAGAAGCGGAAAACACAGCCCATACACAACCAACTTTGATGATATGGGGATTAAAACCTGTATCAAGGCTGTTGGTAGAGCCGTGTTAAAGAGATACCCATTTGATAGATTAGCCAAGACAATTGAACTTGACTTCGCTGTCTTCGATGACGAGGGAACATCTTATAAAGATAACCCACAACACGAAGAAGAAAAGCCTGTTGAAAAGGGTGCGGTCAAAAACAAAATTGAAATGCCTGCCGATGAAACAAAAGTCGTCGGGGAAGCCGAAGAAGCCACAGGCGAATAAGGTTATTGCAACTAGGTAATCATACATATTCGTTTTTTCATAAATCTTTGTCAAATATTCCTTAAATCAATACCAATAACCACATAACGCCATACCTAGTTGTCTAATAAAGAAAGTGGTGGGGATAACCACTATAAAAACCCCATTCTAAAGGAGAACAATTATGAAAACTTATGCAGTTTTAAAAAGGGTGCTAGACCGCAACGATTACGAAGATATTAAGTGGCAAGCCAAAACGAGAAGAACAACATTAAAAACATTGGCTTCCAAGTGCGGTTGCACATACAAACAATTCTACCGCTATTTCAATAGCAAAGGCGACAGCACAATGGTTGCCGAAACATTATTAGCGTTGGGCTATGAATTAAAGGAGGTAAGGTAATGGCTATTAGAAGAATGATTAGTTTGGAAATTATCGACAGCGATAGTTTCCTAGATATGCCAAGCAGTAGTCAAGCCCTTTACTTTCACATAGTAGGTAGAGCCGATGACGACGGCTTTTGCGATAGCCCTAGAAAGATATTAAAGACTTGCGGTAGCAGTAATGATGATTTGCTATTGCTTATCGCTAAAAAATTCTTGCTTGAATGTCCTAATGGTGTCGTGGTTGTGAAACATTGGTGGCTGATGAATACCAAGAGAAAAGATAGATATAAACCAAGTAATTATCTAAAAGATAATAGGTTGTATCTTGATGAAAACAATTCTTACACAACCGAGGCTACTGATAAGCCTTATTCCATATCTTGGCAACCAAATGGCAACCAAATGGCAACCCAAGATAAGTAAAGATAAGTTAAGTGAATGTAAATGAACTTAACTAAAGAGAAATAAATTAGTTATCTTCATCATCATTCATAGTCTTAATCAAGAAAGAACTAGAAAGCGAGCGTGCGAAGTAAATATATGAAGTTAGTAAATACACCAAGTTATATCAACGAATATGTAATTAACTACATTAATGGAATACTGACTATGACTAAAGAGGAAGACTTTAGTGAAGAAGTATTTAATGATTGGTTAGTTATTAAAGATATTGAACAAAAGAATAACCCTAATGCTTATTTAAAAAGTTGCTTTAAGAAAGAACTAGATAATGGAACATTTAAACCTAAAGCGATAGTTAATTATGTGCCTAATACACAGGTTCTAATTAACGCCTTAAGAGACAAAGGGGTTTGCGTATTAGCCGATGAAAGCGTTTGGTTAAGCGTTGTATGGCAAAACATACTTAACAACAACTACTTATCAATAGAAGAATGTGTCGAACTAAATCGCAAAATACTTATGTATATGAGAACGGCTACATCATTCAACCAATACAAGAGATTGCTTATGAACTCTAACACATTAAAGCAATTCAACATTAATTGGGACTTGATAAACATTAAAGCCCAAATGGTAACGGGAGAATGGGATAAGTTGTTGGACGAAATTGGAAACGAGGAATAGGTATGACGGAAAAACAAAGAAACTTAATTTTATACCTTGATGTCCTATGCGCTGAACAAGGTTTAACAACTAGGGCGAGCGATGACGAATTACTAGGTAAAGATTGGTTAAAAACCTATCGAAACTTTACCCCCGAATACACAAGTGAGGTCATCGACAAATTAAAGGTTGCTCTCGGTATGCCTATTAGCGAGAAGAAAGCGAGGAAAATAAAATGACATTAACAATCGACTTATGGTTATTACTTGTCTTATCTATCTTTGGCTTCATTGGTGCATTTGTGGTCTTTTGGATAATTCTCTATGGTTTAGCGTATGTCTTTGACCGCAATCGTGAAGATAGAAGATTGAAAGCGAAAAAGCAAGAAAAGGAATGCCCCGAATATATCGAGAGTGAGGAAGAAAAACAAGCCCCCCGTCCCGACAAAGAATGAGCGACCTAACTTTACCTGTTGACAAATACAAGTTGTTAGAAGAGGCGTGGAAATACCAAGACTTTATAACCGAGCAACTACTAAAAATAGGAATTTCGGTTAATGCCTATCAAAGTGTGTTCTACCAATTGGAACACGGAGAGAGTGCTAGTGGTATTGAAATAAAGAACGATAAACAAATGGCAAAAACGGGGAATGTCTATATCGAGTTCCGCCAAACAACTTTAAGAGGAAGCGAAAACAGGGATAGTGGTATCAACCAAAAGGACGATAGTTGGCTTTATGTGATTGGAGATTACGAAAAGTTCTACATCTTTGGGAAGAACCAATTGCGAAGCCTATTAGATAAAGTCCAAAAGAGACCCAAGTATTATTGGGAAACTTACAAGATTAGGGTTGCGTGCCACAAAAACGAGCAAGGGGAAATTACATCGAATGGGCTAGTAATTCCCGTTGATTACATCGAAGAAATGAATTTAGCAATTAAGAAAGTAGAGGTAAAGAATGCGTTATGACTTATAAACAAGTAATCGCTAGGCAAAAAAGTGCCGAAGCACGAATACTGAAACAATTTAACAACAACCCAAATGTTAAAAACGAGAGCGGTATTTATGTTTTAAGACGAACCGACGAAAACGGAATTAAATATGCTTACATCGGTCAAGCCAAAAAAATGATTACTCGTTTAGGTCAACACCTCTTGGGTTACCAACACATAGATTTATCTATAAAAAAGCACGGGTTCTATAACAAGGAAAAGAACCCCTATGGCTACATTATAGAAATGTGGTATTACCCCGAAGAACAACTCGATGAAAAGGAAAGAGAATTTATTAAGAGCCGTGCCGAAGCGGGGTATCAACTTCGCAACAAGACGGCGGGAGGTCAAGATAAAGGCAAGGTTGGAATAGATGAAAACAAACCTAGTCGTGGCTATTACGACGGAAAGAAACAAGGCAGGGTTGACACCATTAAAGAGGTCAAAACTTACTTTGATAAATACCTAGATTATTCCATTAAGGGCGAGCCGAACAAAATCAAGGAAAGAAAATATGAAGAATTTGGAAATTTACTTGAAGAAAAATAGAGAAAAAATAAACAAAAATCACGAAGAAGAACTGCTGAAATGTCTTAAAAAAAGAGGCGTAAAGAGTTGTGAAGAATGCTGTCGATGTGAAGAATGCCGTGGAACAAAGCCAAAAAACTTTCCTAATGTGAATATCGACCCTTTGATTGGCGCAATTGTTTGGTCGGCTTTGGTTGATTACTTTGCTGAAATACCGCCTTTAAAGAAATGCAAGACTAGAGCGCAACGGGAACATCGAAACGAACTTCTTTATTACAAAGCGACAGCCGAGAACTTCTTTAAGAGCAAACTCTTTAAATACACAAACCTAGATTTTGAATGGTTAAGGAGAGCCTATGAAAAAAAGAAAATACAAGAAGAGTGATATACAACTTTTAGCGGATAAAAAAATAACCCCAAAAGATTTCGCAAAGAAATATGGGGTAAGCGTTCAATGTATCTATCGTTTGTGTGAAAGAGAACATATACATTTGGCTAAACCTGTCATTCATATTCATTCCCCTTTTAGAGACATCTATTGTCGAGGGAAGCAAGAGGTAGCCGAGGAACTACAAATATCATATACGAGCGTTGTTAATGCGCTGAAAGGCAAGAGAGTAAAGATACTCGAAGAACTTAACATTGAATTAAGTTATGTGGAGAGAAAATAAATGAAAAGAATTATATTAGCAACACTAATGATTATACCTACCATTTTAGTTGTCATATTACATTGGTTGATTATGTTGCCTAAAATGTTATGGGAAATACCAAGAGATGTCTATTACCGAATTGCGAGCGGGAAAGTTCTCGCAAAGGTTAGGCAAAACGATGACGGAACTTACACAATTTCGTATCACGGAAGAGAAAAAACCTATACGAAAGAAGAGTTTGAGAAAAAGTTTGGTGCGAATAACACCGAGAAATAAACAAAAAAGGCACGAAACAGCCCAATTGCGTTGAGTTTTACTTGACAATGAGTAAAATATCACAACAAGAGAGTTCGTGCCTTAAAACGGAGGAAATGATATGGCGAGATATAGACTTTACCGAAAAGATAACACCTATGAAGAAGTGGAGATGAGCGGTGCGTATGTCTTTTTTGAGAAGAGACACCAAGTTTATTTTCCAAATGTGAGAGCCAAAATTAAAAATGTTTATAGAATAGAGGTGGTTAGTAATGCCGAGAGTGGTAAGAAAGAAAAAGAAGAAGATAGCGGAAACTAAAAGACAACTAACCGCTTGTGAACAAGCCAAAAGGGAATTAGAAAAACACCCCGATTGGAGAGAGGCTAAACCTGTTTCGACGGAAGAAAAAAAGCGAATATTAACAACCGCTTTAGATAGACCGCTTAAACCCGAAGAGGTAGATAAATTACAGCAAGCCCTTTTCGACAAGAAACATAGAGGCGAAAAACTCAACCTTGAATTAGTCCAAAAACTTTGGGACACCGCAATCACTGAAACAAACAAAGTCCAATATAAAGTTATCCGTGATGAAGACGGAAATGTAATTGGCAAAGAACCTATTGTAGATTATCGTAGGAAACAGCAAAACCATATCCTAAAGATAATTCAAATAACGCCACCTATCTTAAGTGATAGAGAAAGTCTTATCGGTGCTATTAAACAATACCTCGCCATTTGTCTTGAAGACGGGGTGGCTATATCTATAAATGGTCTTGCCCTTGCTCTTGGAACAACTAGAGAGACATTGAAGAAATGGGTAAATGGCGAAGCAAGGGTTGAGAACAAGGACATCATTGAACAAGCCTATGAAATGGTAGCCCTACAAACTGAATTAGATATTAGAGAGGGCAAAGGAAACCCTGTCGGTCAAATCTTCTTGGGCAAGAATGATAGTGGATATGTCGATGAAGTCAAACACACAATAAAAACTTCCAAGATTGATGACATAGACGAGGAAGAATTGCTTAAAAAATATATCGGCGAAGTGGATATTACCGATAAAAAAGGCATAAAAAAAAGCGACCAATAAGGTCGCCTTTTTATTTAGTGGCTCGTTCCAACTCTATATATTCATTTTGAAATTGCTTAAGCAAATTGTCCGTGTGCTGTTTTCCTTGAGGGCTGTTCAACCATTTATCTCTAATTTCCCATTGAATATCAATAATTTGTTTAACGCTATTCTCCCGAATAATTGCTGATTGAAACCTTATCTCTTCGGTGGCGTAAGGCAACGAGATAATTCCGTCGCCCATACCTAGCAAACTTTCTCCGCCCTTGTGGTCTAGGATAACCATTGATTGTCTCATATTTGCACACTTGAGCATAATTTTACAAGGCATATTGGCTTTTAATAATGAGGTGCAAACTTTGGCTAATGGGTTTTGCGTTGCGAGAATTAAATGGAAGCCACAACCTCTACCTTTTTGAGCAAGTTTGACTAGGCATTCTTCTACTTCATAATTAGAAGTGAGCATTAAGTCAGCCAATTCGTCAACGAAAATAAATTCATCTCTCCCATAATCTATTCCCATATCCCTGTAATTAGTAATGTTATTAAGAGCCATTAATTTATATCGCTCTTCCATTTGATTGACAAGGTTCTTAAGTTCCTCCACAATCTCATTCGTTTCAGTTAAATATGTGTGTGGAAAAAAATCACTACGATACGACCACTTTTTAAAGCCTACTCTCTTTGGGTCAAAGAAATAAAAGAATGTATGCAATGGGGAAGTTAGGTGCATAGTAGAAGCGATAATACTATCCATTAAAACCGATTTACCACTATTAGTTGAACCCGCAATCAATATGTGTGGGGCTTTGTCAAAGTTAATTTCGACCACATTTCCGTTCATATCCTTACCGATTGGAACGATGATAGGCTTTGAGGTGTCGTGTCTTCTTTCATAGTTGTTTAGCAACCCCTCTAATTCAACCCTGTTAAACTCTTTAAAAGGTAGAGACAAGCCAAAGTGGCAACCCTCGACATCGCAATATTGAAAGTCTTTTGTCTTAAAGAAAGCATTTAATTGTTTCAATGTCTTCCCTGTTATCTTTTCAATATCGAAAGGGTTTGAGAGATTGATACCAAAGTTTAAAAACCTCGGCGCATAAATCTCTTTGTCGATTGAACATTCAATCTTCTTAAGTTTAAAAAATCTAACAATCTCTAATTTCAATTCTTCGTTCATCGCATAACCCTCACAATTCCTTTTGCTAATTCGTAGGTGGTTTCATAAGCGTAGTCATCTTCGCCACCCATATACTTTAATAAAATGTCTTGAACCCTACCCATATTAAACGGATAGTGCATATAACATATTTCTTCGGCTATTTGTCGGCAAACCTTTGCGCCGAATGGACTATGAACCATTAAATATTCATACACTTTAATCTTCATATCTTTCTTACCTCAATATCATTCATATCAAGAACCTTAAAGCCGTTGCGCTGTAAAGATTTGACTATGTGTTCGGTCAACCCTTTCTTGTCGCCACAAACCTTGCATTCTTTAATAGCCTTTTCTAATACAGCCTCAAAAGTTTCTTGCTTGCGAGGCATAACATATACAAGGTATTGTTCCTTGCGATGAACCAATAATATTTTTGTCATACTTATTCAACCTCGTAATCTCTATAAAACTCGTCGTCTATATAGACTTCTACATAAGAACCTCGCCAACCAACCTTATTTTTGTCGGCTATCTTTTCGGCTTTCTCATAGGTCTTACATTTGTATTGGGTTCGTTCTTCTTCACTCAATTCCTCTTCATCGCCGAACATTCCCATATAACGAGTGTAAACAATGAACTCGACAATATGTATTTCTTGGCTTTCGTCGCTTTGGTCTTCCAAAATACCAACATAATAATCGACACCATACTCATCGCTGTAATAATAAACTTTAGTGTCCTCGGTTTCGCTTTCTTCCAAACGATAATAGCGACCCCATTCTTCTTGCTCGGTAGTGGTGTCTATCCACTCGCCATTGACTTTGATATATCTTTTCATCGTTAATACCCCCAAATCAATTTACTAACGCCATACATATCAAGTAGGGTGTTCATCGTGTCAAGTCCTATGGTTTCATACCAATCGCCACCCTCGACACCCCACTCACTTGCCTCTTTACAAATATCACGCCAATCTTTTTTAGTTAGGTCATATCCTTTGAGGACATTATTTAATACCTTTGTAGTGGTCTTTTTGTCGTAATTCATAAACCAACTTATGATTTCATCATAATAGAAATCTTCGCCGTGTAATTTTACTAAATGTTGTTTTTGCTCGGCGGTCAAAACCTTTGTTAAATCTTCATCTTTCATCATAATTTACCTCTCTATTTGATTTCAACATTGAATTGGATACCAAAGATTGTGTCATCTCTAATATCCTTGCGTTGTATTGCCTCAAAATCTAACAACTCGTAGTCGTGTTTTTCGTGCCATTTTATTTTCCTCCTAAAGTTTTAACAAACTCGGTTGGGCTTAATTTCGCATAACCTTTTACCCAAGCCAAAGTATGTTTAATAATTTTTTCTTCATAAGAAAGTGGTTGTTTTCTTTCTTTTTCAACCAAGTTCATATATTCTTTTTTAATTTCTTCTAATTTAGTCATTGTTATTTACCCCCTAAATATTTGTAAAGTTTTTCGTAATCGCTTTCACAATAATTGCCATTGATAAGGTTTTCAAAAGACAAGAAATAAACCTCGTAATATCCCGTGTCTTTATTCTTTTCTAGGCTGTCATAGTCCATAGGTCTATAACCCTCTCTATTCTCTTCGTTCAAGAACCTGTTAATCGCTGTCTTGTTCTCTTCAAAGAATGAAACAAAATCGCAAGGGCTATACCACTTTGCATTAAGTTTGATACATTTCACATTGAGACATAAGAGCAACATAAACTTGTCATAATAGTCTCGACAATCTTCAAAAGACTTTTCACAAGTCATAAAGACCCCAAAGTCCCAATCGTTGTCGCAACAATCAAAGCCGTTGCCACCCGTTTTCATAATCATTTCATAAAGAGATAAGTTCTCTAGTTTTGGTGTTTCAGTAATCATCGTAATACCTCTACTTGCATAATGTCATAATCTTCTAGTGAGCCGTAGTCGCTGTATTGCTCGTTCATAGTTCTCATTAAACAGCAAGTCATATATTCGTTTATGAAATCAAAGTTAGTGTTAAACCAATTTAGAGCCTTACTTTTGCTTTCAAAAAATCTTGATTGCAAAGCATAACTCGGGTCGCTGTCTATTCCTTGAACATAAAACTCTACATACCACAAATGCTTTTCCTTGCTCATAAATACAATACCTCTTTAGCCTCTTTACAAATGTAAGACATATCAATCTCGCATTGTCTTTTTAAGTGGGCAATATACTTTCTCAAAAGACCCTTAATTTCTTTCAAATCTTCCAAATCGAGGTCTTTATTTCGCCACCCCCTAAAACTTTCGACAGCCATTTCGTAGTAGGTGTCAATCAGTTCCTCAACATAGAAAAAGTTGCTGTCGTAATCAATTGCTTTTGTGTGTCCGTTGTCGGTTAAGAACACGACCATACACTTGTCGCAATCGTTAAAAATTGTGATTACATAATCTTTGTAATCTAAATACTTTCTCGCCATAGTATTTGTTCCTTTCCCCCTCAACCTTTTTGCTGACTTGGGACAGCCTATCGGTGGTTTTAGGAAGAGGCTTTAATTAGCCTCTTAAGATAATTTGCCCTTTGTTTATCATTTGAGCAAAATCGGTCTTTTTAACTCTTCGATATGAATAGTTATCGGTTAAAATAAGTTTGTCGGTTATCTTGGTTATTACATAAACTTTATCTTCTTCCCAAGTGCCTTTTTGCCAACTAAACTTAAATGTTTTGCCAACACTAACTTGATTGATTGCTTTCAAATATGCTTGGTTTCTTTCTTCAATAACAATTCGGTCTAATTCCCAAGATAATTCGCTAATGGTTGTGGTTGCTTGGTCGTATTGTTTTTTTAGTTTCTTAAAGAAATCAATTATTTGTTCTTCGTTATCCCAAAGTTTGGCAATGATTTTATCTCTTTCTTTTACATAAGGCTTAAGAGCCTTGCTACCGCAAGCATAACCACCTAACGGGTGGGTAAGTTCAAGCCCTCTATAATCGTTATAAGACACTCTAAAATCAAGCCCGAAATTGTCTTGATTTTCTAACACAAAATTAAACTCAACATATTCATATCCAATAAAAGGTGTTAGACAAATATCACAAGTTGTTGTGTCTTGGACAATTTTTAAGAGTTCTTTTGCCTTTTCAACTAAATCTTCGGCTCTTTTTTTGGTTAATAAATTGATTGTTGTTTTTATTTCTTCTTTAGTCATAAAATTATTCCTTTCCAAAGTTGATTTCTTCTTTAGCCATTTCTACTACTCGGCTCTTTCTATCGCCGAACATTTCGTGCCAAATTAATATGTTTGTATCTACTACACCGAGCCAATAACTAGCCCATTTTCGGCTGTTCTCTTTCTTGAACTTTCTATAATTACTTAAACCCTTTTCGATATTAGCAATAATAGAGCCGACAATAATTAACTCGTTGCTCATTATTATTCTTTAATTTCCCCTTTCCTTGCGCATTCTTCGCTTGTGATTTGCATATCAAGTAGCCTATCGCCATTCCAAACCTCAATGCTGTCTTGAATAATTGCCTTGCCGTTGACATTCACAAAGGTATAACAACCACAGCCATAATTTATATCAATCAATTCATTATCTTTATGTGTAATATCTATGGTTGGTTCTTCTTCAAACTCATAACAAACCTCTTCGTAGTCTCTTCCACTAAATAAAGACCACAAGTTTTGACCTAATTCATAAGCCTCTTTATAACACTCTTGGTCGCTCTTTTCGTAGGGGCTGTCATAATCGTTATATTCACAATCGAGTTCGCTTGTTTCAGCCTCAATCGTGTCGAGTTGGTCGCAAATCGCCTCGAGTTCTTCCTCGAGTTCTTCAATATCAAAGCCCTCTAGTATGTCATAGTCTTCCAAGTCCTCGCCACTATAAAGGTCGCTTTTGAACCCCTCAAATTGGTCTTGTAAGTCCATAACTTTGTTGTGTAAATCGGCGAGCAATAAAGCCCACTCTTTTGGTATTTTTCTTTCCATAATTAAAATGTCCTTTCGTATCTCGCAAGAGTTAAACCCTTACAAAGTTTTTTGTAGTTCGCTCTAATATGAGCAACGATTGTTTCATAACTTGGAATGCCCCAAGCCTTGTAAATTGACTTGTAGCCACTATCCCAAGTGTCGAGATAATCGCCCTTGCCATTGACAGCCACAATATGTTTTGAGGCTTGAACAATAGCCGTGCTTTTGCGATAGTGTGCGAAATCTTCAATAGTAAAGCGGTGTCCGTGGTTGGCATATTGTAAGTTGCCTAAATCACAGCCAAGCAAAACCTTTTCGATAAAGTATCGCCAATTATAATCGCTGTTAAATCTTCTTGCCCCCGTTTCCTTGCGAAAGCGGTTAAGCATAATTGCTATGTCGTGATAGTTGATTTGACTTGCTAGAGTGCAAGCCCTTTTCACACAATCGCCGACCCTCTTTTGTTGAGGGTGTGGGTTCTCAAATATAAAGCCCATTACTTGTCCCCCTCAATAACTTTGATTGGCTCGCCTAAACATTCCCAAGCATTTTGGTTGCTAGGTGTTCGATAAAAGAGGCTTATCCTCGCCAATATCATTTTGTTATAATCGGTTTCCCAATTATCAACTTTGGATAGGAAATACCTATCGCCACAGCATAGAACGAGCAACGACATATCACTTAATACCTCGTATTGGTCTATGCCCCTTAAATGACCTATTTTATGTAGGTCGCTTTTGCTGATTTCTCTCATACAGCCTTTGTCCTTTCTCGCTCTCTCTTTCTCAAGTGGGGTTGCGACCACCTATGCCGAGATTAAGAAAGGGCTATCGCTTAATAGCAATAGTCTTCTTTCTCTTGCTGTGTTAGTTTTTTGCTTATGCTAACAGCATAATAACTAGCCTCTTCGCTATCCTCACAGCCAAACACTTTAAGAGTGTCTATTAAATCGCCATTACGAAGAATATCTACATAGTGATAGAAATTGCCACAAAAAGGGCTAATACAGCCCATTACCTCGGTTGTAATCATTCTTCCTTACCCCCATTCAAATAAACTCTTTCCGCCTCTTCGCTTTCGAGAGTTCCTTTACAATAGTTAAAACTTTCCTCTTCATTCAAGGTTAGAGGTCTAAAAGTTCTAATCTTTTTAAGCCTTTCAAGTTCCCTCTCACAATAACTCTTGCCCTTGCCGTTTGGGTCGGCAAGTGGTGTCGGCTTTTCAAGGGCGATTTTCTCTTCAAGAGATAATTTACCCATTATCCTTGATAACTCTCTATCAATAGCAAGTTCGAGTTGGGTTTCTTGTGTGCTTTCAGCCTCGTAAAGGGCTGTAATAAAGATTTCGTATTGCTCGCCCTCGAGACTATCTTTAGCCCAATCTAACGACAGCAAAAAGAGTTCGCCTTTTTTCTCTTTTGGGCATTTTTCAAACTTGCCGTTGACTATCATTTTCGCCATTTTGATAGCAAATCGCTTGGTCTTTCCTTTTCTTGATTTCGCCATTATGACTTATTCCCCTTTCTTGATAAGTTCCATTTCCTCGGCTATGTCGATTAAGTCCTCATTACTTGTAATAGGGGTGGGGTCTTCGAGTGTTCCCATAGACCTATCGTAGATATAGTAGGGGGCTTGGTCTTCGATACCCTCGGCAAGGTGTTTTACCATAAATAAATTATCGTTATCGAGTTCCTCTTTGATTAACTCTTTCATATCTTCATAAGATAAGTAATCGTTCCAACCATTGTCGCTCATTATGTCGATATTGTCGCTTAAAGGGGCTGACATAAACTCTTCTTTGTCGAGCCTTTGCGCCTCTTTGTAAGCCTCTTCCAACTCGCTGTATAAGTGGTTATAGACCAAGCAAGTGAAAGCCTCTCTTGCTGTGTCCGTAATTTGGTGTAGGCTGTC
>Ga0265300_10000594_pt1 | contig 38214 bp, 25 predicted proteins | sample AusTroGonzalo_MG_FD_193482 | JGI IMG/M metagenome (GOLD analysis project Ga0265300, IMG submission 193482) | Bovine rumen microbial communities from tropical cattle in Woodstock, Queensland, Australia - Gonzalo_03 | ecosystem: Host-associated > Mammals > Digestive system > Stomach > Rumen ...
AGACAGAAGACTATTTGGGAGAGATGAACATCGACCCCGACCGCGTTATTGCCTGCCCCCTGACTACAATGGTTAAGGACTGTCTGGCTGATAGCGGTATGGATGTCAAGAGCATGCTGAAGTGCCGCAACATGTTTGCGTTGGGCCTGGTATGCTGGCTCTTCGACCGCGATCTGGACATTGCCTTTAACTTCCTGAAAGAAAAATTTGCTAAGAAGCCCGGCATTGCCGAAGCCAACATAAAGGTTATTCAGGCAGGATACGACTACGGACACAACACACACAGCAGTGTAGCTAACGTATATCGCATTGAGACTAAGAATAAGGTACCCGGACGTTATATGGACATTACAGGTAACAAGGCTACGGCTTACGGCTTTATCGCTGCAGCCGAAAAGGCCGGTCTGAAACTCTATCTGGGCTCCTACCCCATCACTCCCGCTACAGACGTGTTGCACGAACTCTCTAAGCATAAGAGCCTGGGGGTAACCACCGTTCAGTGTGAGGATGAGATTGCCGGTTGCGCTTCCAGCCTTGGTGCTTCATTTGCAGGTGCACTGGCCGTAACAAGTACCAGCGGTCCTGGTATCTGTCTGAAGAGCGAGGCTATGAATCTGGCTGTCATCATGGAGTTGCCTTTGGTAGTACTCGATGTTCAGCGTGGCGGCCCTGCCACGGGTCTTCCCACCAAGAGTGAGCAGACAGACCTGCTACAGGCTCTTTTCGGCCGTAACGGTGAAAGCCCCATGCCCGTGATTGCAGCTGCCAGTCCTACTGACTGCTTTGATGCTGCCTATGCTGCCTGCAAGATGGCATTGGAGCACATGACTCCTGTTATCCTGATGACAGATGCTTACGTAGCAAACGGATCAGGTGCATTCAAACTGCCCAATCTGGCAGAGTATCCCGCTATCAATCCCCCATACGTTCCCGAAGAACTGAAGGGTACCTGGACACCTTATATGCGAGCAGAAAACGGAACTCGCTATTGGGCAGTTCCCGGTCGTCAGGGCTTTGAGCACATCTTGGGCGGACTGGAGAAGGATGACAAGACCGGTGCCATCAGCACCAATCCCGAGAACCACGACTTGATGACCCGCAAACGTCAGGCTAAGATAGATGCCATCCCTGTTCCCGATTTGGAAGTACTGGGTGACAAGGACGATGCCGACCTGCTGATAGTAGGCTTTGGTGGAACCTTCGGTCATCTGCACGCCGCTATGGACGAGATGCGTGCCGCCGGTCACAAAGTGGCATTGGCACACTTTAAATTCATCAACCCACTACCCAAGAACACAGCCGAAGTTTTGAAGAAGTATCCCAAGGTGGTTGTTGCGGAGCAGAATATGGGTCAACTGGCAGGCTGGTTGCGTATGAAGGTGGACGGCTTTGTTCCCGCTCAGTTCAATCAGGTTAAGGGTCAGCCCTTCGCAGTAGCTGAGTTGGTTGAGAACTTCACACAGTTGTTAAACAAATAAAGAAAGGACATACATTATGGCATATACTCAGAATGATTTCAAGAAAGGACAGCCACGTTGGTGTCCTGGATGTGGCGACCACTTCTTCCTGGCATCGCTTCACAAGGCGATGGCAGAGATCGGTGTTGACCCTTGGAACACAGCCGTTATCTCTGGTATTGGCTGTTCTAGCCGTCTGCCCCATTACATGGCTACATACGGTATGAACACCATTCACGGCCGTGCTGCCGCCATTGCAACAGGTGCCAAAGTTGCCAACCCCGACCTAACCGTATGGCAGGTAAGCGGTGACGGTGACGGACTGGCCATCGGCGGTAACCACTTTATACACGCTAACCGCAGAAACATCAACCTGAATATGATTCTGCTGAACAACCGCATCTACGGTCTGACAAAGGGCCAGTACAGCCCCACCAGTCCTCGCGGCTTTGTCAGCAAGTCATCTCCCTACGGAACAGTAGAGGATCCCTTCCGCCCTGCAGAGCTCTGTTTCGGTGCCAGAGGCCATTTCTTTGCCCGTGCCGTAGCCACAGACGCTCTAGGTACAGTTGAGGTCCTGAAGGCCGCTTATAATCACAAAGGAGCCAGCGTATGCGAGATCCTGCAGAACTGCGTTATCTTTAACAACGGAACTCACGATGCTGTTTACGATAAAGCTGGACGTGCCAAGAACGCGATCTACCTGAAGCATGGCGAGAAGATGCTCTTTGGTGAGAACAACGAGTACGGTATTGTCCAGGAAGGCTTTGGCGTAAAGGCCGTAAAACTGGGCGAGGACGGCTACACAGAAGCCGACGTACTGGTTCACGACGCTAAGTGCGAGGACAACACCCTGCAGCTGAAACTGGCTGAAATGGAATGGCCCATTGCCTTGGGTGTCATCCGTGACGTCGAGGCTCCCACCTATGATGACTGCGTAACAGCTCAGATAGAAGAGGTGAAAGCTCAGAAGAAGTATCACAACTTTGCAGAACTCCTCGAGACTAACGATATCTGGGAAGTGAAATAAAACAAGCAAATAAACAAATAACCCCGCCTTGAGCGGGGTTATTTGTTTATTAAAACAGCCTGTGTGTGAAGGTAATGCTCAGAACAGGCCAACACTTGAACTTCTTTATTGTGCTAACCATATCACCCACCTTTCCGGGGACATTTGTAACATCACGGGTAAGGTCTATGCGCTGAGGCTCCTGCTTAATCCAAGCCTCATCCACATTACCAGTCTCATCGAACTTATCCTGATCCCATGAAATCATATCATAATCATCACTCGCATTAACACGATATACATTATCTACGTACACATGCGGTGAACCGCCCATAAACATTACACCGGCATCTATAGCCATATTGAAGCGATGGTCGCGCGACAAGGCCGTGGTATAGCCAACGCCCAGATAAGGACGTATCTTGCTGACGGTCATCTCCGCTGTAGCCTGATTGTTCTTGTCAGGAACCATAACGGCCTTGCTGCCATCGGGGAAGTATCCCATGTGGGCACCCATCATACGGGTCTCAATGAGCCTCTCCTCCATACCCTGCATATCAAAGGTATGTATCCTGCCGTTTGAGTCCTCATAACGAAGCATTGGCTCGCCCTTGCAGGCTTTAAGGTACATACTGTTATACATATTTACGCCAACGAGAGTAGTATTGCCGGAAGGGTCGTTTATTGCCTCTCCAATGGTAGAAGGACCGGCATAGAAACCAAGGGTAACATTCCAGTGTTTATTATTCTTGAACGGCATAATATCCACCAAGAACTTGAACTGACTCCATGTAGGTTTCATCTGCATATCTATGTTATCCTTCATAGGCTCGCCTGTGAAGTAAGACATCATATCCTTCATACGGCGTAATTTATCAGCCGACACATCACCCATGAAATCCACCGCAAAATTGCTACTGAAGGTAAACTTGGGCATATAGGTAAAACCAGCACGCAAACGAACATAGTCTCCCACAGGCATGGCAATGTCTGCACCGATACCCGTACTGGACACATTAACACCAAGGTCCATGTGGTTAAAATAATCCTGAGCCGATACGCTAAGTGACATGAAAAGCCCAGAAATTGCGAGCAGCCTTTTTATCTTCATCATATTTTTTTGATTATGAACAGGTTATTGTTTTAATATCTTCTTGCCATTGACGATGTACAAGCCTTTTGCCTTCATGGCAGAAATACGTCTGCCTGAGAAATCGAATATCATCTTATTCTCTTCCTCCTCCGCACGCAAGGCGGCCAAGCGATCAACAACTTCCTGAGAGCAGTTGTAAGTAATATCCTTGGCTGGCATTGATACGTATCTGGTTCCCTGCCAATCCTCGTCTGTCAGGATAACCTCGTCGGAGTAATAGGTATAAGCTGGAATGGAATCGTCATAAGCCACATCCTGCTGGTGAACCAACACGCTGCCGACATAGTAGCTTACCTTATAGGTATTGGCCTGATACTTGCCACGTACAGTGACATTAGAGGCTGGCATAGTGACCGGAACGTTCTCCCAACCCACAAAGGTATATCCAAGACGAGTAGGTGCTGAGGTCAACGCCTTAACCTGGGCCCCGTAAGTGTATCTGCTGCTACGAAAGAGCTGAGTACCTCCCTTCTCTCCTATCTCAAGTATATACTTCAGCATATAGGAATTAATGCTGAACTGACCCGTTACGGACAAGTTCTGGGCTGGCATTGTCACAGGCAGACTCTTCCATCCGTTAAATGTATAACCGGTCTTTACGGGAATCAGCTCTGGGATGGTGTCGCCACAAGCTACCGTAACCTTCTTGTATTCGGCACCATCAACCATATAGGTGATTATGTAGTCATTGCCCTTATATGTTCCATATACCTTAACATCATGGCCTGGCATAGTGGCTGGAGTCTCACCCCATCCCGTGAAAGTATATCCGGTTATTGCCCTCGGAGAACGAGTATAGGGTACAATGGTTTGTCCAAACTGATAGGTAGTTGAGTAGAAGACATAGTCCTTATATCCTGCGCCATTGAGAATATACTCAAGACTATACGTTCCTTTCTTGAAGCTTCCGGATATCCTGACATCGTTTGCCGGCATAGTTGATGGCATTTGGCTCCATCCACTGAACACATAACCCTCCTTAACCGGGGCATCAACAGGAGTAAGAACCGTGCCGTATGCTATCTCTAACGTCTTGTAGACCTCACCGTCAACGATGTATGTCAAGATGTATTTATTAGCCTCATAGACAGCCGTTACGGTAAGGTTTCCTGCCGGCATTACGGAAGGCAAGCCGTTCCACTCCTTAAAGGTATAGCCTACCTTCTCGGGAGGAGTCGGCGGTGTTATGCTCTGCCCGCAAGATACTTGCTGCTGCTGGAACAACTGACCGTCAACCATATACTGGACAGTATATACGAGAGGCGTAAAACTGCCCGTTACAGTAACATCATGCCCAGGCATAGTAGCTGGTATCGTACTCCACCCGCTGAAGGAATATCCTTCTTTGGTTGGAGCGACAAGCGGAGTGATTGCAGATCCGTATGTCAGGGGCAGCGTCATATAAACAACACCGTCAACCATATATGTCAGTTTAAAACTGCCTAGCGTAAAGGAACCTGTGACAGTAATGTCGTGGGCTGGCATAGTGGTGGGCAAACCCGTCCAACCGCTAAAGACATATCCTTCCTTTTCCACCTGCAAGGGTGTTATGGTCGAACCATAGGGAACGGATACCACCTTGTAAATAGCACCGTCCAAATTGTATGTGATATTGTAGTTGTTCACCGTAAAGGTACCCGTAACAGTGAGGTCATGGGCAGGCATAGTGGCAGGCAGACCGTTCCAACCGCTAAAGGAGTAGCCCTCACGAGTTGGAGTATCTGCATTGATTGTCTGACCCGCCTTCAACTGCTCTGTCTTGTAAACAACACCGTCTATTTTATAGGTTATGGTATATTTGTGACTTTCCAGAATCTGATTATACTCTGCTTCTGTAACAACAGTCAACTCCGCAGGACTATTTGCAGGAACATACATGAACGATGTATTAGCCGACAGATAATAAGTTCCTTCTATCTGTTTCAGGTATTTGGTATCGGTAACAAAGCCCAACTTTCCCTGACTGGTCACACCAAGCACACGCATCTTATCCGACTCGAATGCTTTAATAGACACAGACCAGAAATACAGATTCCTTCGTTCATAGTTACAGAAAAACACACCACTCAGGCAATTCCCTGAGAGAGGAGAAGCAGAAGATTCCACCAAGTCCAATCGGTTGTTAGAGGCTTCGCAGGACGAACATTCTATGAGCACAGGTGTACATGCAGGAACAACCTCAGTAATCTCGGATAATATTGCATAGCCCAACTGCGTGTCGCACGCCGATATCTTATATATCTTCAAACCGGAAGAGGCCGCCTTAAAAGGAAAGGCCGCATAAAACGGGTAGTAATACTTACCATTGACGGAGAAAAGAGGTTTTACGCCAAAATAGTTATCCGAGCTGCTGCTAACAGGATGTATGAGCCAATTCCGATAAGGAGAACTTCTATTGGTACCTACGACACCATATTCTATTTCCCTGTTCGTCTCCTCATCATCCAGATACTTGGTTATGCCGGATTCCGTGGCACTTACAGTATAGCTTCCCTTGTGAGCTCCGGAACTGACACTCTTCAAATCGACGTACCTGTTTACAATCTGATAGATACCGACTCCCTGTCCCTGAATATCTACCTGTGAACCATATTTCTTAATGTAAAGAATACTGGCAGGATCGGAGATTGCATTCTCTGCTCCAGCATACAACTGAAGTGCTCCAAAGTCACCTACATCGCGATTCATATCGTAAGAACCCGTGTTATCCTTAAGATAGAGATAACGCTTGGTTCCGCTATTCTGAACACGATAGAAGCCGTCGGTTGTATACTGAGCCGAAACATTAGATACCAGCACAGTAATAAGGCTTAGCAGGAATAACAATCTTCTCATATATATAAAGGTAACCATCCTTGCCCCAAGTAAACACTAACTATGGAGCAAGGACGGTTTATCTTTTCTTATTCATACGACCGATTACTCGGCAACACAAATACTAACACGGTTCAAATCGTTCTGCTCGTAGGGCTGAACAGTATCACCCTTAGATTCAACTGTAATACGACTTGAAGCAATACCAAACTTGTTCACAAGCAAATCCGCAACAATCTCAGAACGCTTCTTTGCAAGTTTCTCGTTGATCTTAGCATTACCAGTACCCTTGTCGGCATAACCGGTAATAGTAACCTTTGACTGAGGATACTTATTCAGATATGCTGCAATATCCTCAACCTTAACCATCTCAGCGCGAGATACGTCTGAGTGACTGATAGTAAAGAATATATCCTTACGCAAAGGCTCTGTCTTGATAATTTCCCTGTCGCGATATACAATCTTCTCAACGGGCTTTTCAACAATCTTCTCTACAATCTTCTCTACAACCTTCTCCTGAACACAGCAAGGTTTCTTCTCTACCATCTTAGTGGTCTTACCCAGTTTTACCTTTACACCGCCAAGTGCATTGAAGTACCAGTCAAGGTTAGAAGCATCCTTTGAGTTGTACATATCACTTGTAGTATTGGCGTTAACTTCCAGGCCCAAAGAAACACGCTTAGAGACGCGGAAGTCAGCATATACGCCGAAACGGCCCATGAAGCGGGCAATGGTACCGCCCCACAATTTATCCAGATACATAACATCACCAGCAGAAGGAGCTTGAGCTCTAGCTCTGAGATCGCTTATGATCTGTCCATTGGCAGCTATTGCCTCGTCATTTTTAAAGGCTACATTAACACCTATACCACCTAAGATACCGGCATTGAAAACTCTATTAGGCTTATAACCCCAAATGAGATTTACAAGATCGCAGGTAACGTCAAAAGTAGGAGCAACATAGTTCCACTTCCACTTATAGACTGCATCACCAACAGTTGAACCGCCCTTGCTCTGCCAAGCATTGACAGCCAGACGCAAACCCCATACAGGAGTAAACTGATAACCACCGGCAACCTGAACATTGGGGCTTATCAAGTCACCAAAACAAATTTCGCCTAAGGTGTACTGAGCACCTGCCTGACCCTGGACAAACCAATGATGGTTGAACTCTTCAACGGTCTCCGTCTGAGGTGTCTGCGCAGATGCACTCATACATCCGGCAAACAACAATACGGTATATAATAACTTCTTGAATTTCATCTCGAATCAATTTTTAGAGTCCTACGTAAATTCTCCTTATTCAATTGTAACATAGTACTTCCTGGTTGCAATCTTGCCATGGAAGTCAAGAGCAGAGTATGCTATCACATAGGTATAGCCAGAATTCAGGGTTACATATGCACGGCGAATTTCACCTGACAATACATTATTCATGTTATAACCGCCGTTTGCACGGTTCAGTTCATCCTTGCAGTTGGCATCACCACCCTGCGCAGACTTATTACCCTTAAATACATTTACTACAGCCACATGCTTCTTAGCCAGAGGAACAGCCAACTCCAATGTCCATGTAGTGGGAACAAGGCTAATTACACCGGCCTTCATCTTTGTGGGGTAGTTCTTTGCCTGACTCAGCAACTTGGTACCAGTACCGTCACTGGCAATCAAGGTGGGCTGCAGGCGACTATTTGTATTGTTTACGAAGTTCACAATCTTAGTGTTAAACTTCTTGATGTAAGAAGCAACCTTGTCGATGTAGTTATCTATTGTGTTATCAATCTTCTCTTCGTAGGTGTTAATCTTTTCCAAGGTGGTGTTAACCTCGCTAACGATATCACGAATATCATCAAGCATGTCATTTACATCACCAAGTGAATTTTGAGCTACACCCCAAAGATCAGTGGCAGCCTTACGCATGTCATAGTTGAAAACAAGGTTGAAGGACTTTTTGTCTGTGCCATTATCACCGAAGTAAAGCGTCTTTGTAAAGTCGAACGTTGCAGGGAATGACTCATCGACGCTAATGGTAACTGTCTGATCCTTGTTGTATTGAATGTGTGCAACAGCATTACCATTAAGTTTGATGCTACCACCCTTTATCGATGCCGTTGCGTCCACCTTTATATCATCAAGATCTACATAAGCGTTACCTATAACATTTTGATTGTTATCCTTTACAGGAACAACCAGCGTAGCATCGCCCGAAGAACTCTGCACATCGGTTTCGACTACAATAGTAGGAGTTTCCACCAATACGTTAGATAAGTCAATAGCAACCTCCTGATCAATGCTAATAGGAACGTTAACGTCCTTTGTAAACTTAACGGGGACATTCACAGTCTCGTGCAAATCCAAAGTATAAGAGAGACCATCCATGATGAAGGTTGTATCCATGTGCAGAACGAACTGCTGCAAAAGATCATCCGAAAGGTCTGGAACAGAAATGCTCTTAATCTGGAGATTAGCAATCTTCTTTACCATGCCATTACCATTGAATTCCTTGAATACGACATGAACCTTGCTCTTTGCTTCCCTAGACAGGCTATCCAGTAATGACATTGCGCGCTCATAACCGGGAACAGTCTGATAATGGAAATCCTTTGCTGTCTGCAGAGAAAGAGGCTTAACAGCAGTAGCAGCCAAGTTGTAGTTAGAGTAAACTGCATGCTTCTTAGCTGTCTCACCAGCCTTAGCAGAATCTGACCATTCGCACTTAACAGCGTTAGCATCGATTCTAAGGCCCTTAATGACATCTGCCATATCAGAAGCAATCTTAGTCACATCAGCAGAAGTACGCTTGTTGACAATTTCTCTAATAGCATCCTTAATACTTGATGTATTGAAGTTAATCTTCTGTATCTTATTTACATCCTCAGCTGCCAAGTTAGCAGTACACTCGTAGAAGCCATTATCTGCAGCACGTGAGTAGCCAAGCTGCAAGATTCTGTCGCTACGCTTCAGACCGTCCAACTTAATATAAGACTCGTGATCCTGGCTATTAACAAGGCTCAACTGCAACTTTGAGAAGTCTACAGTGTTGGGATTAACTGTCAAGAAGAGTGTACCTGCATTACTCTCCTCATTCTGCAGGATGACATCACCTGCATTAAAGATAGGTGTATCATCAGACAGACCAAGAATATTCATATCCTTCGTTGTCAAAGCATACTTATCGTCCACGTAATTAGCCGTACGGGCTGTGGGGAAGTAAACAGCCTGGGTGGCCTCACCATAGTAAGTCAGCAGAACGTTAGACTGTACACCAATAGGCAAGTTCAAAGTACCGAATGCAGGATTGTAGGTTCCCTGTACGATAATGCCGGTTACCTGTCTCTTCAGATTCTCCTGCAGGATATCAAACTCACCTGTAAGTTTCTCAATATCTTCTGTATTCTTTGCTACGAGTACGCCCAGAGAGTCAATCTGTGCCTGCAAGCTGTCAATCTTCTCCTGGAACTCGTCCATAGCGGTCTGCAACTTAGTCTCGAGATCGGAGATCTTTGTAGTGTTGCCGTCAATCTTTGACTCGAGAACACCCAGAGAATCGTTTACAAGATCAATTGCCTTATTTACATTAACAATGTCAGCCAAAGTTTTATCAATCTTCTGGTCGGTAGAATCCTTGTAAGCCTGCAGGGTCTCGCTGATTTCAACGTCCTTTTGCTGCAGCTTCAAAATCTCTGCCCAAAGGTCATCAACCTGATCATCGAGGTAATCGCGCAGATCCTGAACACTTACGTTAGCATTGGCAAGATCAGCTCTAACCAAAGCAATCTCCAAGTCGGTATAAGCCTTTGCCTTCTCCAGATTAGCATCTGCATAAGCATACAGCTTGGTAATCTCGTCCTTCAGGTCGTCAACCTCACCACCCAGGCTGTCTACCTTCTCATACAACTCGGCTACAGAGCTCTTCAAGGCAGGAACGGTAGTGTTATTCAAAACCTTCAGTACACTGTCATTGTCATGAACAGTCTTCTCCATCAACTCGATGGCAACCTTATTGGCAAATGCCTGAGCATAAGCAGTGTCAGCAGTAACATAAGCGTGCTTCAAAGAATCGCTCATGGCAACCATCTGAACCTTCATGTCGCTGATGGCCTGAGTATTTGTAGCAATCTTCTCTTTATTTTCCTTAGACAACTTATCTGCAGCCTCTGCAATTTCCTTCAAGCTATTAACAAGCTCATTAGCTTCTTTGGCAAGAGTTTTTGCAGAATCAGCCTTTGCGACAGCAGTCTGAACCTGGCTTATAGCCTGCTCAGCAGCAGTCTTTGCATTGTTAGCAATAGTTGTAGCAGTCTCTATCTTGCTGTTAGCATCTGTTGCCAACTGATAGGCCGTATTTGCAGTCTGCTCAATCTGAGAAATCTTAGAAAGGTCACACTGGCATTTGTTAATTGCAGCGATTTTCTCCTCCAACAATCTTACAGCCTCGTTCAATTCAGCCTGACTAACGCCGACATTGTTGAAGAAATTTTCAACCGTCTGGTAGTTTTGGGTGATACCTTGAAGCAAGTCCTTCAGAGTCTCCAATGATTTGTTGTCACTGACTGAAGCCTCTTCCATTTTGTCCACAAACTGAGAGAGCTTCTCAATAGTCTCTGACATATTCTCAGGACAGTTGCATTGCTTAATCAGAGCCAACTGATCCTGGACGTACTGCTTCATTTGCTCCATCTGCTGCTGCTGCATTCGAGCAACTTCCTCAATACTTGTATTCCCGTCAATCTTCAACTCCAATTGCTTGTACAAATCTGAGTATGTATCCTTACAAGATACAAACATTCCTAAAGAGACCGTTACGGCACCCATTAGAAGAATTTGGAAAAACTTTTTTTTCATAATTATATCGATATATTAATTTAAGTTTCTTAACGTCACTACACAATACACCCTTAAACAAGGCGCTAATCACTCGCAAAAATATGATTATATTGTGAAACCAGCATATTTTACGCCTTGCGTTTAAGATAATTTAACACTTCCAAGCGTTTTCACTCGTAAAATTTGGCTGTTAAAAAGATAAAGTATAACTTTGCAGCCCATAAAAGATATTATCCGTATGAATTTTGTAGAGCAACTTAAATGGAGGGGCATGATTCACCAGATGATGCCCGGAACAGAAGAACTTTTCGAGAAGGAAACAGTCACTGCGTACGTGGGTATCGACCCTACTGCTGACAGTCTGCATATCGGACACCTCTGTGGTGTAATGATGCTCCGTCACCTGCAGCAGGCAGGACATAAGCCTTTGGCTCTTGTTGGTGGTGCAACAGGTATGATTGGCGACCCCAGCGGTAAAAGCCAGGAACGAAACCTGCTGAACGAGGAAACCCTACGTCACAACGTAGAGTGCATCAAGGCCCAGTTGAGCCGTTTCCTCGATTTCAACAGCGATGCTCCCAATGCAGCTGAGTTGGTGAACAACTATGACTGGATGAAGAACTTCTCATTTCTGGAGTTTGCCCGCGAGATAGGCAAGTGCATTACCGTCAACTACATGATGGCAAAGGACAGCGTAAAGCGACGCCTGAACGGTGAGGCTCAGGACGGTATGTCATTCACAGAATTCACCTATCAGCTTTTACAGGGTTACGACTTCCTTCACCTCTACCAGACAAAGAACTGTAAGCTGCAAATGGGCGGCAGCGACCAGTGGGGTAACATCACTACAGGTACAGAGTTGATTCGTCGCAAGTTGGGCGCTGACAACGAGGCATTCGCCCTCACCTGCCCCCTTATTACAAAGGCCGACGGCAAAAAGTTCGGAAAGACCGAAAAGGGTAATATCTGGCTCGATCGCAATCGCACAAGCCCTTATACATTCTACCAGTTCTGGTTGAATGTTGCAGACGAGGATGCTGAACGTTACATAAAGATTTTCACCTCTTTGGATAAGGGCACTATTGACGCCCTGATTGAAGAGCATCGTCAGGATCCCGGCCGTCGCATTCTTCAGAAACGTTTGGCCGAGGAGGTTACCGTTCTCGTACACAGTCGTGAAGACTACGAACTGGCATTGGAAGCCAGCAACATTCTTTTCGGAAAGGCCACAAAAGAAAGCCTTACGAAACTTGACGAGCAGACGCTGCTGGATGTATTCTCCGGCGTTCCTCAGTTCGAGGTTAGCCGTTCACTTCTGGAAGGTGAAGGTGTGAAAGCCATTGACTTGCTGGCAGAACATACAACATGCTTCGCCTCAAAAGGCGAGATGCGTAAGCTTACTCAGGGCGGTGGAGTATCTGTTAACAAGGAGAAATTGGATGATCCCAACAAAGCCATCACAACAGCTGACCTGTTAGACAACAAATACATTCTGGCTCAGCAGGGCAAGAAGAAGTACTTCCTGCTGATTGTAAAATAAAAGCACCTCTCCTATTCTCCCCAAAGGGAGAGAGTCCTAGTAACGGGAGACAAAAGAATATAAAAAGTGAGATTGGCGAAGTTTTTTTACTTTTCCTTTCTCACTTTTCACTTTTCTTTATATCTTTGCACCCGCAATCTGAAAAAAGATTGGGATAGGATTGGGCTATGGTGTAATGGTAGCACAAGACATTTTGGTCGTCTTAGTCCTGGTTCGAACCCGGGTAGCCCAACCCAAAAAGAAGCGCTGGTTCTCTATTGAGCCAGCGCTTCTTTTTTATTTATTAAAAGTCTTATACTAATACACAAATACAAGTTCACCACCCTTCTTCAACTCCGAAACAGCAATGCGCCAGTTCTGAAGTTTCTTGCCATTCCATTTGGCATATTTCAGCGGCTGGCTCTTGTTAACACGTCCCTTGGTGCTGATGACGACACTCTTATCGCCTAAACGCATCGTAACCTTATCAAAGAGGGGCGAGAACACCTCATATTGAGCCTCACCAACCACCAGAGGATAAAGCCCCATGCTTGCAAAGACATACCAGGCGCTCATGGCACCATCGTCTTCGTCCATCTCCGGAGCATATCCACGTGGAGCATTCACGAAAGCGCATCCCACCCAAGGCGTTGGATAAGCATCATTGCCACCATAGCGATGGGTAACTGTTTCTGTAGCCAAGGGGCGGACTGTAAGTCCTGTCTTTTCGGGCATACCCAGACGGGCGAAGAGGAAGGGAACATGAATATCTGGCTCATTCCCCTGATTATACAATTCCTTCTCGAAGAAAGTAACTAACTCCTGACCCAGTTCCTTCTTTCCTACCATACTTATCATACGGTCCAGGAACATGGGAGCGCCCCAGCGATATTGCCAGCGTGTACCTTGGTACAAGCCGTTTCCACGCATCTTCAGGAAGGAATCGTCAATCTTCTGGAATTCACGAGGCCAGATGCTGTCGAAGATTTCCTCACCACGGGCCGTCCATTTGCCGGCATCGTCCGTCATACCCAACTCACCGGCCAACTGCCCCAGTGCCCAGAAGTCACCGGCAGCCTCCAGACATTGGTCTGGACTCTTCAGCGAGAGACGTTTTACCTCTTCTACCATACCAGGATAAGCATCACGCAGATTCGGAATGCTGATTCCCTGACGGTAAGCGTCCAACAACGTAGCAATAGCATGTTCCGTACGAACGGTAGGCACACACTCGTTTGATGTACTCCAATCCTTCTTACCCGTGATATACAAGGTTGACAGTGAACGCATGATATCACTGGACCTACGCGGATCTAACAATGTTATCAAGGGGAACTTGGTACGGTATGTATCCCACAAAGACCATGAGCTATAATAGGTATAACCCTGTTCCCCGTGTTCCTTTCCGTCCGTTCCCAGATAATGTTTCATATTGCGGTCCGTGACTACAAACGGACTGTGGAAAGTACGATACAACGAAGTATAGAAAATAGTACGCTGATCAGCAGTACCACCCTCAACCTTTACCGTTGAGAGCAACTGACGCCACTGGCGCTTGGCCAGTTCAACCATAGAAAGGAAATCCGTTCTCCATACATCGGACTCCTTCATAGCATCCAGTTCCTTCTCAAGACCTGTAGAAACAACGATACGGACCTCAACATAACGTGCTGAGAGTGTGGGGAATGTCAGTTTCTTCCTGTCGCCCTCCAGCTCCTGCATTTCGAATGGAGCAGATGTGTACAGTCTGTAATGCAAGTGGTAATTACCACGGCGACAAGTATTGGCACAGTCGATATAACCCTGCCCTACGTTCTCGCCAGTCTTACTGAAAGACGACTTATACACTTTATCGAATGCTGTACCCGGGTTCAAGAGCAACACTGCCTTCCCGGCAGACGGGAAGGAGAAACGCTCTACAGCCATACGTCTGTTTGCCGTGGCAGTGAACCACACACCGTTACTAAGCTTCACACTGTAATAGCCGGGGGTGGCCTGTTCTGTGCTCTTAATCAGGTGCACATCCTCGCCTGTCTCGTCAGGCATCAGCGACACATTGCCGCCACAACCGCTACCGCCCACTCCGGAAAGACGATTTATACTGAACCCCGATATCCGGGAAACCTCATAGTCGTAACCGGGGTGCTGGCGAGGCTTGCTGTCGGGACAAACCTGAATCTGGCTGTATGGCATACAGGCACCCGGGGACATCTGTCCATAGTCGTTTGCCGTACCAATGTACAGATTTACATTATCAAGCACATCCTGCGCAGATGCCCAGGTTGACATAGCAAAGCAAAGAAATAGAGCAATCGAAAATTTTCTGTCCATATTTATGTAATTGTTTATGCCTCAGCGGCAACAAAAAGAATTTCACTGAGTGTAGGATGAATATGCACCATGTCGGCAAGTTCCTCAACTGTAGTGTTCTTGCACATCAGCACACTGACTTCCTGAACGATATCGGCACTGTGAGCTCCATAGGCATGACAGCCAAGAATCAAACCGTCGGGACTGACAAAGAGCTTCAGAAGACCCTCTGCCTCACCCATTGCAAGTGCCTTGCCATTAGCACGCCAGAAGGATTTCTTGCACACGTAGGCAACACCCTGTTCCTTCAGTTGGTCCTCCGTAAGACCCACGCAGGCAGCTTCGGGGGAAGTAAAAATGGCCGCCGGCATAATGTCAAAGCGGATACCGTCCTTCTTGCCGATGATGTGATTCACGACCCTTATGGCCTGCATCTCTGCTGCATGAGCCAACATCTGCCTACCATTCACATCACCAATGGCATAGAGAGTAGAATTGGGAGATGGAATCTGGAAATTCTCATCAACGGGAATACTGCCGTTGCGAGCCAACGTAATGCCTGCAGCCTCTAAGTTCAGTCCCCCTGTACGGGGCTTTCTTCCTGTTGCCATTAGCACAATATCGGCCTCAACAGAGTCTTCCTTACCCTTTTGCTCAAAACATACGTTAATCCCTCCCTCTCCTGAGGTGAGGCTCTTTACGCCCGCTCCCATCTTGAAGGCAATTCCCTCTTTCTCCATCTGCTTGCGCAAACGCTTGGCAATATCGCTGTCAAGAGCGGGGAGGCATTCCTTCAGGAATTCGACAACAGTCACCTCCGAGCCAAAGCGATGGAACACATTGGCAAACTCCATACCTATTACGCCGGCACCGATGATGCAGAGACGTTTGGGCAGCGTATCCAGATTCAGAAGACCTGTGGAATCAACAACCCCAGGGCAGTCAATGCCGGGAACGGGAATAGCCTTGCTGTCCGAACCGGTAGCAATGATGATGTTAACCCCTCTCCATACCTCTCCCGATGGAGAGGCTTTTACGGTATTTGAATCAACAAAGGAAGCCTTCTCGCGTACTAATGTGATATTGGGATTCGAGAGGATACCCTCGACACCGGCACGCAGTTGGGGCACTACGACAGCCATTCGTTCGCGAGCCTCATCGAAGGTGGCAGAGTGAACGTATGTCTTGGTAGGGATACAACCCACATTCAGGCAGGTCCCACCCACCTCCGAGCCTTCGAAGATAACCACCTTCAGGCCCTGCTTGGCAGCATATTCAGCGGCGCGGTACCCACCAGGGCCCGCACCGATGATAATCAAATCAGCATTATTCATTGAGAATTGAAAATTGAGGATTGAGGATTAGACTTCCGCCTGAAGTTGGCGATAAGTCACGATCGGATGCTTGGCAGCCAGTACATCATCTACACGACCGATAGGCGTAAGATGAGGAGCTGATTTCACCTCATCCGGATTCTCCTTGGCCTCCTGGGCGATCTTGCGCATCACACCGATAAAGCCGTCGATGGTTTCCTTGCTTTCGTTCTCCGTCGGCTCAATCATCAGACTCTCATGGAAGAGCAAGGGGAAGTAGATGGTGGGGGCATGATAGCCGTAATCCAGCAGACGCTTAGCCACATCCATGGTGGTAACGCCGGTACTCTTGTCCTTCAGGCCGTCGAACACAAACTCATGCTTGCACAACCCGTCAATGGGCAGCTCGTAAACATCCTTCAGGCTCTCCTTGATATAGTTGGCGTTCAATGTTGCCAAGGGACCTACCAACTTGATGTTCTCACGGCCCAATGAAAGAATGTACGCGTATGCGCGCATTGCCACTGCAAAGTTTCCGTGATAGGGTGAAACCTCGGGGAAGAAGGGCTCCAGGCCTTTTCTTACACCGACAGGTCCGGCACCGGGTCCACCACCTCCGTGAGGGGTAGAGAATGTCTTATGCAGATTGATGTGCATAACATCGAAACCCATATCACCGGGACGGGCAGCGCCCAGCATAGGATTCAGGTTGGCACCGTCGTAGTACATCAGACCGCCTGCGGCATGCACCAGTTTCTCAATCTCAGGAATCTGCTTCTCGAAGAGTCCCAACGTATTGGGGTTGGTCATCATCATAGCTGCAATCTCAGAACCATGCTGCGCCAACAGTTCCTTCAGTGCCTCGACATCTACGGTACCGTCACTCAGCGACTTCACCTCAACAATATCCAGGCCACACACAGCGGCACTGGCAGGATTGGTTCCGTGGGCTGAATCAGGCACAATAACCAGGCGGCGAGCCTCATCGCCACGGCTCTCATGGTACTTCTTGATAACCATCAGACCAGTCAGCTCGCCATGAGCACCGGCAAAGGGCTTCAGAGTGAAGGCATACAGGCCAGTCAGTTCACAGAGCGATTTGCACAACTGCCTGCAAACCTCCTCAGCACCCTGAGTTGTCTCTGCAGGCTGAAGGGGGTGAAGGTTGGCAAACTGCGGCAGAGCAGCCACCTCCTCGTTGATCTTGGGGTTGTACTTCATGGTACAGGAACCCAATGGATAGAAACCGTTGTCAACGCCGAAGTTATTGGCACTCAGGTTGGTATAGTGGCGAACCACCGTCATCTCGTCGCACTCGGGCAGAGCAGCATCTTCCTTTCTGCAAAGCTGTGCAGGAACGCTATAGCTGCCGAACTGATTCTTAGGAAGAGAATAACCGCTTCTTCCCTCTTGCGATAGCTCGAAAATCAAATTTCCATATAATCTGTTATTCATAAGACAGCAATCTTTACAAGGTTATCAACTTCTTCCTTGGTACGCTTCTCGGTAACGGCAAACATCAACTGGTCGGCACCTAACTTGATACCGCCGAAGATGCCGTTTTCGGTAAGACGTTTCTGCAAGGCATCCACATCTCCGCTATAGCGAACCACAAACTCGTTAAAGAACGGCTGGTTGTAGACAAGGCTGAACTTGCCGGTCTTCAGCAGCTCGTCGCACAGATAATGAGCACCGGCATAGGAAAGCCCGGCAGCCTTCTTCAGGCCCTGCTTGCCCATCAGTGACATATAAACCGTTGTCCACAATGCCATCAGACTCTGGTTAGAGCAGATGTTGCTGGTAGCCTTCTGACGGCGGATATGCTGCTCACGGGCCTGCAGCGTAAGCACAAAGGCACGCTGGCCGCGGTTATCCTGCGTCATACCTACGATACGACCCGGCATCTTACGGATGAGCTTCTCGGTGCAGCACATATAACCCACGTAGGGACCGCCCCACTGCATGGGGATGCCCAGGCTCTGGCCGTCACCTACAGCGATGTCAGCACCCCACTCACCCGGAGTCTTCAGGACAGCCAGGTCGGCAGCCACACTGTTCATGATGAAGAGTGCCTTCTGAGCATGACAGGCATCGGCAAAGCCCTCGTAATCCTCTACGATACCATAGAAGTTGGGCTGCTGTACCAATACGCCGGCAACGTCAGCCGAGAGTTGAGAGTTGAGAGCAGAGAGGTCGGTTACGCCATCCTTGGCAGGAATCATCTCTATCTCTATGCCATGGAAGTGAGCATACGTCTTAACGACAGCCAACACCTTGGGGTCGATGGTCTCGCTCACCAGCACCTTATTCTGCTTCTTACCTGCAGCGACAGCCATCATCACAGCCTCGGCGGTAGCGGTGCTTCCGTCGTACATCGAGGCATTGCTGATGTCCATACCCGTCAGTTCAGTCATCATGCTCTGGTACTCAAAGATATAATGCAGCGTACCCTGAGATATTTCTGCCTGATAGGGCGTGTAGCTGGTCAGGAACTCAGAACGGCTGAGCAACTGAGGAATAGCACTGGGTGTATAATGATCATAGACACCGGCACCGGCAAAACAGGTAAGCTGTTTGTTCTGAGCGCCCAGTTTGTCGAAGAGCTGACGCACCTCAATCTCGCTCATCTCCTCGGGCAGCTGGTATTCGCCACGGAAGCGGATCTGCCCGGGAACCTCGGCATAGAGGTCATCAAGACTCTTGATGCCCACCTTCTGGAACATCGCCTGAAGGTCGGCATCAGTATGAGGAAAATACTTATAATTCATTGAGAATCGGGAATTGGGAATTGAAACATTGTTTCGAGCCTGCTTTCGTTCGGCAATAATCAAGCGAGCTTGTTATTGTTCTCACTTACTCGCAGCCTTGAGAATTAAGCCTTCTCACAAAATGCTGCATAATCTGCAGCGTTCATCAACGAATCCAGTTCTGACTTGTCACTGAGTTCAACCTTGATAATCCAGTTCTCGTAGGCATCCTTGTTGATAAGTTCGGGCTCATCCTCCAGTGCCTCGTTTACCTCAACAACGGTACCGCTGACAGGTGAATACAGGTCGCTGGCAGCCTTCACGCTCTCCACAGCGCCAAACTCCTCACCGGCAGCCACCTCATCGTCTACATCGGGCATATCCACATATACCACATTACCCAATGCATGCTGAGCATAGTCGCTGATACCAATGAAACCATAGTCACCTTCTACTCTTACATATTCGTGTGACTCCGAGTAGTAGAGTCCTTCTTTTACTGTTGCCATAATATTTGTTAGATTTAAATTGTTTACGTTTTTCTCCCTCGGGAGGGATGGAGAGAGGCCCTTATTTTTTATAGCTCTTGTTATAGAACTGTTTCTTTACCGTCTTGCCGGGGAATACCTTCTTGCGAATCTGAATCTGCACCTCGGTATCCAGTTTAGCGTACCGGGCATCAATGAGTGCCATGCAGACACTCTTGTCCGTAGAAAGCGTATGATAACCCGTAGTCACCTCACCGATGGGCTCACCCTGCATGTTCAGAACGGGGTAGCCGTGGCGGGGGATAGCCTTGTCTGCCAGCTCAATGCCCACAATCTTCCTGGCAGGACCCTCAGCCTTCTGCTTAGCCAAAGCCTCCTTGCCGATGAACTCCTGCTTGTCCAACTTCACGAAGATGCCCAGACCTGCCATAATGGGAGTGATGTCGGCAGAAAGTTCGTCACCATACAGAGGCAGACCCACCTCAAAGCGCAATGTATCACGGCATCCCAGTCCGCAGGGCTGAACACCGGCTGCTATCAGCTTATCCCAACATTGCTGAATATATTCGTGCGATGCATAGACCTCGAAGCCGTCCTCTCCTGTATAGCCGGTGCGGCTGACAATAACATCACCGATGGTCTTTACGGTATAGAACACAAGTTCCTTGCAGGGAAGGCCCAGCACCTCCCCGACCGTCTTCTCGGCATCCGGTCCCTGAACGGCAATCTGACCGTAGAAGTCACTGCGGTTCTGCAAGTCTATGTCGAAGCCCTTGGCATTCTCCTGCATCCATGCCCAGTCCTTATCTATGTTGGCAGCGTTGATAACCAGGAAGAAGTCGTTCTCGCCCATCTTGTAAACCAGCAGGTCATCTACCGTGCCACCATTCTCGTAGCACATCATACCATAGTATATCTTACCCACGGGCGCGCCTGCGATATCGTTGGTAAAGATATGCTGGACATAACGCTCGGCATCCTTGCCCTTCACCGTAACCTCACCCATGTGAGATACGTCAAAGACACCTACTTTCTCGCGTACAGCCATATGCTCGGGGGTGATGCCTGCATATTGTATAGGCATTTCAAAACCGCCGAAAGGCGAAATCAGGGCACCCAGTGCCACATGCTTTTCATAAAGACAAGTTCTCTTCATTATCTGTTGTTTCTATTTAAGGTTTTTATATTAGTTCTTAGTTATTTCCGGAGTAATCCGGATACTCAGAGCAGTCAGAGTATTCCGAACTTTTCTTTTCTCACATCCTCTGGATGAATTCCTTATCCAGATACTCCTGCTCGATCCTGCGGATGCCCTCCACATCGGCTTCGGTCAACTGCAGTTCTCCGTCGCAGAGCGTCCGGCGGATAAACGACTTCAGTTCCTCTATGTTCAGGCTGACATGCTCCTTCAGGAACGTGATGCGCTGTCGCACACTCTCCACACCGTTCTTCCGCAGCTTCTCTGCCGACGGCGTGATGGCATTCAGCATATGCTCCATATTCGTGTCGTAGAGCATCGTGCTGTGCACAATGCTGCGTCCCGGCAACTGATAGAAGGCTGTTCCGCAGACCTTCCTGTCGCCAATCATCACATCGTTGTGCGTCGTCCCTGCCGCCCCTACGCCCAGCTGCTGCAACACATAGATTACCATGGTCATAAAGCGGTTGAACGTAAACGGCACGTTGTCACCGTCGGTGATAAAGGAAAGCATGATATTGTCCTTGTCGGCATAGACGCAACCGCCGCCGCTTTTGCGTCTGAAGATCTCAATACCATGTTCACGGCAGTAAGGCACATTCACCTCGTTCTGCAGCACCTGGTTCCTCCCGAATATAACGGTAGGCTCCACCTGCCACATAAAAAAGCAGTCCTTCTCGTCTACGTTTCGTGCCACGTATTCCTCCATGGCCAGATAGAACGAGAGGTGTGTGTCTCCCAACAATGATTCCGGTATTGTAATATACTTCATATCTGCCCGCAAATTTATGAAAAAAGATGTATTCCATCCAAAATATTCCCCGAAAATATTCTTTTCCTCACGCGGCTGTAATTTTTCCCACGTGTAGTAGTAAATTTTATAAGGAAAAACATACCTTTGGAACGATTTTCAGCAAAAAAATCTCTTTTTCTGTTACAAAAGGAAAAGTTGTGCGTTACTAAAAGTGAAGAGCAAGCAGAAGATGAGCAAGAACTATCTGACAATAGCCTACCAGAAGTTGCAGCAGAGGTTGCAATTCGGTATCCTGCATTCAGGTGAAGATGCTCTCAACGATGCCTTCTGCCAGCTTTGGGCAGGTCAATACGACCCTGCAACAGAAGCAGACGGCGAGAAACTGCTCAGGACTGCGGTACGGCACCGGCAAATAAGCCTCTGGCGCGAAGAGAACCGCCATCCGCAGACATCGATCGAAAAGACAAACCTCGTTCAGCCACCACCCGACACGGATGCCCAGGAGACCTTCCTGCAAGTCAAGAAGCTGATAGAGACCCAGTTGACACCTCTGCAGAAAGACATCCTCACCCGACACGACATCAACGATGAAACGTACAAGGAAATAGCCCAGGCACTGGGCATGCAGGAAGCCGCCGTCAGGATGCAGTTGAGCAGAGCCCGGAACATAATCAGAGAAACATATAAAAAAACGAAGAGATGACACAGCACGACTTATCTTATTGGGAAGAAATGACAGAGCGTTACTTCCTGGCAGAGACCACCGAGGAGGAAGAAAGGCTGCTGCGTAATTTCCTTTTTACCAGCCAGTCCCAGGACGCCCGTTTCAACGAGATCAGAGCGACGCTCTCCTTTCTGGATGTCTGCAAAAGCCAACAGGCTCCTCGCCCCCGGTATACGTTGCGTGCACTGGCCGTTGCCGCATGCCTGAGCGCCGTTGCTTTCATTGGATGGTACCAACATCAGCAGCAGGACATCAGCAGTGTGCGCATTGCCGGTCAGACTGTCGAAGCCGATGCCTCCCAACTGATGGAGCAGCAGCTGGCAGAAATGTTTTCATCCACCAACCCGTAAAGAACCATGAAAAAGCTACTCACAGTCATATTGCTGATACTGAGCTCGCATTCCGTCTTGTGGGCACAGAAAGGACTGGCCATTCAGACAGCTTTCGATGAACTGGCAGTAAAGAAGAACGCCACAGAAGTGGTGATGAGCGGCAAAAGGCTGAAAGACTTCCACCTAAGCCTCTTCCACAGCCTGGAAATCAAAAGTCCTTCGGTTGCCGACCGTCAGTGCATCTCATCGTTAGTCCAGACTGATGCAGTTCAGGCCATAAGCCAAGAAGAAACCCCGGCACACAGCTTCTACGAGTTGCCACAGCGCAAGGGTACACACTCCTATATCCTCTACCGCAACAACGGCCAGTCCCTTACCCTTATCTACATAGAGGGTAAAGCCAGCCTGAAACAGATAAAACAGTATTTCCAGAAAAAATAACCACACACACGCACGATATGAAACGACACAGCATCTTACATATATTGTTTGCCTTCATGACAGCCTTCTCCCCTGCTTATGCCGACGAAGCTGACAGTCTGCAATGGAACTTCACCGACCTCTTTCAGGACACCAAGGAGATGCCAGCCCTCCCCTCTTCGCTGGAGGGTTGGAAGGACCACCTCGAACTCTTTGGAAAAAGCATGCCCCAGGAGGAGGTCTTTGTGCACATGGACAATACTTGTTACTTTGCAGGCGATACGCTCTACTTCAAGGCTTATGTCCGCCGGAGCGATACAGGCAAACTGACCAACCTCAGCCAATTGCTCTACACCGAGCTATGGAACCAAGAGGGCTACATGCTGGAACGTCATCTGGTAAAACTGAAGGACGGACAAGGTACAGGCTCCTTTGTTCTCAACGATTCGCTCTACGGCGGCTTCTACGAACTACGCGCCTACACACGCTGGCAACTCAACTGGGGTGAGTATCAACATCCACATACATGGCCAGCAGAACAATGGTTCTTCAACAAAAAGATGGCCAAGGAGTTCTATCGCGACTACGAGAAACTTTATAGCCGCATCTTTCCCATCTACGATAAGCCATCCACACCCGGCCTTTACAGCCATGACATGACGGAGCGCCCTCACATGCGCTATTTCCGTTCCGATGTCAAGAAGGCTCCTCCCGTTGTGAACCTGTACCCCGAAGGAGGCGTAATAGTAGAAGGTACCCGTGCACGCGTGGCCTTCGAGGCCAATGAGGCAGACGGTGAGCATATCTCGGGTATCATGCGTCTGTACGGAAAGGGCGGAAAGCTCCTGCAGGAGCAACGGACAGAGAACCGGGGACGCGGCACATTGGAGTTCGACCAGGAACCCGGTGTCATCTACTCCGCCGTCTTTACCAGCGACAGCAACCAGGTGATCCGTCAGCGTATGCCCAAAGCCGAGAAAAACGGATGTGCCGTGCGTACCGATATCAGGGATCACCAGTTACTGCTCACACTTCAACCGCGAGGCGAGGCTGCCAACGAGACACTGGGCGTTACCGTAACCGTAGGCGGAGCCTTGCACTACTTCCAGAAGTTCCGTGCTCAGGATACACAAATCAGCATCCCGACGGACTCGCTCCCTACCGGTGTGGCACAGGTTACGGTGTACAATGCACAGGGCCGTGTATATAGCGACCGCCTCTGCTTTATTCTCCATCCGCAGGATATTAAGACGGCAGAGATACATTTCTCGGGCATAAAGTCTCAGTACGAACCTTTCGATTCTATTCATGTAGCCGTAGAGAATCCGCAGGCTACGGGCTCTACCATCTCGTTAGCCGTCAGAGACGCCGCCACATCGGAGTATCTGTATGATAGCAGCAACATCCTAACCGAGATGCTACTGTGCAGTCAGATTCGCGGCTTTGTAGAACAACCCGATTATTATTTCGAAAAAGACGACGAGACACACCACCGCCACCTGGACCTCCTGTTGATGGTACAAGGCTGGAGACGTCACAATTGGATAACGATGGCCACTCCGGGCATTTTCCGAATCAACCATCCTTTCGAAAAAACACCCATTTACTTTGGTGCTGTTTACCGTTATCTGGCCATCGGACATGAAGGATTTGACGGATGGGGCGATATGACGGATCAGGAAATCAAACTCTACGATTTTTCCCGCCCTGAAGGCGGAGAATGGTTCTCGCACAGTAAGACGCGTAAGCCGCAGGGTATCATTCCGCTTTTGGGAAATGCAGGCGAGGCACGCGACAAACACAACGCTTACAGCTATCTGCTGAAAGACAATGAGTCGGCTACCTTCGACGGACGCAACTATTACGATGAGGGCAACCTGCGACGCGAAGTGCGCGTACATGCAGAATACCATAAACCGACAGATGCCGGGGTGGAAAGCGTTTATGGCGAACTGACCACTCATAAAGGCAGATTTGTGCTGGAATTCCCCGGATTCTACAACCAATGCACTTTGGATTTATCAGCTTCCGATACCACAAAGTGGAAAGAGCCGCTCATGACAACACGTAAAGGGCGCCGGATTCTTCGTAAGCGGGAGAAACTGCTGAAGAAAGGCAAGGCTGTTCCCAGTCTGGAGCATCAATGGGTTAAAGCATGCGAGACCGATTACCCCGAGTTCTACGTCCGCCTGACACCTTATTACCCTCGCTTCTGCAAGCCCTTCAACTTCTATCATACCCATGTGGCACCTCCCCGGGAGGGAACCGCACTGATGCCCAGCCTATGGGAAGGCCGCACACTGGAACCGGTAACGGTACGCAGCAAACATGGCGGTCTGCGGAAGTTCGACGACTCGCACCCTGCTGTAGTGTACGATGCCTACCAGATATTCAACGAGTGCGTGGATGCCGGTTTCACACCCGGATGGTTTGCGGGAAAGTTCTCTTTTGCCAAATGGACAGAACGTCTGTTGGTGGGCGATATGAATATGTATCGGCAATACACAACGTATGACGAATATACCATGTCTCGTTTCTACAGCTCATCTGTTCCACCACCATCCTTCAAAGTTAACTCCACCCCCATGCCGGATAATTACAAAGCACTGCGCAACACATGGACAGACCCGACAGGCTCCTACTCAGGCTGGGATAACACGGCCGGATTCCGATACAGTTCCAGCAACAGTTGGAGCACCTCTAACCGATTTGCCTACTCCATTATCGGGTTAGACGAAAGGACCAAGAGTCTGGATTACCTGCGCTCGCTGAAGTCAGTAAAACTTATCACAGACTATGCGCCGCGTATGGAAGGAAGCAGCCGCTATATGGGAACCGACCAGCCTACGGTAGATGTGGGATACAATTTGCTGGAAGGAGGTGTACGCCGAACCTATCGCGACCGCCATATTGTCCTGCAAGGCTATGATGTAAGCGAAGAGTTCTACAGTCCCTGCTATCGCAACCGCCCACTGCCCAATACGCATGACTATCGACGTACACTCTACTGGAATCCGAATCTTGAGTTGGACGAGAAGGGGCATGCCGACATCACCCTTTGGAACAACAGCAACTCAACCAGCATTACCGTAAGTGCTGAGGGAATCACACCTGCTGGCAAGATACTAACAGGAATCAGCTATCCAGAGGATAGGTGAAAGAGAAGAGTTTAGAGTGTAGAGATTAGAGTTTAGAGATGGGAAATGAAAAATATTTCGACATTTCGGGATTCGATATCTCGACATTTCGACATCTCGATTACTTTTTAATTACGAATTGATGAAATATATTCTTTCCTTATTACTATTAACACTTTCAGGTCTCATCCTTGCTCAGGAGAAGCTTGACTCCGTAGGCGCTATTATTCTGGATGCTGACACAGGAGAGCCCATACAATATGCCAGCGTATATGTATCTCCCAACTGCGGAACCATCAGCAACGACGATGGTGAGTTCTGCTTGCAGTGTTTGCCTTCCGAAACCATCCGTATCACATGCATAGGCTATAAGCACATCACCTGCCAGGCATCGGAACTGCCTTCTGTCATCCGTATGCAACCCGTCTCTACCATGCTAAAGGAGGTTACCGTTACCCATAACCGTGGAGATAATATTATCTACAAACTGGTGGAAAAGATGCAACGGGAGGCCAAAAAGCACAGAAAAGCCGTAAGCCAGTATTTCTTCCGCATGGCCATTCAGTACCCGGGAACCGACGAATTGGCAGAGGCCTTCATGAGTGCTAAATCATGCGTACAGATTCGCGACATCATCTTCCACAGCGGAAGTCGAGGCCAGCTACAGGATGGAAAAGTCAGCGGTCCCAGTTTAACCGGTCTTGGCAGAACCAACCTTCACGTCTTCCTGCGCCTATCGCCTGTTCTGGTCAATTACGACATCTGGGGTAACGCCTTTGTTCCTGCCGACTTCGCATTCCACAGAATAAAAGACGTTTACGACATTTCGTGTGTGAAATTAACCGAAGAAGACGGAACAGAAATCAATAAGATACGTTTTTCTGCCCATCCTGCCATCATATCACATCCCGTTCTAGACGGCACACTCTACGTTGACCGCAAGCGATGCCGCCTGCTTCGTTTCGATGGTCAGATGCATGGTCTGCAGATAGTACTTTACGATCAAGCACGCGATAAATATCTATACACAAGCGTAAACTACACCATGCACGTAGATTATCGTCACGACCATGGTTTTACCGAAATCTCCAACATGTCGGATGTTATCACCAAAGATAGCGTAAAGATCCGTCAACTACTCTATAATATAGGCGACAAGAAGCTACAATTCAAGAACTCCGTCCGGGTGGGAAAGAACATGATTCACGCCATAGACATGGCAGGATTCGACTCAACGCTATGGGTTGCCAACAACATCGTAAAACGTACAAAGGAAGAAGAACGCGTGGTCTTTAAGGACACAACCTTCTGGTCAGTCAACAAATCCAAGTACGATACAGAGGTCACAGAGCAAGAAAAGAACACAAACATCTATCTAAAGGATGCCATCCGCCAGCTCATGAACAACACCATGCAACTGCAGCGCACACCGCCGAATGTCAGCAGACGCAAAAAGAAATAGCAACGGACTTTATTTTCTTACTTTTAACCCCGTCATCCAGAAGAATAAGAGGTAAAGGATACCTACGGAAAGGGCAAGGACTGCACCCGACTGGTTACCTACAACATCGCTGGCGGCTCCCATGAGCATAGGGAAGACTGCACCGCCGCAGATTCCCATGATGAGGAGACCGCTGACCTCATTCTTCTTTTCGGGAACGGCCTGTAAGGCACGGGCAAAGACTATACTGAAAGGATTTCCGTTGCCATAGCCCATAAGGGCAACACTGGCATAGATAATGGTACTGTCCTTGCCAAAGAGCAGGCCAAAGACAGCTACAACCATCATCAGGACACTCAGAAGCAGGAAGGTCCAGTCTTTCAGGAATTTCATGATAAAGCTACCGCTGAAACTTCCTGCCGCCTTAGCCACGAAATAGACAGTGGCGATATAGGCTGCATCGTTGAGCGTGATGCCCAGTCTCTCCATCAGAATTTTAGGAGCCGTAACACTGGCTCCCACATCAATACCCACATGGCATACGATAGCCAGGAAGCAAAGGAGGATAAAAGAGGAGCCTCCCTCCACCTCCCCCGAGGGGGAGTGTTTGCGAGGACAAAGTAAAGCCAAAGCACCAGCAAACTGTTGCCCCATAGATTTCTCAGGTTTCTCCACCTCGGAGGAGTCAGAAGGGGGCTTTGTTCCCAGTAGCAACAAGGTAGCCAGAACACCTACACCCAGATAGATGGGATAGAGTACCCGCCACCCGAAACCGAACACATCATTCACAGCACCCCATGATGCGATGATGGGAGCCAGGAAAGAGGCGATGCTTTTGATGAACTGTCCAAAGGTTAGCGTGCTGGCCGATGCACCGCCCTTCATAACACTGTCCACAAGGGGATTGAGTGAAGTCTGCATGATGGCATTTCCGATTCCCAACAGGGAGAAGGAAAGAAGCAGCATAGTGAAGTGGAGCGTGAACACAGGAATCACCAAAGCTGCCAGTGTCATAACCAAACTCAGCAACACGGTATTCTTACGTCCAATCTTGTTCATCAGCAGACTGGTAGGAATGCTGAATATAAGAAACCACAGGAATACGAGCGAAGGCAATGTATTGGCCATGGAATCACTGAGATTCAGGTCGGCCTTCACATAATTGCTGGCTATTCCCACAAGGTCCACAAACCCCATGGCGAAGAAGCACAGCATAACGGGAATGAGCCTTTTATAATTCATAATTCATAATTCATAATCGGTTAGCGATACTCTCCCCTTTGGGGAGCGGGGAGAGGAGAGAGGGTCTGTTTTATTATTTATAAGAATCTTTTGGTTCCTTGCCCATCTTTATCTGCAGTTCTCCACCCTTTGCCACATCGACAAAGGAGATGTGAGGGTCGGTGAGTTTCTTGCCGTTCAGGCGATACTCCTGCACATAAATCTCGTCTTCCTTCGGCAGGTTCTTTGGCGTGTCATAGGTCTTGATGACGAACGACTTGCCTGAATAGTATTTGGGACTAAGACGGATGACAATTCTGTTAAAGATAGGACTACCCAGCGAGAAGGCGGGGTTGATGGCATTAAGACCTGTTACATCGAAGAGGCCCATGCTGGAGATAACATACCAGGCTCCCAGCTGACCCTGGTCCTCGTCCTGACCGTAGCCGTAGCCGTGAATACCGTCCGTGCCATAGAAATCGTTCAGGATGGCGCGTACCCACTTCTGGGTCTTGGAGGGACGGTTCGCCTCGTTGAAGAGCCATGAGATATGCAGACAAGGCTGGTTGCCCTGATTGTACAATGTACGGAGGCCAGCAAAGGCACCTACCTCTGTGCCGCCGCTGAAGATCTTGGGCTGCGAGAGGGTGAAGATGCTGTCCAGCCGGGCATTGAACTCCTCCTCGCCCACCTTGGCAACAAGCGCCTTTGCATCGTGGGGAACATAGAAGGTATATTGCCATGCATTGCCCTCCTGGAATCCACGCCATACCTCCATGGGGTCGAAGTTGGGGATGAAGTTACCCTCGGCATCCTTGGGGTGCATAAAGTTCTCCTTATCGTCGTAGATGCGTTCCCATCCCCTGGAGAGGCTCATCAGCTGGTCGTATTCGGGCTTACCCAATGCCTTGGCCAGTTGAGCCGTTGCCCACGAGGTGAAGGAGTACTCCAGCGTGTGGGAAGCAGAGAAGCGGAACTTCTCGGCAGGACCGTCGGCATCCTCTACATGGGGCACATAGCCGTACTGGACAAACTCCTTGGTATCCGACTTGCCTGCTCCGAAGGGACGGTTGTCTCCGTCCAGTTCGTTCTTGCGACAGGCCTCATAAGCCAGTTCTACATCGAAGTCGCGAATACCGCACTGATATGCAGCATTGATGATGAGGGGCAACTGATTGGTTCCCACGCCCGATACGTAACGGCTGTTGGCCAGACCGTCGCCCATCCAGCCTGCATCCTTATAGACCTGCAGGTGGCTGCTGATATAGTCGGAAGTGTATTCGGGATAAGCCAGAATCCACAGCTGACCCAGGTTCCACTGACCGCCCCAGAAGGCATCCGTATTGTACATGTTATGTACGGGCTTGCCGTCCTTCATGGGCAGCTGACCCACACCCCCGTCATGACGGGGATAGGCTCCGTTCACATCGCTGCACAGGCCACGGCCCAGGATGGCGTGATAGAGGCCTGTATAGAACTTCTTCTTGTCGTCATCCTTCGCAAATCTGACATCTATACGACCCAGCATTTCCTCCCATGCCAGATGATTCTGTTTCTCCGCTTCATCGAAGGTCATGTCCTTTGCCTCCGTCTCGCGGTTCAGGCGGGCATTCTCGACAGAAGTATAGGAGATACCTACTGCCACGGTCACCTTTTCATTCTCTTCTGTAGGGAAGGTCACATAGACTCCGGCACCCTCGCCACTGGCCTCCTTCTCGCCCTCACGGACATCTGCGCCGTTGAAAGCACCCACAGAGGCAATCTCCTTGTCCAGAACAGCGGAGAAATAGATGGGAACCTGAGCACCGGGCTGGTACTTCTTGACGTATTCGGGCAGGGTAATCACGTACCCCTCTATGGTCTTCCCGTCCTCGCAGACCTCTACGTAGGCATCCTTCACGGCTCCGCTCTCGCCTGAACGGTTACCGATGTCGAAGAGGATACGGCTCTCTTCCGACTTGGGGTAGGTGTAACGCTGGAAGGCCACGCGGGGCGTAGCGGTCACCTCGGCAGTGATACCGTAGTCCTGCAGATAAACGGAGTAATAGCCTGCGGTGGCTTCCTCATTATCATGCGAGAACTTAGAGCGATAGCCCTCACCCTCGGAATCAACGGCACCGGGAACAGTTTTCAATGCTCCGCAAGTAGGCATCAAGACAATACCGCCCACCTGGAATTCGTGGGTACAGGGGAAGCCCTCGATAGAGCCGTCGCGATAGTCATAACCCGTAGCCTCCCAACCGTCTTTATTGCCCAAATGGCCGTTGGTACTAGGACCGGGCTTGGCCATGCCGAAGGGCATTGCGCCAGGGGCAAAGTGGAAGTAACGGCAGTGGGCCGTTCCTATGCGCGGTTCAACATACTGGGAATAATTCTGTGGAATAGTCTCTGGTGTATCACAACTTACCAAAGCACTGATGGCACAGGCAAGGATGAACCCTACCTTAACCCTCCCTGATGGGAGGGAAAAATACTTGAATAAATTCTTCATTGGTCTTTATACATTGAGTGGTTAATAACCCCACCCCGACCCTCCCGAGGGAGGGAGGAGAAGCGGTTAGTGGTTAGTGAAATTCCTTTTTTTTTAGTGTAGAGTTGAGTGTTTAGAGTGTAGGGGCAGTGGTAAGTTTAGAGTTTTGCAAGTATAAAGTCTCTCCGCCAGGGGCGGCACTGTCAACTTATTAAACTGACTCTAAACTCTACACTTTCAACTATCAACTGATAGAGAGTTGGTTCAAGGCAAAGTTATAGGCTCCCAGGTTGATGGCCTTGCTGGCTCCCAACTCAGAGACACAGACGGCAACCTTACGCTGAGCGCAGTAGAGCACCTTCTGGTCGGTATGGGGAACGTTTACATAGATATCCTTATCCTCGAGGAAAGCAGAACGCTGGTGGGGATCCTCGAAGTTGTAGACCTCCGACTGGAGCGTGGGCAGCAGATTGCCTGTGAATGTGCCTGCGGGACGGGCAAACTCCTCCATCATGCCGGGCAGAATCCACTTGGCGTTATGAGACAGACCACCGCCTATTACCACGATGCCGTCCACGATGTTCAGCACGTTCACCAAGGCAGCTGCAGTCACCTGACCCAACTGGCGGAAGCTCTCCTGAGCGGCCTTCATGTTACCGGGACGGGTGCCGTTGGCAATATCGCCGATATCCTTGGGAGTAAGGTCGCCAACCGGTTCGTGTGACATCTCGGCATACACACGGCGTACGGCACGGATGCTGACGCTCTCCTCGGCTATCACAAAGGGGTACATGCCGTTGCGCATACACCACACATCACCGCCGCAGCCGTTGTCACCGGTCAGCAGGACCTTGTCTATTACCACACCGCAGCCGAAGCCGGTGCCCAGCGTAATACCTATCATATTCTTGTAACGACGCTTGCAGCCAGCTTCCTCCAAAGCCTTGTTCACACGGGGAAGGGCTCCGGCCAAGGCCTCACCGTAGGCAAACAGGTTGCCGTCGTTGTTCACATAGACGGGGATGCCGAAGACACTCTCCAGGTAGGGGCCCAGCGCCACACCGCCGCGGAAGGAGGGGAAATTGGGCAGGTCGCCAATCACGCCATGCTCATAGTCGGCAGGACCGGGGAAGGCAAAGCTGATGGCAACAGGCTCTACGTCCAGCTTCTCCTTGACGGTAGTGAAGCCCTGCACCAAGGTAGCCAGACAGCCCTCGGTATCGGTCGTAACAGCTTTCAGACGAACGGGCTCTACAATCTCCTCGTTGTCACAAATTGCTGAGAATACAAAGTTTGTTCCGCCGGCATCCAGCGTCAAAACGATTTTTTTGTCTGTCTTGTTCATAGTAGTATATTTATTGATTGTTGTCTAAAGTCTGACATACGCCTTAATGGTCTTGCACTCTTCTCCTCCCAAAGGTGTGATGGTATATCGTCCTACGCAGGCGGGGATGATGAAGGTCTCGGCATAATGGACAGTGAAGGGTTCGAACTTGCCCTCCGGACTCTCCACCACTGCCTCGTAGCCGTCCACCAGGTTCAGTACATTCACGCCACCGTTGGTATTGTGCTCCACAGTCCGGGTGAAGGTATGACGGCGGGTCTCGATGAACTCGTTGGGATGCAGACCCGTACGCTCCTCCATGATGCCGTCCTCCTGAGAGAGCACCTCGAAGTGGTTGCGGATATTCCTGTTCACCCATTCCGTCGTGCGGTTCCACTGTATCACATGCTTGCCACGCTCCACGTTGATGGGTCTGGGCTTGCCGTCCAATCCCAGGCGGTTCCAGTCCCAGAGCTTGAAGGTGAAGATACTGGGGGTGCTGCTGATTTCCAGCACCATGCTGTTGGCACCCGAACAATGGATGGTACCGGCGGGGATGAGGTAATGGTCATGCTTCTTGGCAGGAATCTTATTCACATACTTCTCGGCAGGGAAGGACATCTCGCCACGCTGGGCAGCCCGCAGGTCCTTTATCATCTGCCTCTCGTCTATATCTTCCTTGAGTCCCAGATATACTACGGCATCCTCTCCTGCATCCAACAGGTAATAACTTTCATCCTGGGTATAAGGGAGTCCGAACTCGCGATGGGCAAACTCGTTGGTGGGATGAACCTGCAGGCTCAGGTTACCGCCTCCCATGGTGTCCAGGAAGTCGAAACGGATGGGAAACTCCTTGCCGAAGCGAGCCCACACCTGTTCGCCAAGCAGGTTGCGGCTGAACATCAGTATCAGGTCCTGAGCCGGGAATTCCACCAGCACACCGTCCAGGTTCAGATAAAGGCTGTTCTCCTCCGGAACACAGTCGAAACACCACCCGTAGTTCACCTCCTCGCGGGGCAGGTCGCACACTTCCTTCATCCACTGGCCGCCCCAGGGAGCGGGATCGAAGAAAGGCACTACACGGAAGGGCTTACGGGACGTACGGTCCATGCCCTGACGGAACTGCTGGTCGCTGATCATCTTCGGTTCCCGGCGCTGGTTGCTGTCTATCCAGTATAGGATACGGCACGACTGTATCAGCATATCCTTGTGGCGGTCGCAGATTATCCAGTCGTTGAAGTAGCCGCGCTTGTATTGCAGCGAGGGACCTTCCTGACGGTTGTCAATTCCCAGTGCCTTGACTTCGTGGCGGCGGAACCGTTGCTGGATTTCCCAGCGAGCCATATCGGCATAAGCCACAGGGGCATCCTCGGGGACAAAGCAGGCAGCACCCGTACCTATTACTATCAGGGATTCCCCGTTGGCAATGCGGGCCTTCAGGTCTTCCACCTTGTCGGAATCGAAGTATTCAGAGAGCTTTATGTTGGAGATATACCCGAACAGCACGTCGTCTGTGATGAACCGCTCGGTCAGTTGTATCAATTCCTTTTCGGGGCGCATCAGCGAACGGGTATCAATAACGGTTCGTCCTAAGCCCTGAAAGGCCTGTATAAAATCTTCTTCGTATGTTCCCACGTAGAGGTCAACGGCCCACACAGGGCAGTTGCTCCACTGATCGTTGAGGATGGTGGTTATCTTCTCCCATCCCACAATGGCCATACCATCGGTATGGGTGGAGGGAAACTTGTCGTAATTACTTTTTCTCATTAGCTTATATTCAAATGTACATCGGGTAGCAAAGAAATCTACCTCATTTATTTGCAAAGTTAACGAAATAAACGTACTTTTGCGCAAATAATAAAGGTAAATTTCAATCAAAAGATGAAAAAAAGCATTTTCTGTGCCCTGATACTTGCCGCAAGCGGCATCTGTCAGGCACAAACGGGCATCACACCCGATGTATTGAATACTTTGCAGGGAAGTTACAACGCTACTCCCACCGATAAGGCGCTGCGCAATGCCATCAGCAACGTCAGCATTCAGAAGCTGGCGGTGAATCTGGACAACACGCAGGCCAAGGATACTTACTTTAATGTCGAGGTGAAGAACACCGGCATCAGCGACCAGAAAAGCAGCGGCCGCTGCTGGCTCTTCACGGGTACCAATGTGCTGCGTAACCGCGCCATGAAGAACCTGGGCGTGAAGGATTTCTTCTTCAGTCAGGTATATCTGTTCTTCTACGACCAGCTGGAGAAGAGCAACCTGTTCCTGCAGGGCATCATCGATACACGCCAGAAGGACCTGGACGACCAGATGGTACGCTGGCTCTTCCAGCATCCGCTCTCAGACGGCGGCACCTATACGGGCGTTGCCGACTTGGTCACAAAATACGGTCTTGTGCCTCAGGACGTGATGGCAGAGACATCTGTCAGCAACAGCACCAGCGAGTTCTGCGGACACCTGAAGCGTAAGCTCCGCGAGTTTGGTATTCAGTTGCGCGAGAAGGCACAGGCCGGTGCCGGCGAGAAGGCACTGCAGGCTATGAAGGTGGAGCAGCTGAAGACCGTTTACCGCATGCTGGTAATGGCATACGGCGAGCCTCCCAAGTCCTTCACCTGGGCACCCAAGAAGGACGGCAAGATGATTTCCGAGCCTAAGACCTACACTCCCCAGCAGTTCTACAAGGAGGTTTGCAGCGGCAGCGAGGACCTGAACGCCGACTATGTGATGCTGATGAACGACCCCAGCCGTCCCTATAACAAAGTTTATGAGATTGACTACGACCGTCACCTCTACGACGGACACAACTGGCTGTATCTGAATCTGGACATCGAGGACCTGAAGGCTCCTGCCATTGCCAGCCTGAAGGACAGCTGCCAGATGTATTTCAGTTGCGATGTGGGTAAGTTCCTGGACCGTTCCGTCGGCTATCTGGACGTAAAGAACTTCTCCTATGGCGACCTGCTGGGCACTACCTTCGGCATGAACAAGAAGCAGCGTATCCAGTCCTTCGACAGCGGCAGCACCCATGCCATGACCCTGATGGCTGTCGATCTGGACGAGAACGGCAAGGCCCGCAAGTGGAAGGTGGAGAACAGCTGGGGCTCTGACTCCGGCATGCGCGGTTATCTGGTGATGACCGACGAGTGGTTCAATGAGTATATGTTCCGTGTGGTTGTGAACCGCAAGTACTGCAGCCAGCAGCTCCTCGACCTCCTGAAGCAGAAGCCAACCCGTCTGCCTGCATGGGATCCCATGTTTCAAAATGAAGAGTGAGACCCCTCTCTAACTCCCCCGAGGGGGAGAATAATTATGAACGCCGCAAGGGGGCGCGAGCTAAAAGCGAGAAGGTTTAGCTCGACGGCTCGAAAGGGAAAGTCAACAAAGTGGCAATTGTGAATTATGAATTATGAATTGACTTCAGATGGAAACAACAAGACAAAATAAGATTTCGAGATTGATTCAGAAGGAACTGAGTGACATCTTCCAGAAGCAAACCAGCGCCATGCACGGTGTATTGGTCAGTGTAAGTGCCTGTCGCATCAGTCCCGACCTAAGTATCTGCCGTGCCTACCTGAGTGTATTCCCCAGCGAAAAGGCACAGGAGATTGTACAGAACATCAACAACAACCAGAAGCAGGTACGCTACGAGCTGGGTACCCGTGTGGGCAAGCAGTTGCGTATCATCCCCGAGTTGAAGTTCTTTATTGACGACTCGCTGGATTATGTTGAACATATCGATGACCTTTTGAAGAAGTGAATTTCCCTTTCTTCATAGCAAGAAGATACATTTTCAGCAAGAAGAGCCACAATGCCATCAACATCATCAGCGGCATTTCTGTGGTTGGTGTTGCTGTGGCTACAATGGCACTGGTGTGTACCCTCAGTGTCTTCAACGGCTTTCACGATTTGGTGGCCAGCCTCTTCACAGCCTTCGACCCTCAGCTACGTATCACCCTTGCCGAGGGGAGTACCATCCAGGCCAATGACGCCCGGCTGCAGAAAGTGAAGAAGCTGGACTGCGTAGCCGTCTATACCCCCGTTCTGGAGGGGCAGGCTATGGTGGTGCTGAACGGACAGCAGCATGTGGTAACCATCATGGGCGTGGCAGACAACTTCAGCAAGCAGACACATATCGAGGACATTCTGTACGGCGAAGGCTCCTTCGGTCTTCACGCCGATGTCTTGGAGTATGGTGTGGTAGGCTTGCAGCTGGCAGCCAGGATGAATCTGAACATCGACTTCACGGAACCCCTGCAGGTCTATGCGCCCAAGCGGGGCGAACGTGTGAATATGGCCAACCCGCTCAGTTCCTTCAATCACCAGGAACTGCAAAGCCCGGGCGTGGTCTTTCAGGTGCAGCAAAGCAAGTATGATGCCAACTACATCATCACCAGTCTGGGATTTGCCCAGAGGCTGTTCGACTATCAGGGTCGTATCTCCTCTGCCGAGGTCAAACTGAAGAAAGGCGCTTCCCTATCCCAGGCCAAGAAAGAGATCAAGGCGCTGCTGGGCGAGACATTCTCTGTTCAGGACCGCTACGAGCAGCAGGACGACGTCTTCCGCATCATGCGTATCGAGAAACTCATATCCTACCTCTTCCTCACCTTCATCCTGCTGGTAGCCTGCTTCAACATCATAGGCTCCCTTTCCATGCTGATGATTGAGAAGAAACACGATGTGCAGACCCTCCGCAGTATGGGTGCTACCGACAGGCAGATATGCCATATCTTCATGTTCGAGGGTCGTATGATCAGTCTGGCAGGTGCTGTTGTAGGTCTTCTCTTAGGTCTTCTCCTTTGTTGGCTCCAGCAGCAGTACGGCTTCATCACCATGGGCGAGAGCGAAGGCAGCTTCATCGTAGAGGCCTATCCCGTCAGCGTTCACCCCTGGGACCTCGTTCTTATCTTCGTAACAGTCCTCTTGGTAGGCTGGGCCGCCGTCTGGTACCCTGTACGCTACCTGTCGAGGAATTTACTCTAGACTCCCTATCCCCTTTAGGGGGGAAATTCGGTTATCGGTTTTTCGGAGTATTCTGATTACTCCGAGTAATCTGAGTACTCTGATTTAAATTGTGAATTATGAATTGTGCATTCCCATACGCCCGTCCGCTTTACGTTATGGCAAAGGCTGCAGGACCTCTCTGCAACCTCAGATGCCAATATTGTTATTACCTTGAGAAGCAGCATCTACAACCCCTCTCTAACTCCCCCGAGGGGGAGAAACCGAAAGCCTCTCCTCGGGGAAGTTTGAAGGGGGGCGGAATGAGCGATACCCTTTTGGAATCATACGTTCGCGACTACATACAACTGCAGCAGACGCCCGAGGTGCTCTTTACCTGGCACGGTGGCGAACCTATGCTGCGCCCCCTGAGTTTCTACAAGCAGGCTGTCCGCTATCAGCAATATTATGGCAGGGGACGGCACATCAGCAACAGTATACAGACCAACGGAACACTGCTCACCCCCGAATGGTGCCAGTTCCTGCATGATGAAGGTTGGCTCGTAGGCATCAGCATAGACGGAACACAAGAGATGCACGACGCCTACCGCCTTG
>Ga0265300_10000596_pt1 | contig 38183 bp, 64 predicted proteins | sample AusTroGonzalo_MG_FD_193482 | JGI IMG/M metagenome (GOLD analysis project Ga0265300, IMG submission 193482) | Bovine rumen microbial communities from tropical cattle in Woodstock, Queensland, Australia - Gonzalo_03 | ecosystem: Host-associated > Mammals > Digestive system > Stomach > Rumen ...
TCGGTTGGCGTTCGGGCGGTTTGGCTGTTTCGGTTTCTTGCGTTCAACCACTGACAGCACCCACTCTCGCATACGGCAGGACATGATTGCGGATGTACCCTATCATGTCCTCATAGATGAAATGTCGATGCACACCGTTTTCAATGTGCGTCTGCTCACCCTCCGCACCCGCATGAGTGTACCCAGCGACAACGGCATAGATTTGCGCTGGTTCGTCAAGAGATGGTACTGCCGTAACATCAGACGGAACGCCACCAACGAGGTGATACTTCCAAGACAGAATTTCCAACTTGGAGAGGTCAAGGTATGTATTTAGCTTGCTATCGCTCGGCAGATAACCAGTCCCGTCATCCAAAAGCACCTTGAGCGTTGCGAGTTTTTCCGCGTCTGTCATTTGGTACACTCCTTTGGATGGAGGGGAGAGTTATTCGCTCTCCCCTTTTGTTTTTCTGGTGCGCTTTTTAGGCGCATCCTCGGTCTTGGGCGTTTCCTCTACGGGCGGCTGTTCGCCAACAAGACCCACGATTGTGCCGCCCTTGACCTTACGCTCCATCAGTTCAGAACGTAAATCTTGGAGGCGTTGGCGGTGGAGGACGCAATGACGATGGCAACCTTACCCGCCGCAACGGAAGTGCCAGTATCACCGTCAATCGCCTTGACGGTCACAGCGTTCGTGCCGCCGATGTTCGCCACGAACATCACATCGCCGTCAGCAAGCCCAAGGGTGAGGGCTTTGGACGCGGCAGAGCAAGTGAACGCAACGAACGGGGCTTTCTCGTCAGCGGACAGTTCAGCGTCCGCACTCATCGAGATGGAGCGGCTGAAATCGTCCAGATTCCAACCATCAGAGAACTGCCATTTCATAGTCAGTTACCTCCTTACCAATTAGGAGTTGGCAACGGGCTTGTAGTGGCAGTAAACACCCTTGAGTTTCTGATCCAGAACGAACATATCGTGGTAGATACGAATCTGGAACTTCCACGCATCAGCGGACTGGTTCTCATCGGGCGAGAAGACCTTGACGATCTCATGCTTCACAACAGGCAGGACAGCAGAGGGATGCACAATCATGAAGTTGATGGGATAACCACCCGCAGTCGGGGCAAAGCCAAAGTTGGTAGTGCCGTCATACAGAGTGACGGCGGTATTGAACCGCACCTGCGGGACGCGAACAACTTCCATGTCGTTGTACATCTCGATGGAGTAGTTCACGTTATCATCCCGGTTCATGGTGTAGCGGGTAATGCCGGACTTGAGCAGTTTATAGCCCGTGGCGTTGACGAACAGGATGCGATCCTCATAAGGCACTTCATCATCGTCCATGACGGCGGTAGCAGTGTCGATAGCACCAACCATGTCAGACCCCGTGGAAATAGAGGCAGAGGCAGAGGTGATGCCGTTGGCAGAGGCCATCTTAGCGAAGCGGTAAGCGTCCAGTTCGGGGACTTCCTTAGTCCGGGCGAACTCACCCGCCAGAGTACCAAAGGCCATGCCAAGGGTTTCCTCGTTGTCTATGCGGTCAACGCTCAGACCCACGCCGCGATCCTTGGACAGGGTGTAGGACTCCCAACCCGCAGTCACAGAACCGTTGACGAAACCGTTGTTGCGGCTATAATCTGCAAGACCGTCCAGAGAGGTCTTGAACACGCTGACCTTGTTCGCGCCGTCAAACTGAATCAGCGCATTAGCACCAAGCAGACGAGCGGTCAGACTCTCGCGCTTGTACACGCCATCGAGAATAGGAAGAAATTTCTCGGCAAGAGCAATGCTATTGGGCATTTTCTTATCTCCTTAATGTAGTATTACAGCCCCGCGTATTTACGCATAGTTGCGGCGAGTTTTTCGTCTTCGTCCTCGCCTTTCGGAGGCTTTCCCGGAGTGATGGGCGGCTGTTTACCCAACGCCTCGGCCTCCAGTCTTTTTCTGGTTTCCTCGATAAATTTCGTCTGGTTGGCAAGCACAGTAGCGGTATCACCGTCTGCCTGTGCCTTTGCAGACGAAGAGGCAAGTTCAGCAGAATATCCCACAGCGAGATACTGCGCCTCCAACTTACTGATCTGCCGCTCTTTGCGGAGGGTGGCAAGTTCCTCGTCCCTCTCACGGTCACGCTCTGCACGTTCCTCTTCGGCACGTTTCGCGTCATCCAGAGTGGCACGGTATTTTTTCTTCCACTCACTCGCGTCAGCGTTCGCCCTCGAAAGGGCCTCTTTCAGTTTGGTTTCCGAATCCGTAGCGGGTGCGGTCGGCTCAAACTCATACGCTTCAAGCGCGGCAAGTTTCTCCTCGGCACTCATGGATTCGTAACCCTCAATCTTGGTCACATCAATCTTCGCCATGTTCAATTCTCCTTGCGATACTTGTACCCCGCGTTCCCTCGCGGCCTTTCCGTTTGTCGAGTTTTCTTCTCGTTTGCGTTTTTTAGGCAGTTTCCCTACTGCTTGTATGTAAAATCGGAAAGCCCGAATTTACTTCACTTTTTCTATACGCTCCAACCAGTCATGTAGCGTGATGAGTTCGTAATAGAACCCCTTTCCCTTTATGGCCTCATCCCGCAGGACTTCAGTGAACTGCGATATCATCTTCTGGTCGCACTTTGAAAAATCTGCCTTGAACTCCCGGTACAATTTCGCAAACGCTCTCTCCGCGTTTTTCCGAAGTTTTAAGTTTTGCGGAATCATAAACGGGTAGGACTGGAAATTGTAGTAGGAGCAGATAATCGCCTTGCATATCACATGGCGGTACTCCTTTTCGTACCCGTGGTCTTTCAACCACTTCACGCCTCTCCTCCACACCTCGCACAGCTTGTCGTAGGTGCGTACCGTGAAGTAGTTTTCCCGGCGTACCGTGCTGTCCTTGTTCCACTTCCAGAGGTAAAGCGGCGTGTTGATTTCCACTATCGCATCCTGCCCACAGCAGATGGCAAGGGAGTTGAAATACCCGTCTTCGTGGAGGTCAAGCCCGTCCGGGAAACGGATGTTATGCTCTACCAGAAGAGCGCGGCGGTAGCACTTGCCGTGCATGAATGTGGCATCACTCTTGTGCGTGATGTACACCATCTCGCCCTTGTCCGCGTCCCACGCCTCTTCAAGGAAAACCGGGTTGATGATGTTCCTGCCCTTTTCCATCTCCAACCAGATCATCTTGAGCGCAAGGCTGTTGAGGAACTGGTCATCAGAGTCGCAGAACATCACATAGTCCGCATCAGATTCATCCAAGCCTCGGTTGCGCGTTGCTGACAGGCCACTGTGTTCCTTGACTATGTTATTCACTCGGAACGGATACCCGCCAAACATATAGTCCTCAAAGGCACACTCATCGCCGTCATGCACGACAATCACTGAGATGTCATCCCAGTTCACTCCGCATTGGAGTGCGATGCTGTCAAACAGCGGTTGGCACAGTTTCCAAGGTTCGTGGTAGTGCGGAACAATGATGTCCAGTGTCATACTCAATCTCCTCCGGGGATTGCTCTATCTCTTACTCAAACAAAAGTTCACAGCGGCAGTTCACGTTATTCTGCGCCAATGCAAACAAGCCGGGTGCGGGGGCTTGGTCACCGTCAAACGTGATGAAGTCATCATCTATGCCAACGGTCACACCCTCAAGGTAGTCATGCGTTTCGCGGACTTTATCGTCCAACATGGTCACCCATGTCTTCGTCTTTGCCCCGCCGTGCCTCGCCGTGTCCAAGGCGGCGGTGTTCGCAATCCTGTGCGCTTCGGTTTCGGCGATCCTTACGATGTCTGCCCCTGTGCCGCCATTTGCGAAGTAGTCCTCGACTCGCTCTCTCCAAGTCTTTCCCGCTACCTCCTCGTCAATCACACGCATCACATCTCGGTATGTGGGTGTCCAGTCGGATTCAAGGTTCGCATTGGTTACCTCGTTCCCCTGTGCATAGGCAAGCAGGAACAAGTCCAGAAGTTCGTCAATGATGTCTTCTTCATCTTCCGCACGGTTCAGCGTAGTTCCGTTAAACCGTGCGGTTATACTCGCGGACAAGGAGTTCAGTTCATCAAACGGCAGAATGCTCGTCACACAGAACCACCCGTTTCGTTTTCGCCGTTGAAGTTGTCAGACTCCACGATTTCAGCCTCTCCCGGCTGTTCCGGGTTGTCCGGGTCACCCCAGATCATCTTGAGGTACTTTTCGGACATCTTCATATCGGACACAGGATCGTTGGACAGTCCGCTCTTCTTGAGGGCCAGTTCGGGATGCAGACCCATGCCAAGCATCGTCTGCGCCGCCTGTGCCTTGCTCTGCGTGTTGGCGGTTTCGTTGCGGACAAAGTTCAGTTCAAAATCAAGGAGGGATATGTCAAGCAGACCCTTGCGCTTGAGAACATCAACAAGGATCTCATCGAAATACTTGTTGCTCTGACGGAAGAGGTCTTCCGTGTTCCGGGCGCAAGCCGCCGCCTGTTCCCAGCCATTGTTGAAAATCGCCGCCTGTCCCGTGCTGTCATAAGTCCCGCGCCCCTGTCGTGTGGCAGTGGGCATGGCGCAGATGCGGAGTGCTTCATCGTAGAGGTTGTCAACAAGGGTCTGCGTCTGGTCTTGGTTCAGTTCCTCGGACAGAATCTTGAAGTCGGCCTTGTTCTCACCAACTGAGCGGAGGGCAATCATCCCGGCTTTCTTGATTTCCTCAATCGTGGTTTCTTCCGGGAACTCACAGTTCACTGCGATTGCGATGGACTGGATAAACTGGTCTACGCCGTCTACACGGTCACTCTGAACTTGGTTGATGGCATCAAGGACACTGCACACGCCCTCAAATGCACCCATGTTCACGGAATTGTACCGATACTCTATAATCGGGATATGCCGCAGGAGGTTCGGCTCGACAGCAAGCAGTTCGTTTGCCATCGTCTGATACATCGGTCTGCCCAAGTCATCATTTGTGGTGGACAGTCCAAGGTACGAACCCTTGAGGCGGTAAATTGTGTCATTGGTATACACATCAATGAACATGGTTTCATCGGCGATGACCACGTTCACTCCGTACACCGGGCGGTTGCCGGGACGGAACGACTTCACCACGAACGCTGACCGGGGGTCGAGGGCGTATGCCCGGAGCGGGATCTCGTTATCGTCAGTCGGCTCGACATACAATGCCGCCTTGCCAACCATGTGAAACCAGTCCGCGAGGATGTTGTCTGCGCTCTGTTTCCCGGAGCGGAACAGATACTCATTCAGCTTGTCAACCTTGTCCTTGCTCTCGCTCTTGCGGGAGGTGTAGAAACACGGCTCTTGGATGAGGTATCCGTTTTTGAAGTCAACAATCTCCTGCGCGATATTTACCGCAACCTTGTTCAGCACGAAGTCGTTCCGCGCCTTTGTGCGGTTGACAATCGGCTGAAATCCCCGGCGATACCAGTAGAGGTACTGCTCCTCAAACACGTTACGGAAATGGAAACCAAGGGCATAGTTGACCTCGGTGAGTACGTTATCCGGGGTCAGAACCTCGTTTGCGGTATAGATATCACGCCGTCCGTACAACCAGTCGCACGTTGTGAACACATAATCTTCTGCCAACTTCTCACCCCGCAAAAAATAAAAAGGCTAAATCGAAGTTCACTTCGACTTAGCCCCATTTGGCTCTTCCCACAGCCCGTTTGCTGTGAGGTTATTTGTTATAATTCAAAAGTTATTTGTCTTAAACTTCCTTAAAACAAATAACTCACGGCTCTTTGTAGATTAGCCGCCTACCACTTTCAAGGACAACCCATTTTCCCTTTTCTTTGCGGACGATTGCCTCTTTCCCAAGGGCAACGATCCGCGAAACGGAATCAATTACTTCTTTAGGCATATGTGGAAAGCCCCCACCTCTCGCTCTTTCCATTCCCTCTAACATTGTGTCAGACAGTTCATATTTATCGGCGGTTATAAACAACGGAAAGCCATATAGACCGTCCGTTTCAAACTGAGCCGCCGCAGTTATTGAAAGAGGTAACGCCCCGTTTAGGATCGCCACTCCATGCGGGGACTTTGGCATCAGCATCAGACGCTCTGCTCGTTTAGGCACTCTCAACGGGTGAAAGGACAAAGCCCCGTGAGGTACGTTCTTTAGGAACGGGAGGACACTCGTTCCTTGGTCGGTTGGCGGCTTTCCCACCATATCCCCCAGATGTTGTTACCCACTATTCTGTATACCACAAAATAGCTGAAAAGTCAATACTTTGGTAATAATTCGTAATCAGAACGGACGTTTCATGATGGTAGCGATGTTTGCGCGGTCAGACATCTGCCAGTCAACGAACATGGCGAGGGTGTCGGGAACGTCATCGTGCTTGTTCTTGCCCATCATCGAGTATGTGGTCAGTTGGTTCATCGCGTCCCGGTACTCACGATCCTGCACATACTTGCTCTCGTCCTTGAACAGAACGTGCGCCTTGACCATCGCGCTGTTCACTTGGATGCGTGTTTCTTTGTTGCTCTGCGTCCACTTGGTCGTGATGCTCGTCATGCCGCCAAGTTCCTTGATGCGCTTCTGAATATTCTGTGCAAAGATTGTACCGCCACGGTTCGACTCGATTCGACACATCTTGACTTTTCTATCCACCAGAATTTGCGCTACCCGCTCCTGCACGGACTCCACTTTGCCATTGTCGCAGATGATAGCATCCATGTAAAAGTCGTTGCCGTACTGATAGAACACAGGGCAGACGCAATAGTCCGCGCCCTGTTCCTTTGTGTCGCAGATGGCGATGACGGAATCGGGTTCTCTCTCCGGGAGGTCGAAGTACCGCCGCAGTTCGGACGGGTCGTACAATGTGCCTTCCCTCTCGACAGGTTCGTTCATGTACAAGGCCCTCCAACTCGGCTCATCCATGATGTCCCTCTGCTTGTGCAACGCCTCCGTGGTGTACCCTAACCCATACGGATAGTTGAAGTTGCTCTCGTCATTCTCATCCAACGCCGGGAAACGGATGAACCGTGCGCGAGGATCTCCCTCATACTCGCGCTCCAACCGCCCCAGAACGTCATGTAGACTCCACCGGGTTGCGATATGCAGTTCCTTGGCCCGTGTGCCGACTTTCCTCTGTCGTAGGTCGGTGTAGTACATCTGCCACAGCTTATCCAACCTATCCCGACTCATGGCAGTCTCTATGCCGTCCACAAGGTCATCGCAGTACAAGATGTTCATTGCGCGGACTTTACCCGCGTTGCCACTCCCAATAGAACTGAACTCCAACGTCTTGAACCGCATATCGTCTGCCTTGTCATACCCAATGCCTATCATCATGTCCTTGGCGTTCGTGCCTATCACAGACAGCCCCGGAAACACATCGCTCCACTTGTACTCCCCGTGTGCGTCCAAAATCCGCAACATCTCACCGTACATACCGCCAAGAAAGCTGTTATTATGCGATCCTATCAGATTCGGCAGGAACGGGTTGCGCCCACAAGTCCACGCCAAGAAGAACTCCGCGAGGGTTGTCTTCCCCACTCCGGGCGGTTCGCTTATCCCCAACAGTTCTATCTTCCCGTCTTCCAGATCCTGCAACGCCTCCGCGCACGGAAGCAACTGTTTCCTACGCGGCAAATAGAACTGCTTCTGCATCGCCCGGTCTTTCTCAATATAAATGCAAAAGCTATCGAAGAAATGCGGCGCATCAAACAAGTGTGTGCGGTAATACAACTCCCACATATTATCCACATCCACGCCCATGCGGATCATTCCATTCGCCGCAGACCGTATCCGCTTTGAATATTCATGTGCGCGGGTGAAGTTCTCGTCATCGTACACCGTGACGGGTTGCTCCCTTTTCCCGCGGCCCTCCACGACAACCGCCCCGACTACCTCCAACTCTCTGGCGATGTCGAAAGCGTCCGTCACCGACTCCGGGGTGTCCCTCGCCAACGCTGCTCCTATCAACTTTCCGTAATCCATTGATGTCACCTCACGCTCACATATTTTTCAATGCGTCCTTTATTCTTATTGTACCTCTCGCGGACGGAGTTGCATATCCCCACATATAGCGGTATAGCGTTGTCCTGTTAAACCCTGACTTCTCCGCAAGCCGTGTAAAATTAAGCCCCTCTTTGTATGCCGCTCTGAGCAATAGCGCAGTTTCGTTGTCGGTGTCCAACCACTTCTCCGTCTTCACCCCTTCCCGCTTCTCTTTCAAGGTTTCTCTCTCCCCACGCCTATCGCCTTTTTTCTTCACTTCCTCATCGTAGTCGATCTCATACCCGGCTTTTTGCAACAGTTCAATCACGATCCTGAGCCTTTTTTGCGGGCATTTTGCTATGATTTCTGCCGCTTCTTTGTAATTAAGTTCTTTTTCCATTGCTTTTCCCCCTTGTTTTGTTAACCATATTATACCACAAAGCAACGCTTTAAGCAATACTTTAATTAATCTTTTTGTTGCGAATGGCAACACGGCAACCGTGGCAACCGTGTTTTCCTATTCTTTTCCTCAGAGTTTTTTCTAAATATACCCTATTTCTTTGTTAACTCGGTTGCCAAATAGAAAAAATATAGTAATATCAATGCTTTGAGGTGGCAACAGTATCGGCAACAGAGCGGCAACGGTAGGTCTTTTTTGGCCTTGTACCGTTGCCGTTTTTTATTTTTTCGGATTTTTTCAGACTCTTAGAGCGCTATGAGGGTCTTTTTTGTTTTTTGGGTTGGTGGAGGGGTTACCCCGCCCCGCTGATTACTTCCTGTATACCCCCCGGGTGTCCCGGAGCAGAATTTGTAAACAAAATATCTATTTTGTTCACTTTTTGAGGGCAAAATCGCCCGTTTCCTTGACACTTTGCCCCATAATGTCGATAACAGGGCGTAATATTGCCCCTGTTTGTTGGCACTCTTGCGCTGTGAGTGCTAAATGTACACCACTGGCGTACATTTGTCCGTATGTCATGGACTGGAAGAATTTACCAATTACCAAATTTTACCATCCGTCACCCTCTGCCGGGGTTAGTACACTGTCCTAATTTGCCCCCGCTACGCAGTGGAAGCCCGATAAATAGGACTGTGTATTTATTCATATCGAATGAATAAATAACCTCTCCCCCGCTGACAAGGCCGACAGGGACAGAGGGCAGGACAGGCACAGGGCGCGGGGCTGTGGTGCTGTGGTGTCGTGGTGTCGGCTGTGGTGTACCCTCTGAGGCTGTGCGGCTGTGGTGCGGCGTGTGTGGCTGTGTGATGGGCTGAGAGGCGCAGAGCGTGGGCGGGGCGTGTGTGGGGGTGGATGGTGGCGGGGCTGTGGCGTGGGACGCTCTGAGGGGCTGAGAGAGGGACGGGACGGCGGCAGGAGATCGCCCGACAGGAGGCAACGCATGACAAAGTGTTCATATGAACCGCTGTTGAATTGATGGCGTGGAAGTCCGATAAACGGGACAGCAAAATGCACAAATTGAAAATGAGGGAAAGCGGTTAACCCATTGAGAAATCAAGAAAAATTGATGTAAAATTGACAAAATCGACTTTGTGTCAACGCTCTACAATCGCGTTTTGGGGTGGGGGGTATGTTGGTATATGGGTAAACCCAAAGTGCGCCCACAACGCGCCACAGAGCCTCAGAGAGGCCGTCACGGGGACACCCTACCCCGGAAATGACACCCGGACACCATCCCGGACGGACTGCCGACAGACACCGCCCCGTGTGAGGCCGTAGGACGCTCTCAGAGCGCAGGAACGCCCCGGACAGGCACAGACACCACACACAGGCGCACAGAGGCCGACACAGGCCCACAGGGGGCGCACAGCGTCCCACGGCGGCACAGGGACGGCAGACAGCCCACAGGCCACGCACGGCCCACAGAACACGCCACGGGGCGCAGATCGGCACGGGGGCATCATCCGGGGCGGGACGCTCAGACAGCCCCACACAGGGCCACACAGGGCCGCAGATGGGGCTTTGGCGGGTTATCCCAATTTTGTGTAAAACTACCAAACACTTTTGTGCATTTTACCGTTGACATTGGGTTATCCCATTTGGTACAATCCTCTTGACAGTTGGGTTTGCCCATTGTCCCGGCGGGGCGAGAGTCCCCCGGCGCGAACCTTGACAACAGGACACGGACAGCACACGCGCCGCCCAGTAGCGCACACGGCAAAGCATGGGCGCGGGGCGAAAGCCCCACGGGTAACAAAACGCGCAGAGTACCGAGCGGGGGATATCATCCCCCACCCCGAAAGGGGCGAACGGGCGAAAGCCCGGTATTGGCGGGAATGAGAACCCAAAGCGGCGCGGTGTGAAGTGCAGAACGGCAGACGGGCGGGGTGATAACCGCCCCGGCGCGTGGGCTGTCCCCCTGTTGATGCGAACCTTGAAAAACCCACAGGCACCGCCGACACCGACAGGCGGCAGGGACTCACGGACACCGGGATTTATCGCCCCGCCCGTGTACACCCTGCGCGAACCACGGACGGCAGGACTCGCGGCAACGACTTGCGGGGGCTGAGTGAGAAACCCCCGGTTGACACCCGCACAGCGTAGGCAAGCGGCCCGGCAGGGTGCGCCCCGGAACGCCGACAGGCAATTGCAGGGGGCGGGTGTGTGATAATTCCCTTTCCCTTTCAAAGGCGGGGGGCGTGGTAATCTGCGCCCCCTGTCTAATGCTACACCGGGGGCGGCAAGTACCCGGCGCGAGAGCGAACGCAGAGCCGACAAAAAACGACTTTTGAAAGGGGAAAATACACCATGAAAACCAATCACAGCAGAGTCATGAACACAACAAAGCAGGGACAGCGTACGGCGAGAGCCGCCGCAGAATGTGCCTACAACAACAGGCGGTGGACATACAACAACATCTGGCAAGCATACGACAGGCCGTCTGCCGCCAAAGTCAAGGCGTGGGACTACTGCCGCGAACTGTGCGCCGAAATGGGCGGGTTTAACCTCTTGATTTCTTCCCGCAACACGTTCCAGTTTTCGGCGGTGTTCAAGTTCGCGGACGATGAAACCGGGGAACTGTGCTACGCCTACATCACCCGCGATTATGACCGCTTTTGCCACGCCTCTTGACATCTGAACGCAGATGACACCCCGCCCCATGTGGGCCGGGTGTAATGCGGCTGTCCCCGTTCAAAGCCGGGGCAGGATGCAAAAATTGAAAGGGGATTATTATGAGCAAGTATCGGAGATACTATCAGAGACGCAAGGCCGCTCTGCGCTGTGAAGCCATCGAATGGGGGTTTTTGTGCGCTGACGGGGAAGTCATGTTCTGGTCGGATATTGCGGAGAAGTGCGACTATTTTGCCCACTTTGGGCGGCGGTTCGGGCTTCTGCGCGAGTTCCGGGAGAACGCCGTTATTTGAGGAGGCTTTCTGCGATGAGTAGACAGTACAAACCACGCGCCTATCTGGAGAAGCTGTGCAACGGCTACTTTGTGTTCTCCCCCGTTTTCTGCTGGCGTTCTACCGACAGATGGGGGAATTTGGTAGCCTATGGACGCACCCGGAAAGAGTGCGAGAGAAACACCCGCGAACGGGGATATGTCCCGGAGAGAGTTTGAGGGGGTGTTCTGCGCTATGTGGAAAGTCATTGCTAAAAGCTGGGGATGCACCCGGTGGACTGTGACCGAATTTGACACGGAGGAAGAAGCTGTTGATTATTGCGAGTATTATGGCTGGCGGCTCTGCGAGGATGGCGGTTATGTTTGGGACTTGGAAATTGATGGAGAGGAGGAATAAAACACAGATGGGGGGCGGCTTTTCTGCCGCTCTTAATGTGGCCTTTGCCCGTCCAAAGCCGGGAAGACTACTAAAATCGAAAGGGGAAAAACTATGGAAATCAAAAAGATTAGCTACGGCGAGATGTGGAACGCTTTGCATCAGTTCAACATCGACCACCCGGACAAAGAGGATGAGGCGGTGCTTTCTGCCGTCATCGTCTACAAGCCAGAAAACTGGCCTGTCGAGTACAGTCTGGAGTCCCGCTCCTACCAAGTGTGGAACAATAACCGCGCCTTTCAGCCCGGAAAGATCGCAAATTCTATCTACGGCTACGCGCTCGATGGTTCCGACCCCGGTGTTCGGCTGGACTGGTACAAGTGGAAAGTCGATTACTGCTACATGGAGGAGGCAAACTGAAATGCGTCTTTCCGTGAACAACATCCAGTTCGTCAAGGAACACAGGATGGAAGGCAAAGACAATGGCTGGTATGTCGGCATGAAGAGCCGATGCGTTTCTGACGGGCGGGAGTACAAGGACGCTTCTTGTCTCCCGCCTACAGTCAAGAAATTCTGCGAGATGCACACGCGCAGAGAGTGGCAGAAGCTAAAGTGGCAGTACAAGGGCGAGGAGGTATGCGAGACAATCACATACATTTATGAGTGAACACAGAGTGGTGGGGGCTTCGGCCCCCTGTAATGTGGCAAGGATGGTCGCAAGCCCATCCTACACTTATTATGGAAAGGGGAATAAAACAATGGCAAGAAAGACCACGCAGATGATGGACATCAACTGCTTCGGACGCAGATTCAAGGTGATTTTCCACCACGACACGGAGCGCAATCCTTTCTGGCTCTATGAGATCAAGTGGGTGTTTAATAACGACCCCAAGTGCTATCACAACTGGCATGAGAGCAAGAAGCTGGTGGCAAAGTACCAGAACTTTGAAAGCTGTCTGTACACCTTGGCACAGAGCGGCCTCCCGGAGTTCAGAAAGGATGTGTTCTAATGTACTATGTCAGTTACATCACGGAGTACCCCATCTACGAACCCGCAGAGGGCGGGTACTACTATGCGGGTACACAGATTCAGATGTGCCGCGAGTTTCAGACTTGGAAGAAAGCCAACCGTTTTTACCAAAAGTGCCGCAAAGAGTTTCTTGAGATGCACGATGACGAACCCGACAGGATCAACGATGCGACATGGGGCGGCGTTGGAAAGTACGTCAACCCCGGAGTCTACTACTTCTCCCGGTACATTGGAGAGGGAGAGAGCGTGGAACTTACCCGCACAAAGCCCGTGGAACACGGATGGACACCGTACTGCTGAAAGGAGAACGACAATGCACATCACGATGAAAGTGAAAGACTTCATCAAGCTTGATGGAGATACGGATGTCTACGACAACGTGACTGAGGAACTGGGCATAGCTTTCTGCGGCCCAATGGAGATGACGGAAGAGGGTGCGGCCTACTTTGAGATCGCTTTAAACATGGACATCACGATAGACACAAGCGGTTCGATTACGACTGCCGTTGTCGATTGTGAGGACGAGTTCTTCCCGGACTTGTGGAAGTTCAATCTCAAAAAGGCAAGCGAGTTCTTCTACGCCGCCGCAGGATACTGTGACGCAGATGACTACGACAGATGGTTCAAGGAGATCGACTGATGAGCGCAAAGTATCCGTGCAGAAACTGCGTATACTTTAAAGTATGCGGGGACAACATGAGGACTGTTCCGTGCGATGGACGCATGACAAAGACAGAGCAAAAGAAAGCGCAGACTGACTCCCCTTAACCGGGGAGGTAATGCGGGAACGCTTTGGCGTTGCGGTCAGCACCCCGCACGAAAGGGAAAGGTTTATATTGACATAGGTTTACCCAAGTGATATGATATGTGGGTAAACCTATGAAAGGACGGTATTAAACTATGCCAGATACACCCGCGAAACGCAGATGGGATGCAGAGAACACGGTTCTGATTGCCATCAAGTTTCAGAAAAAGACCGACCAAGATGTCATAGACTATCTTGTCGGCAAGAACAAGAAAGATACCATATGCGAGGCCATTCGATATTATATCGAACATCACAAGGAGGAATAGTATGGGAGGATTTATTATACTCCTGCTCATCATCCTTGCCGTCTGCACCCCCTCTGCGAAGAAGCGTGAACAGCGCAGGAAAGCTGAAGCGGCGAAGATCAGAGCAGAGGTCAAACGTCAGCAGGAGCAAGCCAAAGCACTTCTGCGGAAACAGCGCGAGATGGAACGCGAACAGGCAAGGGTCAGAGCAGAGCAGGAGCGTCTTGCCAAGGAGCAGGAACGACAGGCGGCACAGCTTGCCAAGCACGAAGAGGAGATTGCCAAGCTGAAATTCAAGATGGAACAGGCAGAGGCGAGCATCGCCTACCTTGACGAGCGTCTGCGTAACCTCATGGCAAAGCGTGACAACTACATGGCACAGCAAGTCGCTTGCACACCGATGAGCAAGGACTGGGACAAGTGGCAGACGAAGATCATCACGCTTGACAATCAGATTCACACAGCAGAAACCAAGCTGAACAATGCGAAGTTCTGCAAGGAACAGGCACAGCGCAAGCTGAGTGCGTAAGGAGGCAAGCATGGCAATCGAAAAGAGGTACTCTATCGACTACTGCTCCGGGGCAACCGGGTACGGATGGAGTCACGAAACCAACTCTCGCAGAGAAGCAGAGCAGACTGCGAGGCAAATGAGCAAAAGTTACACAGCGGCGGTTTCTGTGTGGGACAGCAAAATCGGAGATTTCATCTACGATAAAAATGTACTTGAGTACAAGCCCCGCATCGACCGCTTCTAATCATCACACAAAACAATCAACCCCAGAGGCTTAATGCTTCTGGGGTTTTTTGTTGCTCATTTTCTGAACACAAACATTGGTTCGTACTTCACGCCTTTCCCGGCGATGCTCGATAACGTCAGCTTTAGCGTATCTTCCAATGAAAATCCCGCCATCTCAGCAAGTATCACGCTTAACTCTTCCAAGTTTTTTACGTTCTTCGTGTTTGCAATGTTCAAAACAAATGCGCCGTTTGGTTTGAGCGCATCATATGCGTTTGAGATTAACGGTTCAAGAAATCCCGCACACCATTTAGTTATCGTTGGGTAACGAATATAGCTTTGCGTTGGTTCATCGCTGTACTTTTCACAGTCAAAATACGGCGGCGAAGTGAATACAATGTCAAAGTATTCTTTCTGTGGCGCATAGTCTTCTTGGCACTCGCAATGAATTTCTATTGATTTGTCAACATCTGAGTATGTTTCTGACAAGCGTACAAGGCCGTCATATGTCTTTGTCGATGGGTCACAGCAAACATATTCCTTGCAGTCACTCGCAAGAAAACCAAACATCCTCCCCCCCCATCCCGCGCATGGGTCATATACTTTCCCGGCATTTCCGTATCTGTCGTAAATTGCCTTTGCAACTGTTGGGCGAAAATTGCTTGGGGATTGTTTGCAAAGATAGACTTTCGCAAGCTGTCGTATACGGTTCGTTGACATTCTACCGCTTTCATGCTTGATACACCAGTTCACGGTTTTCTCAATCATAGACCGTAGCTTTTTATCGTCACACCAGTTTTCGCTAATGCTTGTATCACTTATGGTTTTTACATCAACCCAGTGTGGGAAAAAGCACCAGAGGAAACCGCATCCTTGCATCGTCTGCTTTGCTATTCCATCAACGATTACATCGTCACACCGCTTTACTCGCTCAAGTTCTTTCTGCGGGTTGTATTGCGATATATCATAATTTGGGTATCCATTGTTGCGGTAATACTGGAAATAATAGTCCACCGCCTGTTCAACAGACGGAAAAGAAAAGATGTTTTTCTCCATCAATCCGGGAGTTCCACCTCCCCATACGACTTTGCGATCTCCTCCGCACTCTTCCTGTCCCCAAGCGGGTCTTCCTGCACGACTTCCAGTTTACTGGCCTCTATCAGATTGTCGTAGGCTTTCTGCCAGAACATAGCAGAGATGGGGTTCAGCACACCGTCCGTTGCGCCCTGTTCGTGGATGGACGCGAAGAACGCTTGGACGGTATCGGCGAACTCCTTGTGTTCGGGAGTGCCGCCTTTGCCCAACCGCCACACGGACATCTCCTGCCTGTTGACTCCGATGGCAAAGTAGCAGTTGGCGTTGTTCGGAACGATCCCGTGGTCGGCGCAGTACGAAAGGTAGTTGTAAAATCTTTGATACAGTCCGGGAACGTCACGCTTGTTCACGCCTTGGCGCATCGCCATCATATCCATGTGGTACGCCACGAACTGCGTGACTTTCTCGTCCCCCATGCGGATGATGATGCCACGGTTGCTTGGGTTGGACATGGACACACCGTACCCGGTCACAGGGTCTATGGCAACATCCGCATACGGTTGCAGTTTTACCTCGTCATGATCTGCTTCGGTCTTGCCGTACTTGTTTCTCTCTGCCTTGAGGATGTTGTATATGGTTTGCCTTGTCACGCCGTGCTTATCGGCAACCTCTTTCATACTCATCCCGTTCTGAATATCTGCACGGATTTGCTCTGGCGTTAAATCAGATTTTCTTGGCGTTGTAATTCACCTCACTCTTCCCAAAATGGTTTGTCTACTTTTGGCGCAGGATCTCCGACCTTTATCCAACAACGCTGTTTACCGTAGTTCATAATCTTTCTTGTCCCGGCTTTCTCCCACCCCGGCAACCGGGTGATGATTGCGCCGATGTCCTTGGATTCCACGAGGGACGGTTCTTTTGGGAAGTCCGGGTTGGGGGACAGGGCGCGATGGCACACCTCACGCACACAGGTGAGTTCTCCGGGGCTTTTGCGCTCCAGAAAGGCAGAGATAGCACCCACCCTCCAATCGTCTTGTGTGGCGTTCTCCTGTGCCTCACGGTAAGCATCCGTAAGCTTTCGGTCAGCGTAGTTCGGCATCTTTCCCTGTTTGTACAGTTCCCTTGCTTCTGCCCACGCTTGCAGGATGTAGTCACGGCACTCCTGCTCATGGTCGAATAGGTCATAACCGTTGCAATGGACTTCCACGGGGTAATACCTACGGTTGCCAGTCTTGTCTGTCAGCGGCGAGTCTGAGTTAGTCGTGCCTATCATAATGCACCGTCTGGGCAGATCGGACACGTTCTTGTCCCACGGTTTGCGGTAGCTGTCCACTTGCCGGGTGATGTACGCTTTTGCGGCCTCCTGTTCCTTGGATTTGGTCAGCGCAAGCAGTTCTGATATCTCGCAAATCCATCTGCCGCGCAGTTGCTCTATGGCCTGTTGCCCCTCCATCATGTTGACTTCTCCGTAGTACTGGTCATTGATGGCAAGGAAACGGATGAGGGATGACTTGCCCTCCCCCTGTCGCACACCGATTAGGATGGGAACGTCATCGAACTTCGTACCCGGTTGGTAAAGGCGGTGGATGCCCCCGGCGAAGATGAGGCGGGACACCTCCCGCGAGTACGCCGTGTCCTCCACCTTTGCCCAGTCCCGGAGGAAGAACCGACACCGTTCCTTGCCGTCCCACTTGATGCTGTCCACGATGTCGATGATGGGGTTGTACGCCCTTGCCTCAAACAGCAAACGCAACGCCGCGCCATGTTTGTCCTTGTTATAAAGCCCGTACTTTGATTCAATGTACATCATGCTTCGGGCCTCGTCCGCATCCGTCCACCGTGTGATCCTGCCCTTGTTGTGGACTTCCGCGCACCCCAACATCTCGTTGTACTTTATCGCAGAGTAGTTGATGTCGTTTTCCATGATGGTCACGAAGTTCTCTATGACCGGGAGCGGCTTTCCGTCCTTGTCCGGGGCGAGGATGCTTTTCGTATCGGTGACGGATAAATATTTTTGATTAATAGTATTGCTCACCTCGGTTCGCTCGGTAGTGTGTCGATGAGGTATGCTATGTAGTCGATTCTCTTGACTGCGTTGGCGTATGTTTCCGACTCCGGGTCTGCCGTCCTCTTCGCCTTGTCGCACTCAATCCATTCAGCCCACAACGAGTGGTAGGTTTCCTCCCACTCCGCGTGGGCTTTTTCTTTTTTCTCCCGCTCCGCACGTTTACGGGCTAAATCTGCGCTTTGAATTGCACTTATAGTGCCATTGATGGCGAGATTCAGACGGAAATCTGCATTTATGCGCTTCATCGCATCTGTGCGTGAGAGTCCGCAGATACCGCTCACGAATGATATGACATCCCCGGACTCCCCACACACGAAGCACTTGTACCCTGTGCGGGTAAAGCTAAAGTTGTAGTCCTTCCCGTTGTGGAACGGACACGGACAACGGCGGTTGCGGATGGGGGTGGAAGGGGAGTACGCCCGGAGGACATCCTCCATCGTCACCGACTCTCTGATCTCTGCCGCTATGTCTGACCACTCAGCTTGTCGTTCCGGGAGAAACCCCTTGTTCCAGTCCATAAGCGCAACCAACTCCAAAGTGTAATGGATGTTCCGTGTGGTACTTACAGCGGCGGCAAGTCCAGATGGACACGTTCGCTACGCCGCCAACCCCGTACCGCTTGATAACGTGGGGTTCTGGGCAGGAGCGCACGGCACAGGCCGCGAACTCCCGCCCGATGACATCATCCCGTACAGTTCTCCTTGGTGGTCTGTACGGCTGTTTAACATCACCTTGCCCCATCGGTTTTGAAAGCGTTCATTACCGCCTGTGCGAGAATCCAGAACGCCTGTTCGTCAGAGAATCCCTGTCCGACAAGACTGTCGTAGATACTGCGAAGGTCTGCCGCAAACTTGTCGTTCTTTTCCTTGGCACGGAGTTCTTTCAGCTTTTCTGTATCTCCGTCTATGCGCTTTTCAAGAAACTCAATCTCACCGTTTGCCATACATCAGTTCCTCTCTCGCAAAGTAGTAAAGTATGCCCCAAATCAACCGGGGAGTTTCTTCTGGTTTGCAGAACAACAGCGTCACATCGAACCTCGCCAACCACGACAGGACGCTCCCTGTGAGGCTTTTTGATGACAGCTTGGAGCGGTAGTTGCCAAGAAAGATATCGCTCCATGTGGCGTTTTCTATAATGAGAAAGATGTGCAACCCGTGGGCTTTGGCCCGGAGGAACTCACGCTCAAACCTATCACGGTCTGCCGTCATGTTCCCGCACAACTCGTCCAGATTGCGTTTCCTCTCTATCGCAACGCTCCGCTCCAAGGTCATGTCACCGATCTGCGCGGAGTAGTCCCCGGTATCCAGTTTCCGCACGACACATGGGACTTTGTTCTTCTTGAACCACTCCTCGCAGTGGGTATCCTGCTCTCTGCTGTCGCAGATGATGGTCAGCTTGGACAGTTCCGCTTTCAGTTCGGCCTCAGTCCAGTGCTTAGTCATCCCAAGGCAGTTCCCCGTCATCGGGTTCGATGTCGATAGCCGTGATACTCTGCTTTTCGGGTTTCTCTCCCTCAAAGGGCGGGAGATCCTCCGCACGTTCCGGGGACAGGAAGTAGGAAATCTGTGTGTATCCCCGGTCATCCTCCTTAAACATCGCCGCGCCCTCTGCGCCGACCCAAGTGAGGAAATTAAAGTCACCAAATTTGATTTCCGGGAACGCATCGAAGAACGCCGTCATGTTGCGGTTGAACCAGTCGTTCTTCACCATGCGGTAGCTGACGGAGAACTTACGCCCGGACGGGCGCACCTTGACGGTAATCATGGGAGTGCCGGGGTTCTTGCTGTTCGCTCCCGTCACGCCCTCAAACGCATCCGTGATTACCACGCGGTGCTTCCCTGTTACCGCGCTCTCGCGCTCCTGCTCTTCTCTCTGAAAATCAGACCAGTTGCTCATTCACTTACCCTCCAAAGTTTTTCATATGTTTCCCACAGCCCATGCTGTGTCAAGAATTTCATAAAGTTTTTGATGTAGTTTTCAATCGGCGGGACAATATCTCGCGGATACCGTTCCCGGTAGACATACTTGCCATCTGAAATGATGTAGGTGAAGTCATACGCCTCCGGGACAAGGGCAAAGTACATACTTGTCTGTGCCGTCCCCTCCCAGTAATACTTGTTCAGATGGTAGTTCTTGGTGAACTTGCAGTCCCAGATGTGTCCTGCGCGGAGGTAGTCAAGCACCCCATGCAGGAGGAACGGTTGCCCGTCCACCACGCACTCTTGGAACAGAACCACTTGCTGTGACGCACCGTGCAGTTCTTTTGCCATCTCCGTTATAGGGAACTTCCACTCATGATCCTCCGGGATTTGTTCCCCAAGCAGGACGGAATTCAGCACGTTCTCGTACCGTGTGCCGTCAAGCATGGCCTTGGTCGGCGGTTTCCTCTCGCGGTTGAGGGTGGACAGGAAGTCTTCCCATCCATCCTCCCGCTTGTAAGACCACAGCCAAGCGTCCAAGAGCGTCTTGGTTATGCGAACCTTACTGGTCGGCATACTTGTAGACCTTGGCAGACTTATCCCACACGATACCCAGATCGGCAACTCGCTTCTTGAGCATATCCTTGGCCTCTTTCTCGCTCGTCAGAGCGTGTTTGATAGCCTTGATTTTCGCCGCCGCAGGAGCAACGTCATCGGGGTTCGCCACGAACTGCACGATGTGCGTGGCCTCTGCCATTGCCGCATCATACGCCTCCTGCTGTGGGGCAAGTGCCTTGCTCTCAGCCGCGAGGTTCTCACGCACCTTGGCGAACAGCTTGGTGAGGAAATCGTTGGGATCTCCGTCCTTGAGTTCCGGGACTTCCACAAGACCCTTGATACCGTAGGCAGACTTCGCGGAATACTGCTCCGTGGGGGTGAACCCCAAGTACCGCCGTCCGTTCTGGATGAACAGATGGGCGGCAAGGTCGGCGGGTTGATAGACCAACGTCCGGGCAGAACCCTCCACCACCAGTTCGTAGAACACACCATCGTCACCGTTCTTGGTCATGCTCTCATGGAACAGGAAGATGACATTGAACTTCTTACGCAGTTCCGCAGACAGACGGATGAACTCGGACTTGATAGTGCCGTACCCTTGCAGAGAGAACCCGCCGTCTTTCTTGGACGCTTTGGGATCGGTACGCATCGCCCAGTCTTTCATGTACTCAATGAGCGCACCGCAAGTGTCGATGACGATGGTCTGATACACGCCCTCTGCGGCCTTGATATCGGCAAGCACCTCTTCGTAGGTCTTGCAGATGGACGCATCCTTGCGGTGGGCGGGGTTGACCCGCGCCATCCCCTCGTCCGTGTCAATGAGGAGAACGCCGGGAGCGGAGAGGGCAAGGGTGGTCTTACCCGTGCCGGGGAGTCCGCTAATGATTGCGATGATGTTCTTGTTGGAGAAGTCCATCTCCGTGGGTTTCACAATGGGCATAGCTTTTATCCTTTCTTAGATTTTGTATTTCTTTGCGATCTGTTTGACCGCTTTTTCGTACTCAGCGTAGGTCATCGGCGGGAGGGATTTCTTTGCCTCTTCGTACTGCCTCAGTCTGTCGGCGTATCCCATTCCTTGACCTCCTCAATGATGTCGTTCAGTTCCTGCTCGTCCACGCGGGTGGGTTCTTTCTGCCACCACCCCACAGAGGTTTCCCCGGTCACGGAGTTACGCAGGACTTGGACGTAGCACGGGTAGTAGACTTCCTCCTCGTCAAAGAGGCTTGTGTCTACGATTTCAATCTTCGCCATTAATACCTCCTTATCATCAATAGGATGCTTTCGATTACAAATCCCGCCACCAACCCCACGGACATTGCTACGATCAGTGTCATGCTTATTCCCCCTCTACTTTCTGCACAATCCACATTCCCACAGCCAACGGGACGGAAAGCAGGAACAGGAGAGTGTTTTCAAGGATTCGTTTCACGGGCAACCACCTATAATCCACAGCGCAAGGCAGAAAACAAAGACGATGATGATGTGCAATGTCATGTGTCACCCTCCTTGTCCATCTTTGCACCGCAGTTGGGGCAGTACGGGCTTTGCCACGGTTGCCTCCATTGATTAAGCGGCAACCTTTCGCCGCACTCGGAACACTCGTGCCAGTAGCAGACATCATCGTGCTTTTTCTCCCACCGTCCATGCCGTACCGGGGCAACATCTGCGTCGGGGAAAGTATTTATTATTGCAACGCCTCGCATTGTGATAGCGTCAGCATCATACAAGGCATCCCTTAACGATTCTTTTTTAGTGTACGCCATTGTCTACCTCCACCGGGCTTTTGAGCCAGTCAAGCCAGCACTTAACACAATTAGAATGTCCTTCTGGGTCTTTTTTCGCCAGACATTCTGGATAGATTGGCGGGCAACCGTTTACAGCCAACTCAAATGCCAATTCTTCCGGGATCTTAGATATAAGGCGGTCATAATTAGTCATTGGCTTGCGTTCCTCTTCCTCCTTACTGGCCGGGATGATGGTGGGAATCTCATCCCGCACCATGTCTGCCGCCGCATAAGCGTAATCGTGCGCCAAAGTCTTTACAGTTTCATTCCGGTCTATCAAATCCCCATGCTCCGGGACGGGTACGAGAGGGCATCCATCTAATCTATGGTCTGCTGACATGGGGTCGTGTAAATCCCATTCTCTCTGCCAGATAAACGGGCAAATCATTTTCTTCCCGTTCCGTCTTGAAATTTTGCAAAAAGCACAGCCTTTCGGCATCTCCATGCCGGGGATGTAAACTCCCATCAAAACACCTCGATTCCATAATCATCGTGAATGGCTTTCCTCAGTTGCGGTATTGTCAGCGCACCCGAATTGATGGATTCCCGGACACTTCTGATCTCTTTGCCCAACCTCTCGATAGTGTCGAAATCGGTGGAAAACTCCGTGAGGAACGCCCACATGAAGATGACAAGCGCGGAAGAAATCGCTTTCTGCACGGACATATCCGGGGAACGCCTCTTGGACTTACTGCTCATTCCGCAACCGCTCCCTCGTTTTGGCTTTCCGCTTTTCATCCACCACGGGATTCCATCCGCATGACTTGCACCGCGCTTTGTCATCGCACATGACACCCATATTGAAGTTGCACCACGGTGATTCCGGGGAGGGCTTGTAGGTGGCGGAGTACGCCATGACCGGTATCATCTCTTCGTCACTGTTCCACATAGTCAATCATCCCCAAACGAGTCTTGAGCCGTACAACCTTATCAAGGCGGTACATCTCAACATTTTCATCGTTCTTGAAAATCATCTTCAACTGCTCCAACATGATTTCGCAGTCAGCAATCTCTTCCGCGATGCGGGAGCGCGGCCTCCCAAGGTTTACGCGCAGGACTTTGCAGAGTTCCTTTTGTAACTCTGAAAGTTCTTCTATTGCAACGATAACTTGGTTGTTTACCCCATAGGTTTCTATGGCCTTTTCAAAAGCCTCAATTTCACTTTCCGTTCTCAAGGATTTTCTCTACCTCCTCGTCCTCCGGGATCTTAGCCCAGTCAAAGTATGTCTTCTTTTCGTGGGCGGGTGCGCTCTTCTGCCCACCCGCGATGAGTACCCCCACGATGGCGGCGAAGAGGATAACGAATCCAAATGCCGCACAAAATACAACTCTTCTGCTATCCCACATATTCAGCGAAACAACCATGCCGTGCAGAACAAGCTGTGTGGCCTGTCCAACGGCAAATGCGGTCAGCAGTTTTCCTGCTTTACTCATTCCAGTGCCGTCCTTTCTCAATGGTTTCCTGTTCTCGCGCATCTGCGAGATAGTCTTCTGCGTCCACGATCTCAAGGCACTCTTCGCACCCCACCACCGTGCCGTCAAATCGCCGATAAAATCTTCGGCAGTCCTGCCCACAGACGGGACAGACGATTTCCTCCGGGTCAGCAAGCCCATACATCACAGCCCTCCCCATCTCGGTTCGCAACTGCTGTCTTTAGGGGAGCAGTCCTTGTGGATGTTGGCGCAGAACCGACACACCCGGAACTCTCTGACGTACCTGTCGATCCTGTTGCGGAGTTCCTTATTCTCCACTCTTAGGGTCTGGATTTCCTTGTCCTTTTCTGTCATTTTCCACCCTTTCTTTCAAACAGATATAGATCTTCCTATCGCCGAATTTTCCACGGCGCACAGCGAATCGAGTTCCATCGAACATATCCCCCGTCAAGAATCCTCTGTGCTTGACAAGCTTTGTCATGGAAATGCTCGGAACATTGCACTTATCGCGACTTACGTTGAAACCAAACACGGAGGATGAATCTACGGGAATCATAACGAGATAGTTTTCGGTCTTCCCTATCTCTACCCTCGTCACTCCGTCAAAGAGCCGCCCAGACACCTTTGTGAACCGAATGCGGTACTCTTCGCCCTTTGCTCCGTTGATGTGCAGAAAAGTCGCATACGATTTACTCATCGGCTCTCCTCCACCATGCGCTTTGCCAGTACCGGGAGCGCACACCCTCTTGAAATCCCAAAACGCTTAGTGACGGTGTGACGGTCGAGGCCAAGGACGGAGGCAATCTCCGTGGTGGTTAACCACCCCTTGCCGTTGGTCTGCTCCGTCAGCCATTCCACGGTTTCCCTAAAACCCGGCTGTTCTTTCACAGCACTCTGATCCCGGCGCATAACGCCATGAACAGCGTTGCCATACCTACTACCAAATTTGCCATTTTTCGTCCTTTCCTTTCATAGTCCGTTTTTCCGTACTTCCGTTCTGATACCATGCTTTACAGTAAAAACCTTGTTGACAACATCCTCCGTTCCGTGATACGATTTCCCCATATACGGTTACGCAACAATGCCGACCAAGCCTTGCATATCACCGTGGTGGGATTGTCTACATAATAATCCCACTATCGTAAGATTGCAAGTTAAATTGTGTAACAAGTTATAACAATATGTTACGGAGGGGATCGTTGTGTTTTATGAAAGGTTTGAGAAATTGTGCAGAGAAAGAGGGTATACGCCAAGTGGTGCGGTACTTGCAATCGGAAGAAGTAGAAACCTCGCGGCGAAATGGAAAAGCACCAATGCCACCCCAAGCGCAGAGGTTATGCACGAACTTTCTCAGTTTTTCGGTGTATCCATTGACTATTTGCTTTGTAAAACGGATGATCCGGGAAACGATAGCATAACCGCCCGTCAAGAAGCGTTTGAACGTGCGGACTTGCGTATCCTTTTGGATGCGGCAAAGGATGTACCGCCAAGCAAGGTGTATGAAGTTGTGGCATTACTGGAACGATTCAAGGAGGAAAGCAAGAATGATTCTTGAGAATGCTGATTACTGCGTAAGAATTGTTACGCTCCCAGACGGCGTACACGGCTGTGTGAGCGAGGATGCGGACGGATACTGCTCTGTATACCTAAACGCCAAAGACAGCCGTGAGAGGCAGTACAGAGCGTTAGAGCATGAGAAGAGGCACATCATCAATGGCGATCTTTCCAAAGACGATGTGCGCGAGATTGAGGGACTATGAACTACGCCAAACTGTTCCATCAGCGCAAGGATGGCCTGTGGCAAGGAAACTATAAGGACGAGAGTGGCAAGTGGCATACCTTGACAGCCAAAGACCCGGAAGTGCTGTACAATAAGATAGAGAACGCAAAAAAGCCCCCGCAGAAAACCTTTAAGGAATCTGCGGAGGCTTGGGAGGCCGTGTACCGTGAGTCATGCAACCCACGCACATGGACGAATTATAAACCGCATTATGAGGATATAGTATCTCGGCTTGGTGACATCAATGTCGGGAACATCGCGGGAATTGATATTATCCAAGACCTACAACGAGCCAAAGCGCAAGGTTATTCACGCACCATCGTCAACACAAGGCGCACACTTTTCAATAACATTTTAAACTACTCAGTCGCACAAGGTTGGATACCGTACAACCCGGCAATAGGTATAAAACTACCTAAAGGTCTTCCGTCAGAAAAACGCTCCGCGCCAACCGATGAGCAAATGCGGATCATCATTGCAAATCGAAACTGTGAATTTGGATTTTTTGCGTTCCTGTTGCTCTGCACGGGTCTGCGTAAGGGCGAAGCGTTGGCGTTGCTCAAGTCTGATATCCATGACGGGGAGATCTCCGTCACCAAGTCCCTCACACTCTTGGACGGTGACGCACCCAAGGTGAAGTCCCCCAAGTCGGAGGCCGGGAAACGCACCGTCCCGGTGGTGTCCATCCTCGCCACTCCGTTGGCAGAATACATGGCGGGATTAAAGGGTGACATCCTATTCCCCAATCGCTCATATAACGGTTCTCCGGGGAATACATACATGACCCAATCCAACTATGACACTGCGTGGAACAACTACGTCAAATCAGTTGGTCTTGACCATCTTACCGCACATCAACTCCGTCACGGGACTGCCACACTCCTGTTTGAGGCGGGAGTGGATGTGTACACGGCTCGTAAAATTCTTGGACACGCCAAGGTCACTACAACAATGGAAATCTACACCGAATTGCGCGAAAAACAGGAGAAACAAAGCGTAGAGAAGTTCAATGCCTTAGTGAGTAATTTAGTGAGTAAACCTTAAAAACTTTGCAATTCCTACACTTTTTTCAGACTGTAAATCTGCTGGCAATGCCTACGGTGGTTCGAATCCACCCACCCCCACCAAGTGCTAAAAAGTCTTGAGAAATCAAGGCTTTTTTGCTTTATAGTCCAATAAATGCACCACTCTTTATCGCTTGTTATGCGGTAAAAAATGGTGCATTTTGGCGTTATTTGGAGTATATTTTTAGTGAGTTTTTAGTGAGTTGGAGAGGCACTTTCCCGCAATTTATTTCGCTAAAGTATTTGAGGCGTGTGCTTTCTCGTTCAAGTGCTTCTCAATCTTGTCGATTGCCTCTGTCACCGGGCCATCCGCGCCCTGTTCTTTCAGCCCTTTCAAGCAGGCTAAAATACCGTAGGTTAGAATTGCCTGTTCAGCTTGGATGTCTGCGATAACCTTGTCCTGTGCGTTTTGTCTTTTCACGAAATCGTATCCTTTGTTGTAGTTTTTGAATATCACACCAACTGCGGTGATAACAGCCGCTACCGTGATAATCGTCTGCCATGTCACAACCATCTACATCGTCACCACCATTTCTTTTCGATCTCCACGCAAAGTAAGCGTCTGCAATGCGTGGGTGGTAGGTGTGAGTTGTTTCTGTGCGGAATAACCGCCCCAATTAAGCCATGACGTTGCCGTGATGACCTTGAACGGTTTTATCTTGACTTGGTTATTGCGTGTGTCGATGTAAATCTTTCCGGGTTGGGTCACGGCGGGTCGGTGCGAGTGACCCACAATCATGCAGTCACAGTTGTCGATGGCGTATGCCATGCGCTCATTTCGGTTTATAGATGCCCCGGTCAGCGCGCCGCCTCCCGCCCCGTGCATACCCACGATTGTGTAACACGGGCGGTGTTCGCCGCCATACCTTGACCCGCTCTTGCGTTCCTGCTCTCCAAATTGGAGTTTCACAAACGCCACGTTTTCTCGATGCAGATACTCCAAGTCGAGTTTGCACATGATGTCCGCGTTTACGTCAGCGTCAACTTCTTTTGAACTGCGCCTCTCATGGTTGCCTGTGACGCTAAAAAGAATGCGATCTCTAATCGGTTCAAGTATCTTTGCCATCATGCGCTTTGCTTCTGACGGACGATACATTTCCTCATAGATGTTGCTGACGCTCGACTTGACGGCATTGTTCAAAAGATCACCCAAAAGGCAAACGTACACGTTGGGCTTTTCCGCGATGGAGTTAATAAAACTGATGAACTCCTGTTCCATACATTCCCTCGCGCCAAGGTGAACATCCGCAATCGGTATGATTGTTATGTCCTCACCATTTGGGAACTTGTGGATTATCATTTCAAAGTCGGGGAGCATATCACGCCTCCCGCTTTATCTCGGCAATCGCCGCCTCCGCAATGGAGTGAATCATACTCTCAATGTCAACCCCGGCGGCATTGAGCGTGTCAATAGCGGGAGCAGAAAGTCCTTTTGCCACTTTGTCTACAAGCTGTTTGCCAAGCCATTCAATATCAGACGTGGACAGTTTGCCGTCAGCAGACGCGGCTTTAAGCCCCTCCACAGCAGTCTGTTGCAGTTCACCCACCACGGCAATCACCACATTTTGCATCTCGTCCATAGCGAGAGAAACGTGTTCCAACTTCTGCGTCTTGGAAATGGCCTTGCTGATGTAGGCAAACCCGATGCTCAAAACGAGCAAAAGGATTTCAAACAACAGTTGCGTTCCGACTTCAATAAGTGCCTCGCGCACGTTAATCACTCCTTACAGTTTCATAAGTTTGGTTATGGAATTGATGTACGCCTTGTTGCTTTGGACTATGGGTTTTACTTTCGCGGCAATAGCATACAATTCATTGATTTTGGCTTGCACCTTGTCGGGATCGTACCCGTCCTTAATCAATGCCTGTCTGCGTTCCTCGCCAGTGCCGTAGCGGTTCATCAAGACTTGCGACACAACGGTAGGGTCGGCGGGTTTCAGTGCGGAAATGGGCTTGGTTTCTCCCTTGTCCGCTTCACACAAGGCTTTCCAGTCGGATTCTGTGCCGTAGAACTTATCCAAGTCAAGGTATGACCGCCACCCATTAAGAACACCGCAGGATGTGTACTGTTGCATATGATACCCAGCAAACGGAGCAACAGAACCGTTGTGCCAAGGATTCTCCAAGAAACCATACACAGGCTGGTAGTCGGCGTACTGTGCCATCCAAAGCTGATACCCAGACCGGACAATTTCATTGAAATTGAACATCTGTGTAACGCTCTGAGAACAATATACCAACGGCCTGACGCCCGACAGATCGCTAAGAGCATCCAAGAACTCTTTGAGCCATGCCGTTCCCTTTTGGAAAGCATCTGAATTATCTGCCTCGAAATCAGCCGCCAGAACAATATTCCCGATATACAGCTTGACCACATTGTAGAAATGTCTCGCCTCAGCTTCCGGGCTTCCGGGATTCCCGGTCAACTCCCGGCAATAATGATAGGCTCCCATGAACTTTCTGTTTTCATAAAGCCATCTCGCCCATCCATCAAACTCCGGGTTTTTATAACTCGTGCCGCCAGTAGCTTTGATGACAACGCCGTCAAGAGTGTTCTCACGAAACAGCACGGCGAGGTCAATGCCGTTCTGCCAGTTGGAAATGTCGATGAAATTCATACCATCACCCACCCGTAAACATCCGGGGCGTAGGTGTTGTAGTCCATGGTGGACTCATACACCGCATCGTCCTTTGTCGGGTAATGCACTTTGTCCCCGGTCATATAGGCATCCTGCGCTCCCGTGGGCTGTTTCCACACCGGGATTTCACCCGGCTCGGCAACCGCCGTCCACAGTGCAGGAGTGACATCGGGTGTCCAGTCAGCTTGTGAAGTGTGGGTCTGCTCACAGCGGTACAGGGCATCGTTGAAGCGCACTCTCACGCCTTTTTCGTAGGCGGTGTCCGTCTGCCACATGGGGAACAGTTCGACAGCTTCAAGTGCGTCCTCGTCCGGGAGGAACACAGCGGCTTTCTCAATCATCTGACGGAGCAGACGGGCTTTCTGACGGGTAATCATTCGCTCACCCCCATGAGGATATTAAGGATTTCCTCGGCATCGGTTTCGCCCTCTATGGGAATGTCGGTTTCCGTGTAGGTGCGTCCGCTGTCTTTGGGGTCTACCGCTTCGTCATAGTCACCCACCGGGAAACCGCCGTGGATTTTTACCCCGGCATCCGAATAGGTTTTAACAAACTCCCGTCCGTCAATAATTAATGTTTCGGTCACTATCATGGCGCGGCCTCCTCATAGATGTACGAAGCGTAGGTAGACCAGTTGGACGCGGTTTTGTAAGCGTTCAGGATGCTGTGGTCTGCGGAGTACGGGACGTAGATTTTCTTGCCGCCTGCGTCTGTCATGTTGGAGAATGCGTTGGTGCTTGACAGCGTGGGTGGTGTGGTTTTTGCAAAATGAAACTCTAACATATTCCGTGCGCCGTTAAAAAAATTACTGCCAACCGTAGGAATCGTATCAGGGACACTTCCTACAGACACAATCCGTCCGCATTCTTGAAACACTTGGTTTGCTTCTGTTTGACTTGACATATCCCAATCGCTTATATCCACTTCTTCCAGTGAGTAGCAGTTTTGGAACATATTTGTAAAATTCTTAACAGCCCCGGTGTCCCACTTGCTCACATCAACTGAGCGCAAACTATCACAGTTGGAAAACATATTGTTCAATGTTTCACATTTCTCTATATTCCAGTTTTCTACATCAACGTATTCAAGGCATCGACAACCAGTAAACATTTGGCTTAAATTTGTGACTTTCCCCGTATTCAAACTGCCTATGCCTGTTATTGTTTTCAAACTGTAACAGCTTGAAAACACGGCGTTCATGTTTGTCACGTTTTCTGTGTTCCACCCGGTAACATCAACCAATTTGAGATTGGGGCATCCGTTGAACATATTTGACAGATTTGTCGTGTTTGCCGTGACGCAGTACGGGAGTTCAGCAACAACAAGCGCACGAATATTTCTGACTTTATCTGCAAAACCAGAAACGTTTGCGCTGTTGATGTAAATGCGCTGCAAGTAGGGAGAACGGGGAAATCCCATTTCTGTTACGGTCTGTAACTTTGCTCTGACTTCAAGAAGTCCTTGGTCTGTGTTGTATCTGTATACGCTCCCGTACTGGTTTACGCCGCCTTGGTTTATATTAAACGCTGTAAGCAAACCAGTGACCCGGATTACCTTGTATGTTCCCACGGACGAGCCAAACCAAAGCCGACAGGCGTTGTTGGAGTTGTAGCTCTGCGTGGAATCTGCCGTGAACGTAGACCCGGAAATCGTGCCGACTTCCACGGTGTACTGCCCGGAGGAAGTCTTGCACGTTATGTCGCAGAAACCGACTTCTTCATCTGCCTTATAGGTCAGATAGGCGATGTTGCCACTGGATATATCAAGGTTGTCAAGGTTGGGCCAGCCAGCAGGGCGTGTCCATACAGCACCTCCGCCGCCGCTCGGAATAGCCGCAATCGCACTCACAAAATCCGCAGGAAACGCGAGGCTTGCGCTTGTGCCGCCCTTTGTCCGTATGGCATTGGCAACGGAGGTCAGGTCAGCGTCAAGCTGTGTGCTGTCTACCAGTTTATCCACGCTCATAACCTAACCTCCATTCAGTAGGACGATGCTTGCCATGTCGCAAGCGTCTGTGCCACCCATGCGCTGCCGTTCCACACAAGAAAGTCCCCTGAAGTGGGGCTTGACGGCGCGGCAATCGCCCCCACATCAGCGGCGGTGGGTTTGGCGTGAACGTGGTCACCCCTCGCCCATTCCGTAGACGAGCCGGGAGAAGCAGTACCAAGCGCGGCGGGATTCGATGTGTACGCGCTTGGAACACTCACAAGCGAAAGCAGTTCCGAAATCGTTGTGTTGTTCAGCGAATCGTCTGCGGCCTTTATTACGATTAAAATGTCATTCCCCGTTGGCGTGGAATACGCCGTCAGTTGGGTTACATCTACATCTGCCATTTGGTTTCTCCTTATGCTGTTATCACAAGCGGGTTGCCGTTGTGATCCGTAAGCTGATTGCCGTTGCTGTCCGTGAGGTTGTAAACGGAGGTAAACACGCCTTGGATATAAACGATTTCAAGCGTTACGTTGGTGTTCGTTACCGCCGCGGCTGTGTTGCCCATAACGTGTGCGTACCACTCTACGTTCCCGGAAGTACCCCAAAGCGCAACACAGATGCTTGTGCCGTCCGTCCTCCTTATGGACAGGATGGAGCAATCCGCGCCAAGCCCTGTTGCTATGTTGCCGTACTGATTCGTAGTCCCCGACACAGTGGTAACATGGAATGCTGTCGGCATTATCGCCTCGATTTGATTTATCTTCGCCCACAGCGTTGCGATTTGCGCGGAATTGTCGGCAGAGTTGTCAGCACTGTAACTGTTGTTGTCGATTTCCGAATAGTTCCCATACGCGCCTATTGTCACACCACTCTCTGTCAAGTCGATGGACATGATAGGAACGATGTATGTGTTGCCGTCCAAATCCACGCAGTACATCCTACTGCCGATGGTGTAGGGACAACGGAACGGGAACAGTTGAATTTTCGCGGCGTTCATTCCCGCGATGATATTTGCGTTGGTAAGAATGTCCTCGGCAAGGTCGTTGTACGTCCCCGGCACTTCCGGGTCAAAGATGTCACCCGGATTGATAATCCCGAACTCTTTGATATTCTGCGCTATCATGTTGTTCACAATCCGCAGGACATTCGTTGCCGGGGTCGCGGTATAATACGATCCAAGCAAAGACCCATCGGGCGCAACGATTTCTACCCCGTCATAGGTCGTGAACGTCTTGCCTATTTCAAGGCCGTTTTCCTTGTACCATGCGTTGATTGCCGTACTGCCGTTGATGGTGTATGTTCCGTCATCCGGGGCAACTACATACTTATCGGCGTTTTGCCAATAATTGTTTTCGTTGCTTGCAAAAGTTTTGTACCTTGCTTTATCCAAGGAGTGTTGTGTACCAATATCCCCGCCCCATAGATACATCAACTTTTGCCCGATTATTTCACCGATCCAGTTATAGATATTTCGTGCGGTGATTCCTGGAGAATAGAAATAATTAAGTTTTGCCTGTTTCCAGTAGTTTGTCCTGTCTGGCGGCAAAAGCACAATACTCGTCCAAGGTGCATACACCCCGGTTAGCTGACGAACCAAATCGCACAGACTTTCTATCGTCATTGGGAAACTTGATTCGTTGGCTTTCAGCGTTTCCGAAAAATCTACGTCAAGCCTTGCCTCTACCATGTCATAGGCAAGCACATAATTAGTTTCACGCTTTTCCTTTATCTCCGTGACGTAGTATACATTTATGCCCTGTTCGCGTGACGGGGTTATGTCGGCAAAAGATGTGTCGGTGTCCCACTCCTGCGCGTAAAGGAGCATATCACCCTTATTGAGCGTAATGCCCCCGGAGATGTAATATTCAAACTCAATGTAGGACGAGAATGCCCCGCCTTTTCCGTATAGCGTAGGGTTTCCTGCCGTTGCCGCGTAGTGGAACGTGCCGTACTTGATGGGCGCAACTTCATTGCCCTTTTGTATCTTTTCAAGACCGCCGCCCATAGTTTGAAGCGATGCTTTGTAAACCCTGTTTATCATCCGCGCCGCCTCACTTCTCTATCACATGGATTTCTACGTTCACATACACTGCCTCGCTATATACGGATGAGTAGGAATAGAACTCATACGAACTCTCGCCCACATAGGCATTCATGCTCTTCACAGATCCTTGGTCGAGAAACTTAAACGTGAACTCTTTGCCTTGCATCAGACTCATTATGGTGGAGAGTTCCGTTTTTGTCATAGCGTTGTAGTGCAGATATACCTTTCGTACATCACGCCTAACCCAGTCGATGTGCATCACGCCGCTCTCATCACGCCCGGACGCAGAACCAACTACATTACTGTGTTCCACTTTACACGGGGTGGAGGGGATATAGATGTGCGAACTATCCACCATCCACTTTCCCGCAGTGTCGAGTGTGCAAATAGACAGTGCCATATTATCCCCTCCTTACGCTTTGGACATCATGGGGTTGACCCCCGTGCGGAATGTTTCTTTGCGGTTGCGGTTTACCACACCCCGGTAGACGGGTTCGCCGTCAATGTCAATCTCTATCGGCTGACGGTCTGCGGAGTTCAACGCCCGGAGCATTGCACGGTAAAGCGTTTCCTCATTCTGTTCGTTGTTTACATAGGCGGTTTGCGGTGCGGAAGAAACAGAGAAACGCAACCCGGCGATAGCGTTTGCCACGCCGCTTGACACAGCCGCAACAATTTGCTGATTGTTCATTACGCCCGTGCGGTTTCCAAACTGCCCCACGATTTCCGGGCCACTCTCACGGGCAATGAAGATTTGACCCGCATTAAGCGTACCGCCCCCGGCAAGCGTTGGTAGTGTAAAAATAGATTTCAAAAACGCAGAATTGTTCCACTTCGTCGCTATTGCGTTCCATGTTTCTTTAAACTTATCTGCAACAGCTTGAATGGTTATTTTTTTGTCAGTCAGTGCGTTCCACTTATCAATAAAATTTTGGACGGCCTTTGTAGCATTTCCAACAAAATCCGCGGAAATGCTTATTGCCTTTTTTACCGCGCCGCCCAAGAAACTGTCTTTAATCCACGATGCGACAGAAGTCCAATCGTCACGGGCAAGACCTATATCCTTGTTTACTGCACCACCGATGGCCTTTTTCACCCACGCGGCAACAGAAGTCCAATTGTTCTTGGCAAGCCCGATTGCTTTGCTGACCGCTCCACCAATGTTTTCATTAACCCATGCGGATACAGATGTCCACTCGTCTTTAGCAAGCGCAATTGCCTTTTTAACCGCGTTTTTTCCTAATTGTGCTTCTTCTTTTACCCAAGTTGTAACAGTACTCCATCCGTTCTTTACAAGATCTACTGCGGCTTCAACAGTAACTTCAATTTTGTTTGCCGCATTTTTCAGCGGGTCAGCAATGTATTCCTTGACGAAATCATTAATTTTGTCACTTGCGCTTTCAATTCCCTCGCCAATTTTGTCAACAAACTTCTTGCCTATCTCTTTGATGTTGTCCCAGTTTGCAACAGCGGTAGCAGTCAATCCCGCCGCTCCTGCGGCTATTAAACCCAATCCAACAGGCCACGCTCCGCACAACAGCATTAAAATACCAAGCACCAACGATGCGCCACTGATTATCGCGGTTGCCTCCCCAAGCGGGCCACGAAGTTTGTTGGGAATTTCGTCCCAGTTGGCGGCAATAACCGCCGCAAGCCCCGCCGCTCCTGCAACCATCATTCCGATACCAAGCGGTATGTTTGCCCCAGTGAACGTAAGAATTGCGCCAAGCACAAGCAATGCGCCGCTGACAACAGCCGTGATACCGCCAAGTGTGCCTTGTAGTTGTTCTTTTATTTTTCCCCAGTTCTCTGTAATATTTTGAATCCCCTTATACCCAAAATACGCCATCAAACCAAGGCCAAGAGCAATATGTCCAGACAGCAACGCAACAACGCCGATGGTAAATCCGAAAATTTCAACGAGCAGTTCAAGTGCTTCAAGGTTTTCGCGTACAAACTGCGCTATCTTTCCCCATCCGCTATCATCCCCAAACGGCATCCATTCGTAGGTAACGCCAGTACCGCCGCCGCCACCTCCTCCGTTGTTTCCGGGGAGTCGGTTGAGTTCATCGAACGGGGCGAGGTACTTCATGGCCTCTTTTGCCGCCCCGCCTACGTCAGAGATTCCTCCTGCGGTTGCTTTCCACCAACCCTCTGCGCCACGCAATGCCGCAAACAGTTTGGAAAACCATTCTGCAAGTTGCGTAACATAGCTGATAAGTTCAAGAATGATGGGAACGACCAACTGATACAGTTCTCCAAACGCCGCGCCTATCTGATTTTTCATCTGCGATGCGGCTTGCTTCGTCTTATCTATTGCAGTCGCAAACGTGCCAAGCTTTGAACCTATCGACTTGGAGAAGTTATAGAAGTTTTCCGTTCCCTCTCTGATTGCATCCGCAATTTCCTTTATGATTGTGCGGATCATTCGGTAGAACGCGATGCGCTTGATGCTTGCGAGAAAGTTGTTCATCGGTTTGCTTGCAGACCGTGCCGCATCCCCAACGCTTTTTATAGCAACGGAAAACTTGCTGACAGACCGCACACCCATGAGCGAAGACTTCAACCCATTAAGTTTTTCAGTGAGTTTATCTACGGATTCGGATGCCTCGTCAGAACTTCCCTTAATTACAAACTCAATCCCATTAAGGGACACATCCGGCATTGTCATCCACCTCCTGTTCTTTGGATTCTTTTGCCCGTCTTTCCTTTTGTGCCTTGGCGAACGCCGCCACTCCCGCTTTTATGCGTTCGTAGCGTTCCCGTGCCTCGCGTTCCTCCCTCGCCTCACGTTGTTCCTTGAACAAGTCGTAGGGTTCTTTGGGATACGGCCTCGGTCTGCCCTTGGAGAAAGCCTTGAGGTATGGGGTGACATCCATCAGCACCTCGTAAACATACATCCCTTGCAACCACGCAAGTTGATTTGCTTCGGCAAGGCGCAGTTTCTTTGCCTCTCTGAAAGCCTTGTGTGCAAGAACGTCCCCGTCCCAATACTGCTCATAGGTCATTCCCATAGCGAGGTACTGCGGACACGCCTGTGTAAAGACGGACATTAACGACAAAGGGAGAGCGGCGTTCTTGCCGCCTACTCTCCCCATTACGGACTGTGAGGTGTCGTTACTTAACTCATAGTCCAGTTCGCGTTTCCCGCGTCTTCCTCATCATCGACAAGGGCGTTGCAAGCCTCGGCGTACATCTCGCCAAGCGCGGTAATGAACCCCTGTTTGTCCCGAATCCATGCGTAGATTTCCTCGGTTTTCTGCCGTGCGATCCACTTCTGGTGACGGACGAAAGCCCAGTACACCAATTTTGGAATCATCAGCGCGGGTTTGTCGGCAATCTGGTCAAGGATCATTCCATCCTCGTTCGCCTGTCCCGCAGTTCTTAGCGTGTACTCAAGCGTGTACACCTTATCCTCATACTCAAACGTAATCTGCTTGCTCATCTCATGCTCCTTATCAATGATGTGTTACTCGATTAGGTAAAGGTCATGTCCGTGGTCGGGGTAACGTGGATCTGCATCTCACGCGCCTCGTCCACGCCCTTGCCCACGATACCCACGTTGACCATGCCCTTGAACGCCCACTTGCCATCAGACCCGGTGGGGACAAGAGAGCCGCCGCTCATAGAACCGCCAAACCAGATGGCGAGGTACTGTTCAGTACCAACGAGGCCCTTGAGGGTGGTGTAATCGGTCTTGGAATAGTTCGCGGTGAAAGCCATATCGCCGCCAGTGTCCTGCAAGCCCATGATATAGGTGTGCATGGCATTCTGAAGGTCGGTGACATCAATAGTCGCGATCTCATTCAAGAAGTCCGGGTAATCCTTGATATGCACAAGGTCGGTGTAGTTGTTGCCGTTATCCGCAGACTTCATGAGAAAGGTCATATAGGTGTTCATTGCCATTTGACTGTTCTCTCCTTAAATTCTGTACAGATTTGTTCCGTCCGTTTCCGCACGATAACGGGCGGTTAGCCGATAATACCCGTCATTCGCCATCGGAATGGGGGTAAGGGATATGCGGGTGAAGTTCAGCGCAAAGAGCATGGTATCAATCGTGTTCATGATTTCCTTGCATTGGGTCTTTCTCCCGCTTGCTTTGTTGGAATAAACATCAACTTGGAACATAATCGTTGCGAATCTCTCCGCACCGCTGTTATCCAGTTTGTTGACGCTCATGTAGTTGTCTTCCTGCACGATGCTCACGGCGGGGAACTTTGCAGAAGTAGCGGTAGGTTCGCTCGTCACAAAAATGCCCTCATAGGCATTGACAAGCGCAGTGCGAATAGGAGAATAGATTTGATTCTCAATATCTATCACAGTGCGAAAACCTCCTTGACTACTCTTGCGAGTTCCATCTCAAGTTCCTTGACCGTGTTGTACATCGGTGCATTTGGCGGGTTGCCGTAGGTGTGTTGGCTGTGACCGTTGTTTTTTTCGCGGGGCAACCACCAACCGTTCGGGTCAGACCAGTGACCTTTTCCGGGGAACGTACCCGGCCCAAGTCCGCTTGACTCCGGGTGTCCGTAACCTATCAGACCAGTACCAAACTCCACAAACAGCACCGTTTCTCCGTCTGCTCTGACCGCATACCCGCCGTCTTTTGGAACTACGGATATCTCATGGTCTTCCGGGCCTGTGTAGATGGCCCGTGAGAAATACAGCGAGGCTTTCACTGCGCCCATATCGGCAAGCCGCTTGCACAGTTCATCGGTCTTTTCTTTGAGCCATTTCTTGTACTCTTTCAGACCGTCTTGCAGTTCCTTGATGCCTTTTGTGGATAGGTCGATGTTATAGGTCTTTTTCACGGCGTGTCTTCACCGTCCGGGGTATCTGGATCATCTGGCGTGTCGGGCGTATCTGGAGTATCCGGGGTGTCGGGGGTTGTCGGCTCGTCTGGCGTTGTGCGCTCCACTTCCGCAAGAGCAAGCACCACTTGGTTGATTGTGCGGGATACCGCCACGACACGGTAGTTGAACGGGTCAGTGTCCGGGTCACATTCCACCCAGAACACGGTGCTGGTACTCCACGGCGTGTCGAGATCATCTGTGGTAGCTGTCCGAGCAAAGGAGTCCGTCAGACCAAACAGGGATACGTTCGCTTGACCTCTGCCGCCGCTCACGTTCATCAGTGTGCGGACAGGCGTGGTATAGGACAGTTGATGCTCACCCGTGTAGTTGTTGTCAGCGTCCGTCAGTTCGGTCATGCCCTCATAAAAGGCGTATGCCACGGGACGCTTGTCGCGCTGTGTAGTTCTCATTTCTTTTCCTCCACATCGTCCCCGGCCTTGCGGCGTTTATACCCTTTGACCATCTTGCCTTTTTTGAAGTAAGACCTTACATCAACAGGAATTCGGTTGGCGTTCGGGCGGTTTGGCTGTTTCGGTTTCTTGCGTTCAACCACTGACAGCACCCACTCTCGCATACGGCAGGACATGATTGCGGATGTACCCTATCATGTCCTCATAGATGAAATGTCG
>Ga0265300_10000597_pt1 | contig 38079 bp, 31 predicted proteins | sample AusTroGonzalo_MG_FD_193482 | JGI IMG/M metagenome (GOLD analysis project Ga0265300, IMG submission 193482) | Bovine rumen microbial communities from tropical cattle in Woodstock, Queensland, Australia - Gonzalo_03 | ecosystem: Host-associated > Mammals > Digestive system > Stomach > Rumen ...
GGGCACCACCTGGTCAAGGATACTGCGCACCTCGTCGGGATAGGGGAGGATTCCGCTGCCGCGATGCTTGGCGGCGATGGCCCGCATCGGACAACCCATGTTCCAATTTATCTCATTGTAACCCAATTCATAGAGACGGTTACCTAAAGTGATGAATTCATCGGGTTCTTTGCCCAAAATCTGTGGGATGACAGGAATGGAGCCCACGTTATTCTCGGGTAGTACATCGGCAATCTGGGCGTTGTCGGTGGAGAAGCGCAGGTTCTTCGTCAGCGCGATGAAGGGGGAGACGGCCAACGCGATAGCACCGGGGAAACACTCCTCGTAAACGCGGCGGAAAAGCACTTCCGTCAATCCTTGCATCGGCGCTAAAATCATAATTCTTTATTTTTGGCAGTTAAGTGGTTAAAGGTAGTTAAAGACATTTCATTGCCTCATTGCTTGAGTATTACTCGCACATTCATGCATTCATCTTGTATTGTCTTAATTCCTTAACTCCTTAACTACTGGTTTATTATTATCAATGTATTCTTTCAGTGAGGATATCAGTTCGTTGCCAGTGGTGTAGACGGGAGTGTAAAGGAGGCTTTTTTCTTCTGATTCTTTGGTGATCAGTTTGTTCTCTCTGTCGAGCAGCACAATGCCGTTGAGCACCACCGAGAGGATGCAGAGGGCTTTCACCATGCCCAGCGCGGCACCGGCAATCTTGTTGGGGAGATTCAGCTTCACGGCTTTCAGCACCCGTTCAGCGATGCGTCCTAAGAGAAACGCCAGCACCATGGTGCCCACAAAGACGATGAAGAAGGCGATGAGGATGGCGCTGTCGCCCGTGAGGCCGAGGAGGGTGGCTATCAGGCGCGAGAAATGCACCGCCGCCCAGATGCCTATCAGCACCCCAACCAATGTGGCCGCCTCGCGAATCACCCCGCGCTTCCAACCAAGGAAGATGAAAATCGCCAACGGCAACGCTAAAATAATGTCTAATATTGTCATATCAAAATCTTACAAAATCTTTTTATTATTATCTTGATTTTCTTTGATTTTCTTTCAGATTTTCCAGAATCTCTACCCCTCTGGGAGGGGTATCCAGATAATTATAAAAAAACAAGCGCCAAGTCGTTGCCGACATGGCGCTCAAATAACACATTTCTTTTTCTATCAAAGATAGAAATAAGCAAGCACGTCATATATAACGAAAGTTTCCTCATTTTGTTACATTATTTTGAATTTTTTTTCTACCATCTTACTTCCCCAGTACACAATCCATCCCACCAGCACACCAAAGATTGCACCGCACAGGATGTCGCCCGGGTAATGTTTGCCGAGGTACACGCGACTGTAACACATTGCCACCGCCCACACTGCCATGAAAAGTATTAAGAGGTTTGAAAGGGTCTTCTCCTCTTTAACCTTCTTCCTGTAGCGTAGCCAGAAGAAGGTCAGCAATGCGAAAGCATTGGCGGCATGCGAGGAGACAAAGCCGTACTGTCCGCCGCAGCCCTCACGGAACATGTGGACGTTCTCCAAAGCGTGGCAGGGGCGCAGGCGGCAGACGGTGTCTTTGAAGATCAGCACGCTCCCACGGTCAGCCAGCAGGAAGCAGAGCCCGATGGCTGCCAACGGCAGCCACCAACACTTCTTGTCGTACTTGATGGCAACGAAGAGGTAGGCCGTCACGAGCACTATCAGCCAGCTCCATCGGCTGCTCAGAAACCACATCACCCAGTCCATCCCCCCACAATGATGCCCATTGATGAGGTAGAAAAGTTGCGTATCAAAATTATTTAAGGCCTCTAACATTTTTCGCTTCGCGTTATGGGATCGCCTGCGGCGAGAAATCTTTCAAAATCTTATTGAAAATCCTATAAAATCTTTTTATTAATTGATTTTCTTTTTGATTTTCTGAGATTTCTACCCCTCTGGGAGGGGTATCACGAATTCAGTTTCTCGAATATCATATCCTTCAGTTGGTCGATGCCTTGTCCGCTGACGGCGCTGATGAAGACCGCCTCGATGCCCTTCGGCAAGTGACGTTTCAGCTGCCGTTGCATCTCCTCGTCGATGATGTCGCACTTCGTCACCGCCAGTATCCGCTCCTTATCCAACAACTCGGGGTTGTACTTCTTCAGCTCCTCCAGCAGCACATGGTACTCCTTCGAAATCTCCAACTGCTCACAGCTCACCATGAACAGCAGTATCGAGTTGCGCTCGATATGGCGCAGGAAACGCAGTCCCAAACCCTTGCCCTCGGCCGCCCCCTCGATGATACCCGGGATGTCGGCGATGCAGAACGAGCGGTCGTCGCGATATTTCACGATGCCCAGGTTGGGCACCAGCGTGGTGAAGGGGTAGTCTGCAATCTCCGGTTTCGCAGCACTCACGGTGCTCAGGAAGGTGCTCTTGCCGGCATTCGGGAAGCCCACCAATCCCACGTCCGCCAGCACCTTCAGCTCGATAATCACCCAGCGCTCCACGGCGGGCTCGCCGGGTTGCGCATAGCGCGGCGTCTGATTCGTGGCACTCTTGAAATGGTCGTTCCCCAAGCCTCCACGGCCGCCCTTGGCGATGATGAGCTCCTGGCCCTCTTCTGTCACTTCGCCCAGCTGCTCGCCAGTCTCAGCGTCGCGGCAGACGCAGCCTAACGGCACCTCGAGAATCTGGTCTCGGCCCGTGCGGCCCGTACAGAGGTTCTCGCCGCCATGCTCGCCGTCTTCGGCGAAGACATGCTTGGTATACTTCAGGTGCAGCAGCGTCCAGCGCTGTGTGGTGCCACGCAGTATCACATGGCCGCCGCGGCCGCCGTCGCCGCCGTCGGGACCCGCCTTGGCATTGTATTTCACACGCAGCAGGTGTGCGCTTCCGGCGCCACCCTTGCCGCTCCGCACTAGTATCTTTACGTAGTCTACAAAGTTCGAAGTCATTGATTCTATATTCTTTATTATTTCTTTATCTGTAGTTAGAGGTAGTCAAAGACATTTCATTGCCTCATTGCTTGATTACTTGAGTATTACTCAAACAGTCAAAAATTCAAGCATTCATCTTATATTGTCTTAACGCCTTACCTCCTTACCTTCTTTAACAATACAGTTTTTGATAAGACGCACGGAATTGGCGTAGCACCGCTTGTCGTTATACATGTATATATTATTGCAATAGAAGTTCAGATACCATGCTTTTGTGGAGCCGTTAGGCGTGGAGGACCAGTAGAAACCGTAGGTCCTCGGGTAGCAGAACTCCCCCATGCAATCGCAGAAGCCTTCGGCGGGCAGCAAGATATAGTTCTTGTTAGGACCTACGACGATATAGTATCCGGCATCCACCCAGTGCCATTCGCACGATTGCCTAAGTTCCATGAACTGCTCCCGCGTGGGGAGGCTGTTGCCGAATGTGGCCACCGCCTCGTCGTAGGTGAAAAAGTCGTTGTCCGGGTTGGCTGCATTCTTTTCGTTGGCGCTCTTCCACATCGTCATACTCATAAGACCCAAATCGACGTATTCGTCGGTGACGGATGTGCTGTCGTCGGGTTTATGACCGCCTCCCTGCTCGCCGGAGCCTTCGTCGTTCTTGGCGCATTGCGACAGGGCAAGAGCCGCAAAAGCCATCAAGGGAAAAAGAAACAACTTTTTCATTGTATATAAATAACGTTCCGCCCCGCAGATTATTGTGTGGGGCGGAAAGAAATTCTCCTGACAATTACTCTGTCTTTTCTACCTTTCTATTAGCCGTTAGCGGTAGGAAGTAGGGGGCTGTTTGCCTTGGGATTTGAAGGCCTTGGTCATGGAGGCCTGGGAGGAGAATCCACTGTCGGCGGCCACGTCCGAAAGACGCATCTCCGGGTTCTGGTGGATAAGGCTGATGGCGTGACGCACACGGTGCTGGCAAATCATGTCGTAAAACGACTGATAACCACTCCTGTGGATGACTTCAGAAAGGTATTTGCTGTTGGTGCCTAAACGGGCGGTGAGGAGGTCGACATTGATGTGCTGCTCCGTGAACACCTTCTCCTCCGTAAGCAACTGTTCCAGCCGCCGCGCCAGGTTATCGTACCGGCTGTCACTTAAAAGCTGCTCCCTGTTCCCGGCTCCCTGTTCCGCGCTTTCACCTTTAATCTTTCCACTTTCATCCATTATCTTGCGCCATGGATTGAGGGTGAGGATACAGAACCAGATGTTGGCAGCGATGAAAAGGATGTCGCGTCCGAATTTCACCCAAGGGCTATCGGCATAGAAATTGATAGCCAATAGGATAAGGACGCCCGTAGGGACCCAGCGGATGAGATTTGCAAAGCTCACGGGGAAGTCGTCGCTATCAGCATAGTGGTCTTCGTTGACAAGGCGCACGGCACGTTTGATTCTCAGGGCCATATGGATGTTGCGCCAGAAGTAGAAGAGGAATATGAAGGTGACGGCTCCTATGAACCAGTTGCGCCATCCGTCGGGCATATGGATGAGGCCTACGGCTTGGAGGAACATGGGGAGGAGGGTGATGATGGCAGGCACGAAGAGCCAGTGGTTGCTATAGTTATGCTTCCGTTTGGGGAAGAAATAGCCGTCGCACATGATGAGCATCTGGATGGAGAAGAAAAGGAGAGCGAAAGCGTTGACATAGAGCAGCGCGTCTCGGTCGCCAATCTGGAAGAGGTAGGGGAGTTCAAGTACCTGGAGCAAATAGATGACAGCCACAGTGTTCTGGGCTGGAAACAGCTCGTCGAAGTGCTCCTTATAGGCAGCTGGACGGTAGCGCCACTTCAGCAGCCATCCATAGAGATGGGTGATGATGAAGGAGAGGTTGGCGGAGAAAAGAATTAGATATGAGGTCATGCTCTTTGTTTAGTAGTTAAGTAGGTATGTAGTTATTGCTTCGCTAAGTAGTTAAGACAAATGTTTTTGTCGCCGCTATGATATGCTGATAATAATTGTATTGTCTTAACTACTTAACTACTGTCTACTTAACTACTTATCTATTGCCTGTTTGATTCTTGCGGCAATGTCCTCAATGGTGCCGAGGCCGTCAACGATGCGCTGCTTGCCCTGGGCGGCGTAGTATTCGGCCACGGGCTTGGTCTTGTTGTTGTATTCCTGCAGGCGGTTGTTGATGGTGGCCTCGTTGTCGTCGGCGCGGCCTTGAATCTTGGCGCGCTCGAGGAGGCGACGCATAAGCTCGTCCTTGGGGACCTCGAGTTGCACCATGCAGGTGAGGGTGCGACCGTGTTTGGCGAGCAGTTTGTCGAGCGTTTCGGCCTGTGCCACGGTGCGGGGGAAGCCGTCGAAAAGCATGCCCTTGGTGTCGGCAGCGATGGCTTTGTCCATCATTTCGACGACGATGTCGTCGGAGACCAGCTGTCCAGCATCCATAATGCTCTTGATACGGAGGCCAAGCTCGGTCTGGTCGGCTATCTCCTTGCGGAGGAGGTCGCCGGTGGAAACGTGGGTGAGACTGTAGGTCTCGACAATGAAGTCGCTCTGAGTACCTTTACCGGCACCGGGAGCACCGAAAATAACGATATTCTTCATATTTTTCTTATTTAACACCAACAATCTCGATATCGAAGACGAGGGGGGAGTGGGGGGGGATGCGGTTGCCAGCGCCACGGCTGCCGTAGGCTTCCTTGGAGGGGATGATGAGCTGGAGGGTGGTGCCGACGGTCTGGTTCAAGAGGCCGTTGTCCCAGCCGGAGATAACCTGGCCGGCGCCAATCTGGAAGGTGAAGGGCTCGTACTGACGACGGGCATCGTAGACATTACCTGTGCGAGCGTCGCTCTCCACGCTGGAGTCGAAGATGGTACCATCGAGCAGACGGCCGGTGTAATTGACGGAGACCTGTTTGCCCATGGTGACCTTGGGACCGTTGCCTTTCTTCTTGACAACGACATAGAGGCCGTCGGCATTGGGCTGGACGGTGATGTTGTTGGCCTTGATATACTCGGCAATGGCCTCAGGCTCTTCCTGTTCCATTTCGCGCATATTGTTTTCATAGTTGCTCTGCTCCTGTTGGAGTTCCTCGCGGGTGACGATGTCCTGCAGGTTGATACGGTAGTAGATTTTCTGGTTAGTGCCAGCCTTGTAGTTGGTGGGCATCTGGTTAGGATTGAGGTACTTGGCCATAAGGTCGGCATCGATGGCGAAGGTGGCAATCTCGCCGACATGCATCTTGAGGAGGCCTTCGCCCACCTTCACTTCCCAGTTGGGGTTGGCGAGGGCGATGCGCTGCACCTTACCTTTGGTGTCGAAGATGAGAGAGTCGTCGAACTTGACGGTCATCTCACCCACGAGCACGTCTCCTTCCTGTACCTGCTGGCCGGAGGGATTTTCCTTTTCCATCTGGTAGGAGAGACCCTCTGAGATGGAGTCGAACTGGTCTTTGTTTTCACTCTTGCAGGCGAACATCATCGCTGCACCCGCCACCACGAGGGTGGCCCATTTCATGTTGTGTTTCATGACTGTATTTGTAATTTTTAATTTTTAATTCTTAATTCTCTCACTTCCAAATCATAGATTAGCACCCATCGTTTGCCTATGCGGTCGCCGTCGCCCGGTACGCCGTAGGCCTCTTCGGAGGGAAGGATGACCGTGGCTTTACTGCCCTCGTTGAGGGTACGGAGGGCGAAGTCGAGGCCGCGGTTGGGCTGCAGTCGGCCGACGACGATGGTGTCGGTCACATCGGAGTACACCACTTTGTCCTCGATATTTTTCACGGTATAGCGGATAAAGGCGGTGTCGTTGTAGTCGGCCACCGGGCCATGACCCTCGCGGGTCTTCATCACTTTGATGCCGGAACCGATGTCACCCATCTTCCAGTTCCGCCGTGCGGCAAAGTTTTCTATCTCTGTATTCTCTCGCTGTGCAATCATCCGGTTGGTCTTGATGAGATCCGGCTCGTTGGAACTTTTGGCCTGCGGTATCTCAATAACGGGAACGTCATTGTTACACGCTGTCAAAAGAATGAAGAATGAAGACTGAAGAATGAAGAATGCAAGACGATGCCGTTTGACACCGCCGAAAGCTGACAGACTCTGTTTTAGCATATTCATCATTCTTAACTCTTATCTCTTATTTCAAACTCCCACTCCCAATTTTCGTTTCACGGAATCGACCGTTTCGTCGAGCGAGAGAAAACTGGTGGCACCGGCAGCGCGGGTATGGCCACCGCCATTGAAGAGTTCGCCAGCCATCTGATTGACATCGGTGAAGCGTTTCGAGCGCAACGAGAGGCGCACTCGATTTTCCTCCTCGCGCACGAGGATGGCACAGTCGACGATGTGGAGTTTCATCACCTCGTTGACAAGACCCGTGAGGTCGGCGCTCTCGACTCCATAGCGCTGCATATCTTCTTTGCGGATGACCATCAGGGCGGCTTGCTGCTCGGGATAGACGGTGAGGAGTTGGCTCATGGCGTAGCCGAAGAATTTCAGGCGCGCCTCGGTGAAGACATTCTTAATCTGACGATTGATTTCCATGGGGTCGATGCCCATCTGGGACAACTCGCCGGCGGCGAGGTAGATACTCTGCTGACGGTTGCTGTAGGTAAAGGTGCCAGTGTCGGTGCAGAGCCCGGTAAAGAGACTCGCGGCGGAGTCGCCATCGAAGACCTCTCGGCCATAGCTGATGCGAAATGCCCAATAGATGAGTTCGCAAGTGCTCGAAATCTCAGGGTCGGAGACCACGAGATCGAAGGCATCGCGGTCGGGACCGATATGGTGGTCAAAAAGGACCTTGCGTGCCTGCGAGGCCTTGATGCTCTCGGCCAACACTCCCGTGCGGTCGAGGGTACTGAGGTCCATACAGACGATGAGGTCGGCCTCACGGATGGCCTCCTGACAGCGCTGTAGGTCGCTCTTCCCACTAAGGATGAGGTCGGTGTGAGGAAGCCATGCCAGGTCTTCCGGACAGCCATCCGGAAGCATGGGGGTGAGGGATATTGCTTGATTGCCTGATTGCTTGATTGCGTGAATGAGTGCAAACATGGCGGTGAGCGAACCCACGGCGTCGCCATCGGCATTGCTATGGGCCGTCATCACAATGCGATGGGCACCCGCCAAACACTTTTTGAGTGCCTCCGGCTGCCATCCGTCAACGAATTTGACATCGTATCTGCATTCAATCTCCATGTATCACAATACATTACACGATTTCCACGTTCGGGAAACCCGATGCAAAGATACGATTAAAAATTAATTATTAATAATTATTTCTAAAAAGAGATTGAGAACTTATCAACAAGACTTTGGCGCGTTTCTTCGAGGTTCAACCTTCGGCGCCGAATTCCATGAGGTAGGCTTTGATGAATTCGTCGAGTTTACCGTCAAGGACGCCGGCGACATCGGAGGTCTGGTAGTTGGTGCGGTGGTCTTTCACGCGGCGGTCGTCCATCACGTAACTCCGTATCTGCGAGCCCCATTCAATCTTTTTCTGCGAGGCTTTGATTTTGTCTTTCTCCTCCATGCGGTGTTTCAGCTCGCGGTCATAGAGTTGCGAGCGCAGCAGACGCAGGGCGTTTTCCTTATTCTTGGGCTGGTCGCGGGTCTCGGTGTTCTCGATGAGTATCTCCTCCTCCTCGCCGGTATAGGGGTCTTTGTACTGGTAGCGCAGACGCACACCACTCTCCACCTTGTTCACATTCTGTCCGCCGGCACCGCCGCTGCGGAAGGTATCCCACGAAAGTTTCGACATATCAACCACCACTTCAATCGAATCATCCACAAGTGGTGTTACACTGACACTTGTAAAGCTTGTCATACGTTTACCTTGGGCATTGAAAGGGGAGACGCGCACCAGACGGTGGACACCCGTTTCGCTCTTCAGGTAGCCGTAGGCGAAGTCGCCCTCAATCTGTAGGGTACAGCTCTTGATACCGGCGCCGTCGCCGTCGAGGGAGTTGCTGATGACCACCTTGTAACCGTGGGTTTCAGCATAGCGGATATACATGCGCATGAGCATCTCGGCCCAGTCCTGCGCCTCCACGCCACCGGCACCGGCATTGATGCTCAGCACGGCATCAAGACGGTCGCTGTCGGAACGCAGCATATTCTTGAATTCCAGCTCTTCGACCTTCTTCTGTGTCGTGGCAATCTGCGCCAGCAGTTCCTCCTCGGAAGCGTCGCCTGATTCGAAGAATTCGCCCATTACCTCGAGGTCGCCACAGGCTGTGTCGACATCCTTGAAGGCTGTTACCCAACTCTTCTTGGCGTTGATGCCCTTCACCACCTTCTGAGCCTCCTTGGGATCGCTCCAGAAGTCGGGGGCTTCCGTCTTCTTCTCCTCTTCGGCAATCCATGCTGATGTGGCGTCGATATCGAGGAATTTCTTAAGCGCATCCTTGCGCGAAAGCAGGTCTTTTATCTGTTCTTGGTTGGTCATTGATAGAATGCTTGATTGTTTGAATGCGTGAATGTGTCAATGGATGATGAGGTAGGTGGCAGCGAAGGCCAAAACGGTGAGGCCTATATTGAGCCAACTGAATCCATGACGTTTATGGTCGAAGAGGATGCTGCTGCTCACGTGCAGCAACACACCGATCACCAGTCCTATTATCATCTGCTGCTGCTCCTCGTTAGGTTGTACGATATAGAGGTTAACGAGCGAACCTGCGGGCGACATAGCGCCAAAGAGCACTAGTAACACCAACACCTTCCAGAATCCCATTCGATGGGCAGCAAGCAGCGCCACCAGTATCAGTGCCACCGGGATATTATGGATAACGATGCCCCACACAAGGCCTTGGTTCACTGTGCCGTCTCCCTCTACTAACGGCATGCCTTCGAGGAAGGCATGGAGACAGAGACCCAACATCAGTCCAAAGACGGGAACACCGTGTTCGTGGCCCTCCACATGGCCATGCTCGGCATGGGCCGACAGTCCTTCGAGGAGTTGCTGAATGAGGAATCCCGCAAGGATGCAAAACAAGGGTAGGCGAGAGGCTCCTTCCATCGCCTCCGGCAACAATCCCAATACACAGACTCCCAAAAGGAATGCACCGCCAAAGACAGTGACACCACGCATCACACCGTCGGGAACTCTGCGTCCCACCAACGTCATGAGCGACCATACTGTCACTCCCAAGATTATTGCTAAATATGCTCCTACCATCACTTATGTCCATAAAAAAAGGGCAAGCTGATTATATCGCACCGCTACAACCAAACACCCTTGCTGTATTCCTACCCTGGGGGATTCAATGGGAGCTGGTCGTATAAGACTTGCCCTATCTCTCTGAGGTATACGGAGTTGTTCTATTTCTCCGTGTCCTTTACGATTTGCAAAGATACGAAAAAATTGAAAATTGAAAATTGAAAATTGAAATTTTTGAAAAAAAACTCAATAATCAATAACCGGTAATCTTTACATTGGATCAACGTCGTAGATGACGCTCACGCCGCTCCAACCTTCCTGCTTTGTCAGGTCGTCGCCAATCTGCCAAATCACACGTTTGGCATCAGTCACCGGTTCACTCTTCTCGAAGCGCAGGGTGACTATTTTGAGATAGAGTCCCCGGATGCGGCTCACCAGAGGGTATTCGGGGCCCATCACCCGTGTGGCGAAGACTCCCCGCAACTGGGCGGCCATCCAGTCGGCAGCGGAATTGAGCACCTCGGCATCGCGGTGCTTGAGGGTTATTTCGATGAGTCGGTAGTAGGGCGGGTAGAGGAAGATGCGGCGCTCCTGTATCTGCTCCTCGTAGAGAGCCTTGTAGTCGGCCTTCATCACATTCTCTATCACCTGGTGGTGAGGATTGTAGGTCTGCAGTATCACCCGTCCACCGGTTCCGTGACGACCCGCACGGCCGGAGACCTGCGTCATCTGCTGGAAAGCATGCTCATAGGAGCGGAAAGAGGGGTAGTTGATAATGTTGTCGGCGTTGATGATGCCCACCACACTCACACGCTCGAAGTCGAGTCCTTTGGTGACCATCTGTGTCCCCACGAGAATATCTATCTTATGCTGTTCAAAGTCGTTAAGTAACTCGAGGTATTGGTTTTTATGCAATGTGCTGTCGAGGTCCATTCGTGCCACACGCGCCTCGGGAAACATAATCTGGAGGTCCTCCTCGATGCGCTCTGTACCCACGCCGGTCATCTTTAAATGTGTAGAATGGCAGGCCGGACACTCAGAGGGTACGGGGATGGAGTAGCCACAATAGTGACAGCGCAGCGAGTTGGTGGCTTTATGGTACACCAGCGACACATCGCAGTGGATGCAGTGTGGCACCTCGTGGCAGTCGTCGCACTCCAGCCGCAGGGAGAAGCCTCGTCGGTTTTGGAAGAGGATGACCTGCCGCTTCTGCAAGAGCGCCTCCTCGATGGCCTGGAGTAGGGTAGAGGAGAAGTGTCCCTTCACCTGTCCTTGGCGGAAGGCCTCCTTCATATCCACGCATGTCACTTCCGGTAGTGTAAATCCTCCGTAACGTTTTGTCAGCGTGGCGAGTCCGTATTTCCCTGTCTGTGCGTTGTAATAGGTCTCTACACTCGGCGTAGCGCTACCCAACACCGTCCGCGCACCCCACAGACGTGCCAGATACAACGCCGCATCGCGCGCCTGGTAGCGCGGAGCGGGCTCATATTGCTTGTAGGAAGTGTCGTGCTCCTCGTCGACGATGACCAGCGCCAGGTCTTTGAAAGGCAGGAACACAGCACTGCGGGCACCCAGCAGCACCTGATAGCCGCCTGTGAGGGTACGTTGCCATACCTCTGTGCGCTCGCTCATGCTGAAGCGTGAATGGTAAACTCCCACCTTATCGCCGAAATACTTCCTCAGACGGTTGATAATCTGTGCTGTCAGTGCAATCTCAGGCAGCAGGAACAACGCCTGCCGTCCGCTGCGAACCACCTCGTCAATCAACTTGATATACACCTCAGTTTTGCCGCTGGAGGTTACTCCATGCAGAAGCCATACTGGCTTCTGATTGCCTGATTGCTTGATTGTTTGATTGTTTGAGTGAGATATCTCAGCACTCAAGCATTCAAGCATTGACGCATTCAAGCAATCAAACGCCTGTTGCTGTTCTTCGTTGAGCACAATACTCTGAGGGTTGACAAGTTCGGTGTCGCCATAGTCTTTCAGGCGGCTCTCCACGCGCTCTTCGACGGTCAGCACACCGTTTTTGATAAGCGTCTGCAGTGCGGAGCCTTGCGTCAGATCGTGCTTGGGGACGGCCTCCTTGCCAAACTTCGAAAGTTGCAGGAACTGCATCATCAGTTCCACCTGCTTCACGCGCTTCTTCCGCTCCAACTCGTCGAAGAGGGCTCGTTGCGCCTCGGCTGAGGTATACTCGGGCGAGAGCACCACGTATGTCGATTTCTTTGGACGAAAACGTTCCTTCAGTTCTTCGTCCATCACCACAATTTCGCGCTCGATCATTCCTCGGATCAGCGGCATGATTTTCTGCACCCCGATGGCGCGGCTGATGTCCACCACCCGCATCACGGGATGCTCCGAGAGCAACTGTACCACGCTCATCTCCAGTTTCGAGAGGCTCGACAGCTCCCCCGTGAATTCGGGGTGTATCGTCACAGCACTTTCGCTGGCCAACTTCAGGCCTGCCGGCAGGGCGCAGGCCATCACGTCGCCTGGGCAACACATATAGTAGCGCGCCATCCATTCCCAGAACTCCATCTGATGTTCGGTGACGATGGGCTCCTCGTCGAGAACGGCCATGATATACTTCGAGCGCCACTTGGGGGCCTCCTGATGGATGCGGCGCACCACAGCGGAGTACATCCGGGCGTTTTTCGCCCCGAACTGCACCACCACACGAGCGCCCACCTTCACCTGTCCGTTCATCTCCTGTGGCACCCTATAAGTGTAGGTGCCAGGCAGATGCAGCGGCAGCAGCACATCGACAAAGTATACCTGAAGGTCTTCCATTTCGAAGTGCAAAAGTACGAAAAAAATCCGAATCATCAACCTACCATCGAGCTATCATCACCCTATCAACTCCTACCATGGTAGGAGTTGGGTAGGAGTTGGTATGGTTTTCGTAGGGCGGATAGGTGTTTCGCCTGCGCTAACGGTAGAGCCCGGATGCGGCTGCCAGTCGCCCCAGCGTTCCACCACGGTGCCATAGATGCCTTGGGTGATGGTCGGCGAAGTGGGCAGAGTAGTGTATTCTTTCCCGCAGGCCGTCAGCAATAGGGCACCAAGGGCAAAAAGTGCGAGGTTCTTTATCGATGGTAAAGACATGATTTTTTTATTTCAAATTGCAAAGATATGTGTTTTTTTCAAAATGGCAAAATAATTTTGTCAGGTCGTTCTATTTTTGTAATTTTGCATTTTATTTATTGAATACATATAAAATAACATGGATATTACAGTTTCTCTTTCTCAGGCAGTTGCCGATGTTTTGAAAAATCTCTACGGCATTGAGGCCGATGCCAAATCTATCGTTCTGCAGGATACCCGCAAGGAGTTTAAGGGTGACTACACCCTCGTGGTGTTCCCATACGTGAAGCAGGCCCGTAAAAGTCCCGAGGCGGTGGCCAGCGAGATAGGCGAGGCGGTAAAGAATACACTGCCCGAGGTGGCAGGATTCAACGTCATCAAGGGTTTCCTTAACTTTGAGATTGCCGACAGTTATTGGACTTCTTTCGTGACCGAAAAAGCCAACGATGAGTGCTACGGCTTGAAGGCCTCCGACGAGAAAGAGGCTCCCGTGGTAGTGGAATATTCGTCGCCGAACACTAACAAACCGTTGCACTTAGGTCATATCAGAAACAACCTGCTGGGCTGGTCGGTGAGTCAGTTGCTGGCGGCTAACGGTGCCAACGTGAAGAAGGTGAACCTGGTGAACGACCGCGGTATCCATATCTGCAAGAGTATGCTGGCGTGGTTGCGCTACGGTAATGGAGAGACTCCCGAGACCAGCGGCATGAAGGGCGACCACTTAGTGGGCAAATACTATGTGGAGTTCGACAAGCACTACAAAGAGGAAATCAAACAGTTGATGGAGAATGGGGTAGAGGAGGAACAGGCCAAGAAGGAGGCTCCGCTGATGCTCGAGGCCCAGAGCATGCTGAAGCGTTGGGAAGAGGGCGACAAAGAGGTGCGCGACCTGTGGGAGAAGATGAACGGCTGGGTGTATGCCGGCTTCGATGAGACCTACCGCCGCCTGGGAGTGGGATTCGACAAGATATACTATGAATCGAACACCTATCTGCTCGGCAAGGAGTTGGTGCAGAAAGGTCTGGATATGGGCGTGTTGTTCCGCAAGGAGGACGGATCGGTGTGGTGCGATCTCACGGGCGACGGCCTCGACCAGAAGCTGCTGCTCCGCAAGGACGGCACCAGTGTCTACATGACGCAGGATCTTGGCACCGCCCTGCTGCGCCACAAGGATTTCGGCGCCGAACGGCTCATCTATGTGGTGGGCAACGAGCAGGACTACCACTTCAAGGTGCTGAAACTCATCCTCGGCAAGCTGGGCTTCGACTGGGCCGACAAGGTGTATCACCTGAGTTACGGCATGGTGGAGCTCCCCAACGGCAAGATGAAGAGCCGCGAGGGTACGGTGGTAGATGCCGACGACCTCATCGACGAGATGGAGAAGACCGCCGAGGAGATGAGCCGTGAGCATGGCAAGAACGACGAGTTGAGTCCCGAGGAGCAGAAACACCTGTACCATATCCTGGCACTCGGCGCACTGAAATACTTCATCCTTAAAGTCGACCCCACAAAGAACATGCTGTTCAACCCCGCCGAGAGCATCGACTTCAATGGCAACACCGGCCCCTTCATCCAATACACACATGCGCGTATCCGCAGCATCGTTAGGAAAGCCGGCGAAGCATCGACTTCCGAAATTCAAAATTCAAAATTTGAAATTGGAGAGAAGGAGAGGGGAGTGGTGAAAGTTTTGCATGCGATGCCTGAGACCATCGCCGCTGCCGCCGCCGCCTACAGCCCCGCACAGGTGGCCAACTACGCCTACGACCTGGCCAAAGCCTTCAACAGTTTCTATCAGGACACCCCGATTCTAAAGGAGGAGAATGCAGAGTTGAAGCATTTCCGCGTGCAGCTCTGCGCCATGGTGGCCAACGCACTGAAGAACACGATGAATATCCTCGGCATCGAAGTGCCGGAACGCATGTAACGATTATCGGTTAACGGTTAACGGTTAAAGAGATTATGAAGGTTTATAAATCGGAGCAGGAGATAGCGGCATATCTGTGCGACCGGAAGGACCGGCTGCAGCCGTGGGCGGCAGTGAGGATGTGTCAGGAGATTTCGGAGGCCCACAGCATAGCTATGGGCGTTGGATACGAGGAACTTATGCAACGAAACAGTATCTGGATACTTTCGCGCGCGTACTATAATATATATAAGAGGCCCAAGGCCTTCGAGAAGGTTATGTTAAGTACATGGTCGCGCGGCACCGACGGACTGTTCGCGTTCCGCGACTACAAGATGACGAACGAGGCAGGCGAGACACTGCTGACAGGCACGACCTACTGGCCGATGATAGATTTCACCTCCCGCAAGCCCATCCGTCTGAAGGAAATCATGTCGCACTACGAATGCTGCACCGACGAAGCCACCGACCACAGTGTCCTTGAGCGCCTCAGGCTGCCGGATATGAACGAGCCCGACGGACGTTTCGAGCAGACGGCGCAGTTTTCGATGATCGACCACGCTCAGCATGTCAACAACGCCGAATATGTCCGGCTGGTGTTCGACAGCCTGATGCAGACAGATTTCGACCTGGACAAGCCGTTCAGCCTCGAGATCAATTATCAGCACGAAACACAACCCAACGACACGCTCTCTGTTTTGCGTAAACAGGACAATGATACAACCTGGTTCCAAATTTTGAATTCTAATGGAGTTAGCGTGATGGCCAAGGTTTGTAAAGTTTAACGTTTAAATTATAAGGTTCAAAGATATGTTGGCGCAGGCAGGGGTTTGCGCCATCTTTTGTGCTATTTTCCGAATTGTTAAAAATGATTAATATCTGGGTTATGTTAAGTAGAATATTTTGAAATATACCCTATGGCTTCTTTAGACACCATCGAAATTATAGATTTTTAGAGGCTGATTTAATTAGAGATTCTTTGTCGATGTGACAATCGGCTTTCAGCTGCGATACGCTGCCGTGCGTGACGAAATGGTCAGGGATCGCTAGTACGGTAATATTTGACACCTGCTCGGGATGATGTTCCGTGAAATAACATTCAACAGCTTCGCCAAAACCGCCTAATTTCGCACCGTCCTCTATGGTGACGATTTTACGGAATCCTCGTGAGGCAATCTCGTCAAGCAATCGTGTGTCAAGTGGCTTGAGGAAACGCATATCGTAGACGGCGGCGGAGATACCTTGTTTCTCAAGTTCTTCCGCGGCTTTCAGAGCGTCGTTGCCAGGATGCCCGAGGCATATAAAAGCCACATCACTCCCCTCTCGAACACAGCGACCCTCCCCTATCTTGATTTCCTCCATTGGCGACTTCCAGTCGCTGTAAACGCTTAAACCACGGGGATAACGAATGACCACAGGGCCGTGATTGGGTAGTTGTGCAGTGTACATCATATTGCGCAGTTCGTGGTCGTCCATGGGTGCGCAGACGGTGAGTTCGGGGATGGGACGCAGGGCCGCGAGGTCGAAGACGCCGTGATGTGTGGGACCATCGTCGCCCACCAGACCTGCCCTATCGAGACAGAACACCACAGGCAGCTTCTGTAGCGCCACGTCGTGGATGATCTGGTCGTAGGCTCGTTGGGCAAAGGAGGAATAGATGTTACAGAACGGCGTCATCCCTTGTGCCGCCAAGCCGGCGGCAAAGGTGACGGCATGCTGCTCGGAGATACCCACGTCGAAGACCCGGTCAGGCATCTTCTCCATCATCATATTCAGCGAACATCCTGTAACCATCGCCGGCGTAATACCCACGATGGAGGGATTCTTTTCTGCCAATTCGATGATAGTGCGACCGAACACCTCTTGGTATTTGAGGGGTTGGCCACCGGTGTTGCTAACAATTTGTTGTCCCGTCTCCGCGTCGTATCTTCCCGGGGCATGGTAGACGATGGGGTTCTGCTCAGCCTGTTTGAGACCTTTACCTTTGCGGGTCACCACATGCAACAGTACGGGACCGTTGATTTCTTTGAGGCGTGTGAGTATCTCGGTGAGTTTGACGATATCGTGTCCATCTACGGGACCGAAATAGCGTATTCCAAGCGATTCAAAGAGGTTGTTGCTGCCCAAAGCGATGGTCTTCGCCATCTTAGTCATACGTTGGAACACCCCTATGGAACGTTTACGCAGTCCTTCGCCGGTGTCGAGGCGCTGCCATACCTGCTCTTTAAGTCGGTTATAGCGTGGCGACGATGTGATGCGCGTCAGGTAATTGTCCAATCCTCCGACAGCCTTGTCGATGGAAATGCCGTTGTCGTTGAGGATAACAAGGATATTGGCTTTTGAGAGACCCACGTTATTGAGGGCTTCGAAAGCCTCGCCACCCGTCATCGAGCCGTCGCCGATGACAGCAATATGCTTGCGAGTGAGGTTCCCCTGCATGCGGGAAGCCACAGCCATTCCGAGGGCCGCCGAGATGGAGGTGGAACTATGGCCAGTACCGAAGGCATCGTAGGGGCTCTCGCTCATCTTGGGGAAACCACTGATGCCGCCGTAGGTGCGGATGGATTGGAAAGATTCACGCCTGCCGGTGAGTATCTTATGTGGATAGGACTGGTGCCCCACATCCCAAATCAGTTTATCATCGGGGGTGTTGAAGACATAATGCAGGGCAACGGTGAGCTCCACAGTGCCGAGACTCGAGGCCAAGTGGCCTGGATGAGTAGAAAGCGTGTTGACGATATAGCTGCGTAGTTCGTCGGCGATAGCCTGCAGCTCATCAGATTTCAGTTGTTTGAGGTCGTCGGGAGTATTTATATCACACAAATTCATTCAAACTCTTATCTTTATTATCTATCGAAGTTATAACTTGGAGTATGTTTGGGGAGCGGGGCGAATTCTTTATTCAGCTTTTTGTCCGAGAGGCGTCCCTGAGCGCCATTGCGCAGTTCCCATTTGCCGTCGACGAAAGCGTAGGCCTGTTCTGTGCCCGACGGCACATAATATTGGAAGAGACCCTCCATCCCTGGCACCTGCGGTTCTACCTCGTCGAAAATAATCATCTGTTCCTTATGCTCCTTCACCTTTTCGACGGTCTGATAACGGTTGGTACCCTTCACTTTCTCACGTTTGCGCTCCACTTCCTGCACATATTGTGTCTCATAAGAGAGGTTCACCACAGCATTGTTGGAATATTCGAGCACAACGCGACGTTGGTTGCGCATGCGACGAAACAGCGGTGCACCAAACTGCGGTACCCCATTGCGAATATAGACGGGTTCGATGATTTTACGCTCTGTAAGGTTATCCACGCCATTCCATCCAAGAAGTGTGTAGTAGGTATGGCTTCCCGAAGTGGTTTGGATGATATCCTGATAGACGGCACCTAACCATTGGTCGGCAGATAGCACACTCTCCTCGCGGTTCATGATTTCCTCCGATTTGTCATGGAGCAGCAGATGTTCGTAGTATTCCTCTTTCTCGTTATAGAACTGTACGGCCCCGAAGCATTCAAACTCGCCGTTGTCGCGCACCACCGCCCAGGTGAAAATGCGGAAGAGTTTGTCAGGCGAAGTAAGTACCGACACATACGACGGCAGTTGCCAGCGCCATTCTTCGGAGTCTTCCTCCTCGAGGGCTTCCGCCAGCAGTTGCACCGCCTCTTCGGAGGCGAGATAGCGTTCGTTGTCCGTCGGAGCCTCTGCCACTTTGGTAATCAGGGCGGAGAGACGCGCCTGGTAATTCTGCATCTTCGCCTTGTCCTGTGCCGAAACCATCAATCCCGAAGCCAGCAACAACAACAATATGCCCCTTTTTATATTCATATGATATAGAAACGACCTTTGCCTTATTTTATTTTATGAAAGGAAGAAAAAAATCCAATGCAGAATTTTTTTGCCGTGTGGATTTTTTTTCCTATTTTTGCAAATTACTTCTATCAAATAGAAATATGGTAAAGAATAAGATAGACAATCTGATAGTCGTCGGCGACCGTGTACTGATAGAGCCTTCGATGGTTACTAAGAAGACCAAAGGCGGGTTGCTGCTGCCTGCTGGCTATCAGGAGAAAGAGGAGGTGCAGACGGGTTATATCATCAAATGCGGACCGGGCTACCCCCTACCCTCTTCGGGGGAGGGCGAGGATTGGAATCCCGCCGATAAAGAACCGCGTTACCTACCACTACAGGTAAAGCCCGGCGATATGGCTATCTATATGGCCAAGAATGCAATAGAAATTAAATACGACAGCAAGAAATACTTCATCGTACCACAGAACGCCATATTGATGGTGGAACGAGAGGATTTCTAAATGTGTAAATGTGCGAATGCCTGAGTGCGTGAGCGACCAACACATTAACAAACCAACGAATTAACACAATAATTATATGACATCGAACGAGATACGCAAAGCCTTTTTAGACTATTTTGAGAGTAAAAACCACCATGTGGTGCCGTCGGCTCCCATGGTTATCAAGAACGATCCGACGTTAATGTTCACCAACGCCGGCATGAACCAGTTCAAAGACATCTTCCTGGGCAACCAGCAGCGTCAATGGCCCCGCGCCACCGACAGCCAGAAGTGCCTCCGCGTGAGCGGCAAGCACAACGACCTCGAAGAAGTGGGACACGACACCTACCACCACACGATGTTCGAGATGCTGGGCAACTGGAGCTTTGGCGACTATTTCAAAAAAGAGGCCATCGCCTATGGCTGGGAGTTTCTCACCGAGGTGATGAAGATTAATAAGGATTGGCTCTATGTCACTGTTTTTGGAGGTGACGAGAAAGAAGGTCTCGAGATGGATATGGAGGCCTATAACTTCTGGAAAGAGCATATCAGCGAGGACCGCATTCTGAAGGGCTCCAAGAAGGATAATTTCTGGGAAATGGGCGACCAAGGTCCCTGCGGCCCCTGCTCAGAGATACATGTGGATATCCGTCCCGAAGAGGAGAAAGCAAAAGTATCTGGCAAAGAACTTGTAAACAAGGACAATCCCCAAGTCATCGAAATATGGAACCTGGTGTTCATGCAGTTCAACCGCAAAGCCGACGGTACCCTTGAGCCACTGAAAGCCAAACATATCGATACCGGTATGGGCTTCGAACGTCTCTGCATGGTGATGCAGGGCAAACGCTCGAACTACGACACCGATGTCTTCCAACCTCTCATCCAGGAGCTCGCCTCCAAAGCCGGCAAGGTCTATGGTGAAAACGAGGATGCCGATATCGCCATGCGTGTCTGTGCCGACCACCTGCGCGCTGTGAGTTTTTCCATCGCCGACGGCCAGCTGCCCAGCAACGTTAAGGCCGGCTATGTCATCCGTCGCATCTTGCGTCGCGCTGTCCGCTATGGCTACACCTTCCTTGGCTTCACCGAGCCTTTCATGAATACCCTCGTCCCCACCCTCGTGAAACAGATGGGACACCAGTTCCCCGAGTTGCAGAAACAGCAAGAACTTATCCAGCGCATCATCCTCGAAGAGGAGCAGGCATTCCTGCGAACCCTCGCTGGAGGTATACGCCGCTTTGAAGAATATGTAGCCAAGAAGTCCGACAATAAGGTGGTCGATGGCGCTTTCGCTTTTGAACTCTTCGATACCTATGGCTTCCCTATCGACCTCACACAGTTGATGGCCGGTGAGAAAGGATGGACCATCGATATGGCTGGCTTCGAGAAAGGTTTGCAGGAGCAGAAAGAGCGCAGTCGCGGAGCCGCCAAGGTGGAAAGTGACGACTGGCAGGAGTTGATGCCGGGCATAGAAGAGGAATTTGTGGGTTACGACACCCTTGAGGCCGATGTGCATATTGCCCGTTACCGTCGCGTGAAGGCCAAAGACAAAGAGTTTTACCAGCTGGTCTTTGACAAGACCCCCTTCTATGGTGAGAGCGGCGGACAAACAGGCGACACTGGTGTGTTAAGAGTAGAGAGTTATGAGTTGAGGGTTGTCAATACCAAGAAAGAGAATGGTCTCATCGTACATATTGTGGACACCCTGCCTGAAGACCTGACTGCTTCTTTCCACGCCGTTGTTGATGGCGACAGACGTATTGCCATCGCCTGCAACCATTCGGCCACTCACCTTATGCACTACGCTTTGCGTCAGGTGCTGGGCGAGCATGTGGAGCAGAAAGGCTCCAGCGTCGATGCCGAACGTCTGCGCTTCGACTTCAGCCACTTCGCAAAACTCAGCCATGAGGAAATCCGCGATGTGGAACACCGCGTGAACCGCATGATACGCCAGTGCCTGTCGCTCGAAGAGCATCGCGAGATGCCCATCGCTGAAGCCCAGAAGCTCGGTGCCATGGCCCTCTTCGGCGAGAAATACGGCGACAAGGTACGCGTAATCAAATATGGTCCCAGTGTCGAGTTCTGCGGGGGCACACATGTGCAGAACACTGGTATGATAGGTTCCTTCCGCATCATTGGCGAAGGTGCCGTCGCCGCCGGCATGCGCCGCATCGAGGCCATCACCGCTGAAGCCGCCACCAACTATGCCGACCGTCAGCAGGACCAGCTCGCCACTTTGGCCGAAGTGTTCAAGGGCTCCAAAGACCTCTCCTCCTCCATTGCTAAGTTGCAGGAAGAGAATGCCCAGATGAAATCTGTCGTGGAGCAGATGCAGAAGATGCGGGCCATGGAAACAGCCCGTGGATACGCCTCACGTCTGGCCACCAACCCTGTTGTCGTGGAGCGCATCGCCGATGATGTCAATACGCTCAAGGACGCCTTCATCACCCTCCGCAACGAATATCCCGATATGGCCATGGTGCTCGGCAGCGTCAAGGACGGCAAGCCGGCCCTCCTCATCGTACTGGGACAGAACCGCGTCGATGCCGGCCTCAACGCCGGCCAGATGGTGCGCACCCTTGGCAAGGAGATCCAAGGTGGCGGCGGCGGACAGCCCCATTTCGCTACAGCCGGTGGCAAGAATCCCGACGGACTGGACAAAGCCCTTGCCGTCGCAAAAGAAATGCTTGCATAACCCACAACCCCATAAACTTTTAAACCCTTAAACCTTAAATATTATGGATTTACAGACTATCACCGAACTGATGCTTTCGAGCGATTACAAAGACAGAATGAAAGGCGAATACTATCACCTGCAGAACCGCAAGGAGAACCTCGAAGCCGTGTTGAAGCTGTGGGATAGCGGCAAGTTGCCCTTCACTCCCGACTGCCCGCGTAGCATCTACGACCTGCAGATGAGAGCCATGAAAGATTATATGGCTGTGCTCGAAGCACGTGCCATCATTGAGAAGATTGTCCTCTAAATGATCAATCGACTCACTTTCGACCTCAAAGCCACCAGTGGCGATGCCCGAGCAGGCATTATACATACCGACCACGGAGACATTGAGACACCTATTTTTATGCCTGTAGGTACCGCAGGTACAGTTAAAGCAGTACATCAATCCGAACTGCGTAAAGATATTGGTGCACAGATAATTCTTGGGAATACATATCACCTTTATCTTCGTCCTGGATGTGATTTGCTCAGACAGGCGGGAGGCCTCCATCAGTTTAATGGTTGGGACCGTCCTTTGCTCACCGACAGCGGCGGATTCCAAGTCTTCTCATTGGCTGAAAATCGGAAGATTAAAGAGGAAGGGTGTACCTTTAGAAGCCATATTGATGGCAGCAAGCACCTCTTCACGCCAGAGAACGTGATGGAGATTCAGCGCATTATCGGGGCCGATATTATAATGGCTTTTGACGAGTGTGCTCCAGGAGATAGCGACCATCGCTATGCTCAACGTTCAATGGAACTTACACATCGTTGGCTCGACCGTTGCATTAAACGTTTTGGCGAGACGGAACCCCTCTACGGACACCACCAGGCACTCTTCCCCATCGTACAGGGATGCCAGTATGAGGACTTGCGAAAAATCTCGGCAGAGTATATCGCCAGTAAAGACCCTGAGGGTTGCGCCATTGGCGGATTGGCAGTCGGCGAACCTACAGATGTGATGTACAGGATGATAGAAGTGGTCAATTCAATCCTTCCTAAAGATCGTCCGCGCTACCTGATGGGGGTGGGAACTCCACAGAATATTCTCGAGGCCATCGAGCGTGGAGTAGATATGTTCGACTGTGTCATGCCCACCAGAAACGGGCGTAACGGCTTGCTATTCACCGCCGAAGGCACCATCAATATCAAAAACAAGAAATGGGAGAGCTGCTTTGAACCCATCAATCCAATGAGTGCAGCAGAAGCCGACCGAGTTTACACCCTCGCCTATCTGCACCATCTTATTCGCGCCGAGGAGATTCTGGGACTGCAGATTTGCTCCATCCACAACCTGCGATTCTATCTCTGGCTTGTCGGTGAGGCCCGTCGACATATCCTCGCCGGCGACTTTCCCGCCTGGAAGAATGGAATGATTCAGAAACTCGGCCGCCGACTCTAACCTTCCCTCCCCACCCCTATCCCGTATCAAAGCTATATCGAAGCTATATCGAAGCTATATCACCACCGTACCAACTTCTATCTCGGTAGGAGTTGGTATGTTTTATAGATGGAAATGAGACTGTTATGCGGAGGTGTTGAATAATTGTTGATATTTATACTTTGTATAGAGCGACAAGGAGACTGTATTATTAGTATTTTTGTACTTTAAAGAAGTATGTTCAAATGTTTGATTTTACTGATTTTCTAACTGATAAACAATCCATTGTGTTTACTATTGCAATGGTTTTGTCTTTAATATTCCTGTCTCTCTACTATGGTTTAATCCATTTCCGTATAGGTCGTTGGCACCAAAAAAAAGAGACGGGGAATGATGCACCTTCGAAACTGCCTCCGGTGAGTGTGGTACTCACCGCCCGCAACGACGCTGTCTGGCTCAAAGAGAACCTGGTCTATTTGCTCGAACAGGATTATCCTGATTTCGAGGTGGTGGTGGTTGATTATTTGAGTCACGACGACACCCAATTCGTGCTTAAACTACTGAAAGACTATTATCCCCACCTCAAAGTGGTGCCTTTCAAGGAGGATGTGAACCTCTTCCAGGGTAAAAAGTATCCGTTATCTATCGGCATCAAGAGTGCTAAAAACGACATCCTGCTTCTGGCAGATCCTGACTGCACTCCCAAAAATATGCAGTGGCTGCGAGGAATGGTAAAAGGCTATTCAGATAAAAACACTCAAATTGTGCTGGGCTTTTGCGGATTGAAACGCACCAAAACCCTCCTGGGTGTGATGCAGCAGTATGACAATCTATCCTATAGTTCGCATTACCTCGGTCATGCCCTCCTGGGTCATCCTTACACCGGTTCAGGACGCAACCTAAGCTACCGCCGCAACTTCTTCTTCAAACAAGGGGCTTTCATCCGTCACTATAGTGTAGCGGGAGGCTCTGACGACCTCTTTGTTTACCAGAATGCCACGGGCAATAATACTGCCATCTGCATCGACAGCGATGCCTGCCTGAGCACCGAGCCCAAGAAGACCTTCTCCCAGTGGCATCGTCAGCGTCTCGACAGAGTCTCTACGCGCAACTGGCACAGCTGGGGCAGTCGTCTGCAGGAAGATTTGTTGCCGCTCTGTAATATCATCTTCTACACAATGGCCGTCATGCTCCTGCTGAATGGCACCCTTCCCTGGATTGTGGTGGCGGGAATGGTGGCCATCAAGTGGGCCTGGCAGATGGTGGCATTCGCCCAGCTCTGCAAACGATTTGAGGGCGGTCTCACCTATCTGGCGGCACCTTTTTTAGAAATATATTTTATACTTGCAAATACTATTTTAGTCCTAACTCCGTTAGATAACAATAGAAAATTCAGCAAATAGGTGGAGCCAAAAGTTCAGAACGAACGTCTGAAGCTTGATTATCAGCTTGTTTGTGCCGCCCGCGATGAAGGAAGCCGTAAGGCGTATGCCGACCTTATGGCCTCATACCGCGAGCCGCTCTACCTGCTTTTGCTTCGCATGACCCATAACACCACCACTGCTTCCGATCTCACGATGGAAACATTCAGCAAGGCGTTCCTGCAACTCCATCGCTACTCCCCCACGGGTACCTTTAGTTCGTGGCTCTTCTCTATCGGGGTCAACACCTATATTGATTACCTGCGCAAGCGCAAGTTGGAGACAGTCTCGCTCAATAGCATCACCCGTACAAGCGAAAACGATTTCATTGAGTATCAGATACCTTCCGGACAGCCTAATCCAGAGGAAATGATGATACGCATGCAACGTGATGCGGCTTTGAAAGAGATTGTCAACCAGCTCAAGGAACCCTATCGGCAGATCATTGAGTTGCGATACTACGAAGACCTCTCCTATGAGGAAATTGCCCAAAGGATGAATATCCCCGTCGGCACAGTGAAAGTTCGTCTAAACAGAGCCAAAGCACTGCTTTCCAGTATTGTAAAGGAAAGAGGAGGTGAGATATGAAACAGGCATTTATACTCATTGGAGCCATGCTTTTATCGTCGTCTGCCATGGCTGACGGATTAAAATCCTTGTCGCCGGAGGCCACCGCTGCCGACGACGGCGTTCCCAGGCGTCAGCCTTCCGGTCTTTCTGTCTTTGCCAACGCCGGTGCCGTTTGGGCCGACGACAATACCGCCAATTTCTATTCGGGTCGTCCCGGGAATGTCAACACCATCAACCGTGTGCTGCATAGTGAGACCTATGGCAACCGTATCTGGCAGCAACTGAAAAACGACGGACTCATCTCGTCGGCTGTGGGAAGCAAAGACGAGTTGCAGGTCGTGGAATATGGCGATATGTACTACCGAACCTCGCTACAGTTTGGATTAGGCATCCGATACGACTACGAGAGCGGTTTCGGATGGTTGCTACGTTTCGACATCTCGCGTCTCAACGCGCTTGGTGCCTTCAACCTCAGCAGCACCAATGGCACAGGTATCCTCACACCTAATCATCAATATATCCGTTGCGGCCTCATGGGTCGCGAGGATCGCATCAATATCGACTTTGCCATCACGCGTACCATCGACTTGGGCGACAACCTCTGCTTCGAGCTCGACCTCGGTGCCAGTTTCAACAACACCAAAGTCAAGGAGAGCCTCATGGAAATCGATGGTTCCACCTATTCCATTCTCGATATTTGGAACGGCCAATCGCCAAGTTCTTATAGCGGAAGCTACGACTATGTCAACCAAGGTGGTATCGGTTGGGGAGTCTTCATGAGTGGCTTCATCGGCTACTATATGGAAGGGGTTGGAGCCATCAAGGCCGGCTACACTTGTCACCACTCCAAGACCACCTTGAAAGGCTATGATGCCAGAGGATGGGTCCACTGCCTCACCATTCGTTTTGAAATCAACAACTTTAGTTTTTTATAAATGATTACATTTAAAACCTTAGCAGAAAGCGATCATTCGCACTTTGCAGAAAGCCTGTTTGAAGAGGCGTTCCCCGAGCAGGAACGCCCCCCCTTCTCTAGTCTCCGGCATAGAGATGCCGGCAAATTCCATTTCCTCGTAGCCGAGAACGGCGACGACCCTGTAGGAATCCTCACCTACTGGACTTTCGAAGACCTTATTTATATCGAACATTTCGCCATTGCAGAAGAACTCCGTAACCAAGGACTCGGCAAGGCGGCATTCCTCAATTTTCTCTCCCAACAGCAAGAACAGGTGGTTCTGGAGGTAGAACTTCCCAATACCGAGGAGGCCGACCATCGTGTGGAGTTCTACGCCAGTATGGGTTTCTTCCAAAATCCTCAGGAATATGTCCAGCCCCCCTACCGTGAAGGTGGCAAAGAGGTACCCATGATTATTATGTCAAAATACGAACTCGACGACGACGAATTTTGCGAAATTCGCGACCTTTTATACCATGAAGTGTACGGAATAAATTGATAATTGAAAAATAAAAAACAAAAAATAATCGACTTCAAATATTTGTATTTCAACAGAATGTTTTTCACCATGAAAAATATTTGAAAAAAAATTTGGTCAGTATTTAAAAAGTTTGTACTTTTGCACCCGCTTTCGGAGATAGAAATACCGAATTTCATGGATGGCTCCTTAGCTCAACTGAATAGAGCATCTGACTACGGATCAGAAGGTTGCAGGTTTGAATCCTGCAGGAGTCACTAAAACAGGAGAACAGCAATGTTCTCCTGTTTTTTTATATCCCCTCCAAAAAATATTTTGCCAATTCCAACAAGTTTTGTATCTTTGCATTTTATTATTATACAAATGAAAAACAGAATCCTCATCATATTGATGTTGTTGGTCATCCTTCCGGTATGGGCACAACCTGAGTACCAGACTCAAGGTGTGGGAACAATGGTCGCCTTCACCGAGAACCTGGGGCAATGGGACTCCCGTGTGAGCTATGAGGCACAGCTCCACGATGCGGCACTATTCCTCGAGCCCGGCGCCCTCACGGTGGCGCTACGCGAGCATTTTCCCCACCCCGCGGGAACTGAAATCCCTAAGATGGGAGGTGAAAGAGGTGGAGTCCATTGTCATGCCTACCGCATTCACTTCACTGGAGCCAACACTGCCCTTCCCATGGGCTACGACCGCATGCCCGGTTACAGCAACTACTTCCTCGGCGACGATCCCTCCCGCTGGCGCTCCAAAGTAGGCAGTTTTGCCTATGTGCGCTACGACGAACTATACCCCGGCATCTCCCTCGAACTATACGGCGGTCGAAAAGCGCTGAAATACAACTTTATCATCGAACCTGGTGCCGATGCTTCGCAGATAGCCATTGAATACGAGGGGGTGGACGATGTTAAAGTGAGCAACAAGACGGGAAACCTCATTGTCAAAACCTCCGTGCGAGATGTTATGGAATCGAAACCTTATGTCTATCAGGTCTATGGCGCAGGTGAACAAGTGGAGATTCAAAGCCGGTGGCGCGTGGAAAAAGGAAAGGATAAGAAATGGCGTGTATGGATAGAAGTGGGTGATTATAACCATACAAAACAACTGGTTATCGATCCCGTACTGATTTTTTCCACCTATACGGGGTCGACAGCAGACAACTGGGGCACCACCGCCACATTCGACTCCGAGAAAAATGCCTACACTGCAGGCCTCGTCTTCGGCACCGGCTACCCTACCTCGCTGGGCGCCTACATGGAATCTTTCGGTGGCATCGCCGATGTGGGAATCTTCAAATTCGACACCCTCGGCCAAAACCGCCTCTTCGCCACCTACCTGGGCGGCGGCTCCACCGACATGCCGCATAGTCTCTTCGTCAATTCGTTCGACGAACTCCTCGTCTTCGGCACCACGGGCTCTCTCAACTTCCCCACCACTCCAGGGGCCTACCAGACACAGCATCATGGTGGCGACAGCCTCAACTACGAAAGCGCACCCGACTTGTCTTTCCGTTACGGCAGCGACATGTTCGTCTCCCGCCTCTCGGCCGACGGCAGCCAACTTCAAGCCTCCACCTACATAGGAGGCTCCGGCAACGATGGTCTCAACTACTGGTCCCATTTCGGTTCCAACTACGGTATCATTATGGGAGGCAACGACTCGCTCTACTACAACTATGGTGATGGTGCCCGCGGAGAGATTATCACAGACAATCTCAACAATGTCTATATCGGCTCCACAACTATGAGCTCTGACTTCCCGACGACCCCAGGATGTGTTCAGAGCGTTATGGGGGGTATTCCCGGTCTTGCCGGTGGACGTCAAGATGGCGTGGTATTGAAACTCGACTATAATCTGCGCAACCTTCTTTGGAGCACTTTCCTCGGCGGCAGCAGCAACGATGCTGTCTACTCCATCGATGTCGACTCTTCCTATAACCTCCTCGTCTGTGGCGGCACCTGCAGCAACGACTTCCCCGTCACCGCGGGCGCATGGCAACGTCTCTATGGGGGCGGCAACACCGATGGATTCGTCTGTAAAATTTCGGCCGCGGGAGACCGCCTGATGGCCTCCTCATATATCGGCAAAGGACTCTATGACCAGATTTATTTTGTCCGGACAGGTCGCCACGACGAGGTGTTCCTCTTTGGCCAGACCGAACCCATGGGCAGCACCAACTTCATTATCAATGCTGGCTACAGCGTCTACAACAGCGGCATGCTGCTGATGCGTATGACGCCCGACCTCGACAGCGTGGTGTGGAGCACCCTCTTCGGCACCCCCGGCCGCATTAACCTCTCGCCTACCGCATTCGCTGCCGACATCTGCAATCGCGTCTATGCTGCAGGATGGGGCCGCGATTTCGTGAACTATAACGGAGTGCAGTGGCATACTCTCGGCACCACCGGCATGGAAACCTCTCCTGGAGCTTGGAGCGACTCTACCGATGGTCAAGATTTCTATATCATCAGCCTCGACGAACAAGCCAGCCATCTCGATTACGCAACCTTCTTTGGTGAGCTTCATCAAAATGGACAATACTATGGTGGTGGCGACCATGTTGACGGCGGCACCTCGCGCTTTGACCGACAGGGCACCCTCTATCAGTCGGTCTGCGCCTCCTGCCACGGCACTCAGGGATTCCCCACTACTGCAGGTGCTTGGAGTGCATCCAACAATGCCAGCAACTGCAACAACGCCCTTTTCCGCTTCAACGTCACCTCCGACTTCCCTGTTGCCGAGTTCATCCCGCCCGTGTCAGGATGCGCTCCCTATACAATCCATTTCCAAAACATCGGACGAGGCTCTTCTTTCCTCTGGGACTTCGGCGACGGTACCACCTCCACCGAGCGCAACCCTTCGCATACCTATAGCGAGGGCGGTGTCTACACCGTCACCCTCGTCGCCCTGCTGCCTGGCGGCTGCTCCGAGGCCGACACCCAGCGTCACCAGTTGCATGTCATCGGCAACGGGACCAGCATCTCCGAGTCCGACATCGCCTGTTCGGGGTCCCAGATACAGATAGGTGTGCAGCCTCAGATTGGTGCCACCTACGAGTGGCTGACCTCGGGCGTCAGCGATTCCACCATCGCCAATCCCTGGGTCTCCGAAGCCGGAACCTACCTCCTCCGTGTCTCTACGGCGGGATGTAGCGAAGTGGACACCTTCAATGTCGATGCCTATACACTGATAGATTTATGGCAACCCATCGCTATCTCCTGCCACGACTCCTCCGATGGCGGCGCCTTCTTCCGTCTGGGACCGGGTATCGACCCTGATTCCGTGACTTTCACATTCTGGCCTCTTGCCGACTCGACTTTCGACGGACAAACCTACCGATTCCACGGACTCTCCACAGGAGACTACCACGTAAGTGTGACGGGCTACGGATGCACCTATGAACAGGACTTCACCATCGAAAACCCTCCGGGACCTGACTACCAAAAAGAGGTTTCCCCCATACTCTGTTCCGACAGCTGTTCGGGCTGGATACAAATACGATACAACCTCAGTGCCCTCCCGGAAATTCCGCAACTCGACACCCTGATTAGCGGACTTTGCGAGGGTACATACATCACGCGGCTCATCTCTGTAGGCTGTCCGCTCATCGACACCACCGTCATTTATCGTAACCACCAAATCGACAGCCTTCGCGTATGGGCCGACAGCTATCGTATCAACCTCGGCGAAAGCGTTCGGCTCCACGCCGACCTGCCTCATGGTTCCGGTAACATCTCCTACCGCTGGACCCCCGCCATCGACCTCGACCGCCCCGATATTGCCAACCCAACAGCCACACCCACCGATACTTTTGTCTGCTATACTGTCACTGTCACCACCCCCGATGGCTGTACTGCCACAGACAGTGTCTGCATCCACTGCGACGAAATCCACTGCGGTGCGCCCGACTACGTGATTCCAAACGCTTTCACCCCCAACGACGACGGTGTGAACGATGTGGTCGATTTCTCCAGCCCGCTGCTCACAGAGATACATGTGGCCGTCTTCAACCGATGGGGCGAGTGCGTCTTCTCCAGCGACGACCTGACTCACTGTCGTTGGGACGGCACCTATCGCAACGAGCGTTGCATGCCGGGAGTCTACACCTACACCTGCCGCATCCGCTGCATGGGCAACACCGAAAGCGAGTTCAAAGGCAACATCACACTCATTCGCTAAATTCTAAAGAATAATCCGTTGAAAAAAGACCAGTTCATCGTTGTATGTGCAGAAAACGCCGAGGATGCCGGGAAACTCCTTCCCACGGCGCACTTTTTTGCCGAGAAATTGCGCAAAGGATTGATACTCCTCTCCTGCTCCCCCCATGCGGAAGAATGGATTGAGCGCTTCGACGTACCTTTTGTCGCTCTCAAGGAAAACTGGAAAAACGCCATCGATGCACTCCCCACTGCGATGAACGCCGTCCTTGCCATCACATTGGCCGATTCCAAGGCCCCGCGCCACAGCCTCTCCCACCCACGTCAGCTACTGAAAAACTTCCGCGACTGCAAAATTGCTTACCTCGTCCTTCCCGACACGTTTCGCCTCTCCCCTCTCTCCTTTCACCTTTCAACCCTCACCATCGACCACCAACGCGAAAGCAAGGAAAAGCTTATCTGGGCCTCTTATATGGCTCGCTTTTTCAGCAGCACCATCCGCGTCATGCATCGCAATTACCGCGATGCGGCCTTCAAGATGCGCTGGACCAACAACATGCGCTATATGGAGAAGATTTTCTCCTCTTTAGGACTCTCCTACGAGACTGCAGCTCTCGAAGGTGGCAGCGAATTCGGCAACCCCGACCTCGTGGCCATCAAGAGTGTTGAACGCCATGCGGGTTCAACGGGGCAAGGGACAACACTTTTCATCGCCCTTGTCCCCGACCGTCGCGACCGCGACATTGGCGACTACTTCTCCAAACCCGCCGAGTGGCACCTGATTAGAAACGATGCCAACATACCCGTCTTGCTCCTCAACCAGCGCGACGACCTTTATGTGCTCTGCGACTAAGCCTTTTTCATTTTTCATTTGCTTGTGTCAAAAATAATGTCTATATTTGCAGAATATATATTCTTTATATAAAAAACGTTTTATATTGAATATAAATTTGTTAAATATACATTATCGAACAATAAATAACAGTTAATATGAAAAAAAGAGTATTATTTGCCACCGTGGTGGCTTTGACATGTGCCCTCACATCGTGCATGAGGGAGGATGACTGGAGCATGTTAAGTCATCCCATAAACATTACCGGCGAGATGCATCCCACCTTTGGTGTTCCCGTAGGAACCGGTCAGATGAACATGAACGACCTGCTGACCAGCATGAGTGCCCTCTACGAAGGCAATATCGACCCCAACAGCAACACCATTACGGTGCAGTACAACGTGGGCGTGAGCGACACAATTTACGCATTGAGCTATGTCCCCTTCCCCTTCCCTGGCGGCTCTAAGGGTCCCGGCGCCAAAGAGGCTTTCTATACCAAGGACACCGTGGTGGAGACATCAATAGACATCGACTTCTTCAATAATGTTGTCGAGTTGGAGAATCTCTCGATGGCTCACGTCTATGTGGTCCTCTCGGTGGCTGTGGATGGCGATGCCCCGGCATCCATTGCAAACCATGTGAACGTGGTGTTCGACTCCATGGAATTGTGGTACGACGACTACAACGGGGTACACAAGCAGTTCAATCCCACAGATGTCAACCTCTCGGATTTCAATGTGCAGATCGACGATATCAGAACCGGTGTTCACCAGACCTTCGACACAATGGATATGGCACCGATGATCAACGACCGTCCTTCGAGGTTGTATGCCCGCTACCACATGAAACTCAACGTCGAGAACTCCATTATCACGCAGAACATCGCGAACATGTCTATCGGTCAAATCATCGATAGCCTTGGCATGACGCGCGTCATCTATTCTGCAAACATGGACGTAAAGATGCCGCTGAGCGTGAGCATCAACGATATGGACTATAGTTTTAGCCTCGACATGGGTTCGGGTCTGGCAAGCGTCAATCTCGACTCCATCCTGAAGAATATTAACGAGGGACTGAGTGCCGAGGTGACAATGAGCGAGTTCACCCTGGTGCTCGACAACGGCATCCCTCTGAACCTCACTCTCTCGGCCTACGGCTACGCCGCCGACTCCGTCACTCGCCTCTGCACCCTTTTCTCCAACGAGAAGGTGCCGGCCGCCCAAACAGCTCCCATGCCTAACGACCCAACGGTCTATGAGGCCATCTCGTCCACCCACAAGGAGGTGGTGGCAAGCCTCGACAAAACAAAACTCGACCAACTGAACAACTCGAAATACCTGAGAGTGGAAATCACTGTCGACAGCCGAGACAATCAAGGCGCACTGAAGCATGTCGCTGTCAAACGTAGCGACTTCTTGAATATGAGAGCCTATCTCAAAGTACATCCCGCTATCAATGTCGACATTCAGTCAAAATAGCGGAACAAACCCTTGTCTTTTTAACTATTAAACATCGAAAATCATTATGAAAAAGATATTTTTAATCGGTTTGATGGGCTTGATGACTCTCGCAGGAAGCAATGTGGCGCGAGCCCAGTACGACGAGACCAACAATATGTTCTATCATATGCTGCGCACTCCGCAGTCGAACCTGTTGAACCCGGCCTTCTTCCCCACCAACAGCTCCTGGTACATCACCCTTCCGGGAGCCGACATTCAGTTTGGCAGCCCTGTGGCGGTGAGCGATTTCATCAAATACGACCGCGTCAATGAGCGCACCGTAATCAATCTCGACAGCATGATGAACAATCTCACCAACGACAACAAGTTCCGCCTCGGTGCCAACGTGAACCTCCTCGGTTTCGGCTTCAAGGTGAACAACACCTTCATCAATTTCAACACCCGTCTGATCAACCACGTGAGTGTGGGATTCCCCGTGGATATGGTCGAAGCCCTTCGCATCGGTAATATCGATGCTGCCGGCAATGTGCGTCCTGTAGTGGAGCTGCTCAACGGCGATGTGCTCAATGCCACCAGCTACCTCGAGACCGGCCTCGGTGTCATTCAGCGCTTCGAGCCTATCAACCTGACGGTGGGTGTGAGAGCAAAACTGCTCTTCGGTGTGGCCAACGTGCAGACCGACAACACACGTCTGGTCTTCAACACCTCGCCAAACCTCGACACCGTGACGGCCCACATGTACTACGAAATCCAGTCGGCCACCTGCGCCCCCTACGACACCACCCAAAAGAAATTCATCTTCAACCTTGGCGACGTGCTGGGCAACGCCAACACCGGCATCGCTTTCGACCTCGGTGCCAGATACGACTGGGGTCCCTTCTCCTTCTCGTTCTCCATCAACGACCTCACCGGCGGCATCCATTGGAAGAACAACGTGATGACCTGGAAACCCCAAAATGGACAGGGCGCCATCGTCTTTAACGGCGTCGACATGAACGGCATGTTCAACGGTGGTAACTTTAGCATGGACTCGCTGACCAGCCAACTTGAGCATCAACTCGAGGATATGACACCCGAAAAGAAGGATTCGGGCGACTACTGGTTCTCCATCCCCACCAAAATCAACCTCGGTGCCAGCTATAGCTTCGGTCGCATGTTCCGTGCCGGATTCCTCTTCCACGGACAGTTCGACCGCGGACTGCTCTGCAAATCCAACGCGCTCTCTATGGACCTTGGCGATACCAAGAACACCTTCCGCTGGAATACCACCCTGAGCATTGGCATGAACCTCTACGACTGGCTCGAGGTCACCGCTGCCAACTCCATCGTTTATGATGGCTCGGGTATGGACCTCTTCAACCCCGGCCTCGGCATCGTCGCCACTCCAGGCCGCGTCTTCCAAATCTACCTCATGGGCGACTACCTCAGCAGCTTCTACATCACCGACTCCAAAGCTTTCAACCTCAAGGTCGGTATTAACCTCCTCTTCGGCACCGGCGGAAGAACCACAATCGAAGGATAAAAGTTATAATGAATATTATTGCAATAGTTGGTCGCCCCAATGTGGGCAAGTCGACACTCTTCAACCGTCTCACCGAGAGCCGCGATGCCATCGTCGATGAGACTGCAGGCGTGACCCGCGACCGCCAGTATGGCCACTCTGACTGGAACGGAAAACGATTCTCCGTCATCGACACCGGCGGCTATGTGATGGGCGGCGACGATGAGTTCGAGGTCGAAATCCGTAAACAGGTCTCCTTGGCTATCGACGAGGCCGATGTCATCCTGTTCCTCGTCGATGCACGCGAAGGCCTCACCCCCATGGACGAGGATGTGGCCGAGATGCTACGCAAATGTCCCAAGCCTGTGGTGCTGGCCGCCAACAAGGTCGACAATAGCGCCCAGATGGATGGCCTCGGCGAATTCTATGCCCTCGGCCTCGGCGACCCCTACCCTATCGCCGGTGTCACCGGCAGCGGCACGGGAGACCTCCTCGACGCGCTCGTGAAAGATTTCGACGACGGCGAGGACGACCCCACCGACGGCCTGCCCCGCATCGCTGTAGTCGGTCGCCCCAATGTCGGCAAGTCCTCTTTCATCAATACGATTACCGGTGAACACCGCTCTGTGGTGACACCTATCGCAGGTACCACTCGCGACTCTGTCTACTCCCATTATAATCTCTTCGGTTTCGACTTCAACTTCGTCGACACCGCAGGTCTGCGCCGCAAGAGCAAGGTGAGCGAAGACCTCGAGTTCTACTCTGTCATGCGCTCCATCCGTGCCATTGAGGCGGCCGATGTGTGCATCCTTATGCTCGATGCCCAACAGGGGTTGGAACAGCAGGACCTCAACATCTTCTCCCTGATCCAGCGCAACAACAAAGGTGTGGTGGTGGTGGTGAACAAATGGGACCTCGTGGAGAAAGAGACCAATACCCACCGCGACTACGAGAATCTGATAAAAGAGCGCATCGCCCCCTTCGACGATGTGCCCATCATCTTCACCTCGGTCATCAACAAACAGCGCATCTTCAAGGTGCTGGAGACCGCCAAACAGGTCTACGAGGCCCGTTCGCGCCGCATTTCCACCGCCGAACTCAACGACACACTGCTGCCCATCGTCAAAGAGCAAAACCCGCCCCCTTCGGTAAAAGGCAAATGGGTAAAAATCAAATATATCACCCAACTGCCCACCGCCTACCCGCAGTTTGTCTTCTTCTGCAACCTGCCGCAGTATGTCCGCGACCCCTACAAACGCTTTGTCGAGAACCGCATGCGCGAACTGTGGGACTTCCACGGCGTCCCCATGACCATCTACTTCCGTGCCAAATAAAGTAACGGTTAAAGTTTAACGTTTAAAGTTTAAAGAAAGCTGCCGCCTTAAAAGGTTATTGGTTATAGGTTATAGGTTATTGACGCTGCCGCCTCCCACAAACTACCCATTAAACCCATTAAACCCACTACCCACTCCCCACTCCCCATTAACCCCACTAACCCTTTCAATAACCACTAACCAATAACCACTAACCGTTACCACTACCCACTACCCATTAACCCCATTAAACCCACTAACCCTTTCAATAACCAATAACCAATAACCAATAACCACTAACCTAGCAACGAAATAACAAACAATCAAACAATTATAACCCATGAAAGTCACAGAACAAAACTTCAACGAAATGATTGCCAGCGGAAAGCCCGTGATGGTAGACTTTGGCGCCACCTGGTGCGGACCCTGCAAAGCACTTGCCCCCCGTGTCGAAGAACTCGAGAAAGAATATGAAGGCCGTGTGATGATCGGCACCGCCGATGTCGACGAATGCAGCGACCTCGCCGCCAAGTTCCGCATCCGCAATGTCCCCACCGTGCTCTTCTTCAAAGGCGGCAGCGACCAGCCCGTCGACAAATCTGTCGGCCTCGTGGCCAAAGAAACCCTCGCGGAAAAACTTAACGCTCTGCTTTAGTAGTTAAGGAGACAGTAGTCAAGTAGTTAAGACAATACAAATTTGACAACAACTGGCTGCAGCAATGGCAGTGACAGAACACATTTGTCTTAACTACTTAACTTCTTAACTACTTAACTACCCAATTTCATGAATCACCCAATTTCATGAATCAGGAGCAGATTTCCCGTTACAAATCGCTGGACTTTTATGCCCGCCAGGTGGTGGAAGGTTTCATCACCGGCAGGCATAAAAGTCCTTTCCACGGTTTCTCTGTCGAATTCTCCGACTATCGCCAGTACAACGCCGGCGAGAGTACGAAAAACATCGACTGGCACCTCTATGGCCGTACCGACCGCCTCTATGTCAAGCAGTTCGAGGAAGAGACCAACCTGAGGTGTCAACTCATAATAGACCAGAGCAGCTCCATGCTCTTCCCCACCGAACGGCATGGCGATATCGACCACCCCAACAAAATCACCTTTAGCGTCTACGCAGCTGCCGTCTTGATAGAACTGTTGCACCGCCAGCGCGATGCCTTCGGCCTCTCGCTCTTCAGCCAACAGATCGACCTTCAGACCCCTTGCCGCTCCAGTAGCGTCCATCAGCAGTACCTGTTGGGGCTCCTTGACAATCTGCTTCAGCCTGTCCAAACCTCTAACCTCCGACCTCATACCACCAACCTTCCACAAGCCATCCACCTCATTGCCGAACAGTTGCATCGCCGCTCCCTCGTCGTGCTCTTTACCGACGCCTTCACCGCCCCTGACAACTCAAGCAATCAAGCAATCAAACAATCAAACAATCAAGAGGCACTCTTCGACGCCCTCCGCCACCTGCGGCACAACAAACACGAAGTGATTATCTTCCACACCTATGATAGGGCCCACGAAGTCAATCTCGACTTCGATGCCCGCCCCCATCTCTTCATCGACCTCGAATCAGGCCATCAGTTGAGACTCCAACCCGACGAAGTGGCCGCTGAATATCGTCGTCAGATGACCGAGGAGTTCTCTACCCTGCGGCAGCGCGCCATGCAGTATCACATCGACTATGTCCCCGTCGATATCGCCCAGGGCTTCCACCAAATATTGCTTCCTTTCCTCCTCAAGCGCAGCAAGCAATAATAACCCTATTGTATAAGAAAACAGCAAGGGATGCTCCCAACGGAGCATCCCTTTGCTGCATCATGTAACCAAAGAGTGTCTTTACTTGATTTCCACGGTGGCGCGGCGGTTATTGGCGCGGCCTTCCTTGGTGGCGTTCGATTCCACGGGATAGCTCTCGCCTTTGCTGGCGACAGTGATGTTAC
>Ga0265300_10000598_pt1 | contig 38046 bp, 63 predicted proteins | sample AusTroGonzalo_MG_FD_193482 | JGI IMG/M metagenome (GOLD analysis project Ga0265300, IMG submission 193482) | Bovine rumen microbial communities from tropical cattle in Woodstock, Queensland, Australia - Gonzalo_03 | ecosystem: Host-associated > Mammals > Digestive system > Stomach > Rumen ...
GTATGCCCCCCCCCCCAACCATAGTAGTTACGGCATTGGCAAGATGCTTAACAGGACGAGAAATTACGGTGCCCTTATCATCACGCACCCAACCTATATAATTTTCAATTTTACTCACTGATGCTCGTCAAGCTAAAGCAAGTCAACGTTCAATTTAAGTGAAGAGATAAGAGATACATTCTTACACTTCTGCGCTTCCTGTATGGGTTGAATGAAACCATTTTCAAGCGGATTGAGCTTACATATCACACTACTACCAGCACAAGTCTGATGATTATCACATTGGTAACAGGTGAAGAGTGAAAAATTACACTCTACTGGCACGTTATACTGCTCCTTAAAGAACTCAGCAAGCACTTTTTCAAGTTCCTCAACGTCAAGTTCTGGAGCACCTTTTAGTCGAATATTAATATTAGAATAACGCATTTTCTTTTAGGTTAAAGTTAAAGAAATTAGAGGTTAATCTTTAGGTATAACATGAGCTATGACTTCATCTACTCCCAGATAATAGAGCCACATGCCATGAAAACCGACAAAAAACAGAGGAAAAGAAAAATACAAACCGAATAATAGCCAAAACAGGCATAAGGATAGCTGCACTAACAATTCTGTTGAAGTCTCACGAGCATGAATCGTACGGGAATAGAACTCAGGGGGCAAGTCTTTTCTCCACCACGGAATGTAGCCGATTACACGGAAAATCATGGAAATGCACATACCATATATATATGTATGTGCGTATGTATATGGCACTATAACGACACATGCACATATTAGTATTATTATAGATAATATTAAGTCTATACACGGAATGATAATAGTTGAAGGCTTCATTGTTAATAGTTATTGGTTGGATTAATATAAGTGTATGACTTTGCAAAGATACAATATTTGTACTATTTTACCACCAAATTTTCCTAAAAATGCGTTTGTTTAACAAAAATTAAGGGATTTCGTGCAGTATTATAATACTTATCTTGTATCTTTGCACCGTTTTAATACACCTAATAACAATAAAACTCTTTTGTAAATCTTATGCAAAATAATCAACAAAAAAAACGTGAAAAGGCACGACTTGAATCATGGACCAAGGACTTTGACCTTTGTGCTGTGGATGAAATGGAATGGCCTGCCCCACTTAAAAGCATCTTCACTTCTGAAGTATGGACCGACCTCACAAAGAAAAGGAGGACTTTGTTTCGCGTGATTAGCAATAAACCGGATATGATGGCTTTCCAGCGATTAAAGAAAATCGACTCAGAAATGGCAAATATCCTTTTTAGCTCCATGATAGAATATACTCTCTATTCACAGCAGAAAAGCGGAGAACGACGTATATCACTCAAGGAACATTTTACGGATTTCATACGAACGGACGAACAAAAAGAGGCTTATCAAGACTACTGCAACCGCATCGACTCCGTAGTAATGCTTACCGATGTTATGGAGGTTATGATTATGGAAGCTCTGGAACTCTTACATAAGATAGACCCTACCGTTATAGTCGATGAGTTCAAAGGAGTACAGAATGCACTCAAGGCACTTACCGATTTCACATCCTTACACCATAAGGATGAGCATAACGAACTTACATACGAGTTCTGTGACTTTGTTGAGTCAGTACAAGACTGGCTCGTTCCAAAGACACATATCTTCCTAAAGAAGTACGAGGAAAAGGCACAGAAACTCATTAACAAAGGAGAGATACCACAAGAGAAAAAGAAGAGAAACGATAGGGATTTTGCGACAGAAACACTCACTAGGTATTTCTTTTATAATAACACTCCATATCATAACGACTTCCATAAAAGCAAACGTGAAGCAGAAAGATATATCAACACCCTCAACGATGAGGAACTGAAAAGTGCCTTGCCATATATCATAACAGCCGACAGGGAAATGAACCGCATAGCAATGGCAATAGACAACCTTACGACTGCACGGAAGAATATGGAGAAATGTGAGGACAAAGCCTTTCTAAGCAAACTGGCAATGCTTACACGCATACCCGAAATGTCCGCAAAACTATCTGTCGAAAACGAAATCAAACGCCATTTAGCTTCTTAGTTTGCCTATGGATCAAGAATATTCTGGCAAGCTCAATGTCCTCTGCTCTATATATGCCTCGGCATACGATAACGAAGGACGATACAGAGACCCGACCACAGGACAGCCCATAGAGCAAATGACTATCCATGATTTCCTTATGACAGATCGTTACCGCCCACAAGTGGAAAAACTTCGGAATCTTATAGCAGAACATGGTCCCGAAGTTAAAAAGACCGAGGAGTACGAGCTGATCAAGAAATCGCTACCGACGGCAACCCTTTCCGGTCTGTTCAAAAAGAACTGGATATACGTTGAGCACAAGAACAAGTATCAATGGGTAAGCCGAAGAGCAGACTTCCTCGTCCTTCATACCGGCTTTATCGTGATTGACATAGACTATGGCGACAATAAGCACTTGTCTCTTGAACGAATCATGCGAACGTTAAGACACCACAAGAGCATAGTTTTTGCCATGCGATCTTGCTCAGGGATGGGAATCATGGCACTCTGTCTCATAGCATATCCCGACAAGCACAAGGAACACTTCTTTGCTATCGAACGTGAGTTCGCAACTATGGGTATTAAGATAGATCCTGCCTGCAAGGACGTATCGAGATTAAGATTTGCATCATACGATCATGATTTCTATCTTAATGAAAATGCAATACCTTATCGGCAAGTCATCGAGCAGAAGAACCCACGACCTGCACAGCCGGCGTTAAGTCCAAAACCAAAAAACTACATCACCGAAACGTTAGAGGAAACGGAGGCAAAGGTACGAATACTTGTCGAAAAGATTGAGGCACGAGGCATAGACATAACAGGCGACTACGACCAATGGCTGCACCTTGGAATGGCTCTGCATAGCATGATTGACGGACTCGAATATTGGAAACGCATAAGTGTTTTCCGGAGAGGCACACACGCTAACGATGACCGTCAGTGCCAATACAAATGGAAAAGCATTAAAAGCGACGAAGACGACAAGCGAATAGGCTATTTCTTCAACATTTGTAGAGATTACGGCATAACACTTCACTAATATCTCCGCATTGAGTTTGGTGACACTAAGTGTTACACTTGGGAGAAAGTTTTTTATTAACTTTGCCCCATGAACACAACGAACTCTCTCTTCAAAAAGGAATCGCAGCTATGGACCTGGGTAGAACAAAACTGCGATAAATGCAAGAAAGGCAGTCACCCGAAACTTGGATCATGTGCCGAGAGGACAAAGTGCATCTGCCATAAGGCACGTGAACTATATGCCCGTCTTGACAATGAATACCTACCGGTAAGAATAACTACTGCAAGGGTATGCAAACATAGACAATGCCCTGATTTTGTACCAATGCCTATAGTTACATCACGGACTATAGCCCCTACCCTATTCGACAATTATTAACTCTGGTACTAAGTGTCAGACTAAAGCAAAAGAAGTATGCCAAAAAGAATACCTACAATGACAGTGACGGCAGAAGCCGAAATAGAGATAGATGAAATGATTGAATTTCTCGAAGAAAAAGGCTACGAAATTTATTCTCCTCTTGATCCCGATAAAGACGATAAAGAGAAATATATATCAGAGCCACAACGAATAGCCAAACAGCTTGTCAGGTCAATTCAAGAAATAGAATACAACTATTCACCAGAAATGATTCTTCGGGAAATACTCTCTGAATGGTTCTGCTTTCCCGTTAATGCAGACAAAAAAACTATTATTGAACATATAAATAAAATTCTATAATGGAAAAAAAACAAAATAAAGAAGTTCCAATGCGTGAACTTGACCGCACAGGAAGATTTACTGCCATCCTCCTTGATGCTATCAAGCAAGAAGGCATTGATGATCCAAAACAGATTTGTGAAGAAACAATGAACACAGCAAATCGTATCTTTTGTCTTATAGCAGAATTTTGGGGTATAAGTCCCAAAACGCTCATCCTCGATTTGTTGAATCAGACTATAAAGCAAATCGAGGACAAACCCGAACCTAAACCTAAGTTTATGGTTCGCACCGACGATTAGGAATTATCCTTGATTTCGCTCTAAACTCTAAACTAAAAGAATATGAACCACATATTATCTTTTCCTTTATGGCTCTGGATGTTGCTCTCTGCCTTGATAGGACTCATCAACTTTTTCATTCTTTATTGGTCAGGAAGAAAAAAGGAGAAAAACTATATTAAAGAATGAGCAAAGGAACTGAACAAAGCACAGCAACGCCAGTTAAAAGCTAATGTATGGCTACTTGGCAATATCCTTTCTGAAACCGACATCACAGAAGAAGCAAAGCTTCATGTAATCAATAAATTTAAAAAAATAACTGGCTATGACAATATCCCTCGCTGAAATATTAAGAGTAATAACAGACATTTTACTACTCGTCAACATATTAGGCTTTTGCCTTATTTTTAACCAACAAAGCAAAAAAAACAAAATTCTGGAAAAATTGGTCAGATTACAATCTGATACCGATGTTGTGAAGACAAAAGTAAAAGCGATAAAGGCCTTTAGCTCCTTTATTGATTACCTTCATGAATCTGGAAGAATCAACCTCGAAGAACTTGAGGATGATCACTGGAGAGAAAAATTTATCAAAGAAATAGAGACGGAATAGCCTATGCACACTATAATAAGAAAACTCTTTGCAAAATATATATACCATATTCCTTTTACCAAAAAGGCATGGTATAATTTTCAGGCAATGATTCCTTCAGATACATACAACGAACGTAGTTTCATTGTCATATTTAATGAGCAGAACAAATATATACCATGCCCACCTATAGGAAGCAATGTAGTATATAAAATACATGGTGTTTCATATCTTTACAAGATTATCGGATTTGAAAATGAAAGTCCATATAAAGACTGGCTATACCCTGACTCCGACTATATAAATCCTATTATTGAGTTTATGAAAAAGTTATGAAGTTCTGAAAAACTCTATGCGTAAACAAACTGAACAACATTCAAGATAAAAATTATGGCAAATGATAATAAAAACCTTCCTAAAGTTCGTGATACTGGCAGCATGTTTCTTGATGCTGCTTTTGAAGCTTTGGAACAAGAAAAAAAGGATAATGACAGTTTCTCTTACCTGTTATTGACAACTGACGGCCACAAAATGTGGAGCATGGGCGATGGAATAGAAAAAGACATAATCGCTTCTGTCGCAAGCGGCATGAAGAAAGACTCCGCCTTGCAGAAAATAATACTGAATGCCGTAGCATTACGCATAGAAGATAACCCAAATGTCAAGAATGAATTAACGAACATATACAACAGGATTGTTAAAATAAAAGACAATTAGTAATTATGAGTAATATATCAGACAAAAAACCAAAGGAACATGGTAGTGGCGACATCTATCTTGATGCCGCAATAGAGGCTTTGCAACAAGCGAGAAAAGAGAATAAAGAGATTGCATACCTGCTGATAACAAGCAAGGGAGATAAATGTGGAAATGTAGGAGGAGGAAAGATCGGGGGACTCATTTCTGCCATCGCCTCAAACATTCTCGAAGACGAAGAACTTTCTTTTCTGATAAAGAGAGCAATTATCGTTAGTGAATGCCACAAGAATCCGAAAAAGATAATGGATCATTTCTTGGAAGCCTTAGACAAACAAATTGACAAGGCAAAAGAAAATCCTTCTGATGCTTTCAAAGGTTTCTTTAGTAAACTTGACAAAAATAAAGACTCATGACTATAGGCGAACAATACCGACGCTTACAGAAATTGCGCGAAGAAACGGCAGAGGACTTCTTGAAAAAATGGCAAACCACTTTTGTCAAGGAAGCTCCCAATAGTCTGACCTACTCCATTGACTTGCAATGTAGTACGGCTTACGACTATGATGAAGAATTTATAAATAACATCAAAGAAATTCTTGAAGCCGATAGTTGGTATATCAATGTCAAACAAAACAATCTATTCATGCACTTTTTTATAACAGACAAAGAAGAATATGGATAAGGTAGAAAACCTAAAATCACAATTGACAGAAATTTATGAGTGGATGCGCGAAACAGCCGATGTTTCTTATAAACAATATTCTCTAGAGAATATGATAGAAGATTGCAGAGAATGCTACGAAGTCACTCTACACGTCTATCTTAAAGATACCCAAGCACCGATCCTCTTCAGTAACAGATGCACCGAAGGCTATCTCCGTGGCATTAGAATCTGCGACGAGATTATAATTTTCAGCGAAGGTTTTGGATTCTCCAAACATGACTACAACTACTCTTATGGTTTTATCCCATATTCCAATATTTCCTATATAGAGGCCGTTTCACACACCGACGTATGGGAAAGTGAGGAACTGCGAAAAGCCTACGAAGAAAAACTGAAACATAATCAATGAAAGAAGCACTACCATATACCCCAACAAAGGGAACAAGACTTATGTATAATCTCTCCACTCTCGGCGAAATGCACGAACTCCTTACTGACGAGAATGGAGAGACAAAGATTCTCCCTGCTGAAGAATGGCTCAAATGGGGCAAGAACAACCTGGGAGCATACCTGAGTTATTACAACCTCTGGACCGTGCCAACTCTGGAGCTATGCGACATCCTCGATGAAGAGATAGGCGACCTTTCCTGCATCGAGATATGTGCCGGACAGGGCATTATCAGTAAAGAACTTAACATTCGGGCAACTGACAGCTACCTGAAAGTTTCAAAGGAATATATCAACACGTTCGGAAATGAGAATATGCAGTACCCATCCTTCGTGGAGAAACTTGAAGCGTCGGAGGCTGTTGACAAATACCACCCTGAATGCGTATTAGGCTGCTATGCCGTTCCGAAATGGAATGAGGAAGCTGCAAAGCGATATTACCGCGACACGGGCAAGGAACTTCGCGGAAGTGTCAAGGGCGTGGACTACGAATATATCCTGCCTAAGATAAAGAAACTTATTCTTGTCGGACACAAAGAACTGTATTGCCAACATCCATTTTTCAAGAGGAAACACAGGCTCATAGTCAACAAAAATGTCCTCACAAGACATTCCGTCAATGGGCAAAGTTACATTTATATCTTTGATTAGTTATGGAAACAATAAACATTAACCAACGTGTGTATTGCCGTGCAACTAACAACGGCAAAGGAGTCATCGAGGCGTTAGAGGCAAGAGGTGGTGTGAACACTTTTGACTATAACGGGAAAAAGTACTTTCACTTTATTACTAAAGAACCTACTGAAACATTCTACTACATCGACAATCATGGTAGGATAAAGACGGTAAGAGCAGAAGGCGATTGGTTTGACCTTATTGATATGCTTCAGACATTTTACACAGAGATTCCACCATTAGTACCCTCAAGGTGGAGAGCAAAAAAAGGCGAGTCGTTCTGGTATATAACCTCATTATTCACGGCAGCGCATGATATAGATCTTTCTTCTGAAAAAGATAATCTCTTTTACCAAAAAAAGAACTACTTCCCTAATGAACATATAACAACAGATATTGCCCTTGAACTTCAAGAGGCTTTTGAGAAAATATTAGAGAAATATGAAACAACTGACAAAGAAACAGGCAATAGCATTCAACAAGAATAAGCTATGGAAAAATTTGACCGATAGGCAAAGAGCAGAGTTTCAGATAGAGCAGGAACTACTATGTATGCCATTTAAAATCTGGCAAGAAGCAATGGAGAAAACGCTTGGACGAGGAGTTTATACGCACGAATTTGCCCTGAACTTAGAAGGTTTAAAGGCAGAATTATACGGAGACAAGCAAGCTCCTACCTTTGAAGAAATTCTTGCTCTGATGCCTAAAGAAATGCAAAAAATAATTCTTATCATAGATTGACAATTATGACAGAAACAGAAGAGCAAAGAAAAAAAATCATTAAGCAAATTAGTAATTTGCTAATGCGTAATGGATTTACATTTGAATATGTTATCCGCAAGAAGCCAAAAGGCATAAAGGTAATATTTGAGGTTACTCAGGAACAATTGAGTAAAATAATAGAACAAGGAAGAAAAGAACATGAACAAGACTATGACAGAAAAAGAAATCAGAAAGAAGTTTGATGACATACAGAATCAACTCGACGCTTTACAAAACGAGAATGCCACATTTTTGTTCTTGGCAAATGAAGGAAACCACTTCGTTATAAGTGGCGATAAATATATGATTGCTGCACAGATCTCATTCGCCATGATGCGTTACCCCGTTGTTCATGACATCATCAAGATTTGTGCAGAGAAGTACGATGAACTGAATGATGCCTTTGGCGAGAATGCCAAAAGCATGATAATGCAGCATCAGATAGAAAAGAACTCAGGAAGATAAACTATTAATAGCTATGGCACAAGTAGATATTGCTAATCTTTTAAAAGATAAGTCCGCACTTATTAAATACTTACTGGAAACCATCATGAATGCAGATCACAACATTGAGGGGTTACTCGGCATGAAAGCTCGTGGCTTTTCAACAGAGGGAATGCTTGAGAATGTGTTGAAAGTAACAGCCAAACAGTCTCAGCAAATAAAACACCTTTCTTTGGTTGCCTTACTGATTGTGCAGAGCAATGATTTCGACACAAAGGTTGCGGACGTTATGATTAAAATGGGACGCGGAGAGGAAGCCCTTCGTACTATGTTTGATGCTAAATTGAAAGGAAAATAGGATATGAAAGCTGAAGAGTTAATGACAGGAGATTTGCTTAAAAGTAAATCTGAACCACACTTGATTTTGCAATATATCACTTGGACTACAAGACATGACTTGTCAATTGCCTTAAATTGTAGTTCTATTAAAGACAGAAGTAAGTATTTACCTCCTTTCTTGGAAAACGAAGTAGAACCTATCACTCTCACAGATGAAATTTTGAGGTTGAATGTATTTAAATTTGATATTATTCATCAAGTCTATTATCAACACTTCAATGGTGCTGATGTATTTGTAAGCCTTCCAAAAAAGGATGCCATGTATCCTTATGTCGATATTTCATACACTTCATTGATTCATAACCCAGAAGATGTGACAGAGGTATCACACGAAAATATTGTGCATTTCCCTCAGAGGGTATATGTGCATCAATTCCAACAATTTCTTAGATTGTGTGGAATGAATGAGTTTGCAAACACATTAATAGTAGAACAATTATGAGAGAAATAGTTTTTAGAGGACAAACGCAAGAAGGTGAATGGGTATTCGGTAATTGCATATCGAATAAAACCAACAACAATATAGATGTTGCCTATATAGGTCTGTGTTATCTGCCTTGTGCTGAAGAGCCAATTGAAAATTTTCTTGCTAAAATATTCCGTGTCAGACCAGAAACTGTAGGACAATTTACAAGTCTTTATGACAAAGAACTTAATCCTATCTACGAAGGTGACATTCTTCAGGTTGATGGATGTTCTGATAAATTAGAGGTACGCTTTATCAGGGGTGTATTTGCTTTTCTCTGGAACGGGAATCTTGATAATGAATTTCCTTGTAATGCTCCAACACAAGAATGGGCAACAGTTATCGGCAACATATACGAGAATCCCACCTTATTGGGAAAAGAGAAAAAATGAAAATTATGAAAAGAAAAGAATTAATTAAGAAATCACGTCAATTAGGATATGGAATGTTAATTGCATTAACGCTATTAGTAGTTTGCATTCCTATTGACATCTTTACAGGCAACTATGTTAGTGCAATTAATTGTGTACTTTGGATTTATGTTGGAATAAGAATGTTTGTTTCGCATGAAAAAGCGACTGAAATAGCCGATACTTCAACAGAAATCATTGAGGTGCAAAGCAAACTCATAGAAGTGTTAAGACAGATTATAGAAGAGTTAGCGGCAAAACAGCATAAAACTAATGAAGAAGAACAACAAATAATATATAGAGAATCCTTTAGTGAAATTAACAGCCCTTCAACTCCTATTCTGCAATAAGAGCAGCATAAGAGCAGGAACGGAGGTAGAACGGACCTAAAGCGAAGGAGAAACGGAGGAATGAATATGAAACCAACAGAACTGCAAATTGGTGATTGGGTACTAAAACATGCTGAAGGCTATGCTAAAGTAATAGGTATAGAACACATGGGGACTGTTGATACCTCACGTGGTATCACAATTGATATGTACCTAAAGCCTGTTCCTCTCACACCTGAGATACTGGTATTGAATGGGTTTGAGAAAGTACCAACCGCACCTCACAGCTATTTTACATCTGACTTGTGGGATTGCGATGTGATAATAGATATAAGCAAAGACACGTATGAAGACACATGGCACGTACACAAATTTACCGACCACAATGACAATGCAATTGTGTGTTTTAGCTTATGCTATGTGCACGAACTCCAACATGTGCTCAGGCTCTGCGGACTGCACGAGTGGGCTGATAATTTCAAATTGGAGAAATAACTATGAAAAATCTTATAGAATATTTCCTTTTGATAAAAACGCTACGCAAAAGAATGGTAGCAATCAAGGAAACGATGGACTTAGCAGAAGTAACAGATGTGTATGCTGAATACGTTTGTAAAATGCACCATCAGTCAATGTGGTGTATGGGAAAATTGACAACATTTTATGTTGAAATCGGTCAATCTTTTATGAATGGATATATCAAGGCACTTCATGACAATGGATTGGAGTTCAGAAAGGGGCTTGTCAAGAAAAGAGACATTACTCACGATATGCCATGTGGGGCACTTGATTATTATCGTAAAGATGCAATTAAAGAAACAAAAGACATAGCTGTTGATACACTTTTCAAAGTATTAGAAAAATACGAAACGTCAAAAACTAATATAGCAACTATTGTTAGTGATTTCAAGAAAGCATTGGAGGATAAGAAATGACACCGGAAGAAGTATATAACTTTAATTAAAAACAAGAAATATGATCAATATATCAATCCCAATCACATTCAAAGACATAAAGGATCTTTGGAAGACAAAAGTCAGTAAAAGACATAAGCAAAATCGTCAAGAAGTTGAAGATTTGACGGAGTTCTTTATATACTCAATCCTTCATGGTAGATGGGGTGAAGTTTCTGATGGCGAGGTCATAAAGTGGACGGAGAAAGATAAGAAACAATTCACCGAGGAAATGAAGATTGAAATGAAAAAGTGTATATCCAGACTTAAATAAGCGATGGAGGAATGATATGGCTACAAGAAAAGAAGAAATCAAGAAAGCTGCAATGGAGTATCACCCAAGTAGTGAACATTCAAGATTAGTATTCTGCGAAGGTGCTGAATGGGCTGATAAGAATCCTGAGAAAAATTTAAGGAATAGGATTCAAATGCGATTAGACAGTATCGGTTGTTATTCAGATGACCTTCATTGCACTATGTATCAAATGAAGGAAATGTTAAAGGATTTCTTAAAGTAAAATGGAAGAATAATTATGATTGTCGAATACGGAATTATGAGTAATAAATGGCAGATTGAAGCCGAAGATAAACTGACAGCTTATGCCGCTATCATAATATCACAAAGAAAAAATGTAAATCTTATTGCCATTTTTAATGAAGAATTAAAAGAAGACAATTGGGCTTTTTCCGAGAATTTAGAAAGTCGTCTCGGAGAGATATATGGTGGTTCTTTCTCTGATTTTACGAACTACATAGAAGCACATTCAGAGAACATAAAAAAAACTCTTCTTACGATCAAGAAATTAATTTAACAAAAAACAAACAACTATGACACTTTCCCCGAAGACTCGCTTATCCCAGGATGAGAAAGAATACATCCTGAAAAAAGCTAACAAAATCCCAACAGTGGATATAGCTACATACATCGGCTGCACAACAAGCGCGGTTAGATATTTCCTGCATAAACAAGGAATACCGGCAGCATACATTAGACGGTGGAATATTCCCCAGACAGAAAAATTAATATCACTGTGCACTGGCGAATATTCAATTAAGGAAATTGCCCACATGCTACGTATGCCACATGAGATAGTTAAGAATCGCATTTACTTTCTTCGCAACAAAAAAGGCATGAATCTAATCTTTCACAAACTCAAGGAAAAATAAGAATGAAAATAATCAAAGATACAACAATACGAGAACAGAGTCTTGAGGACATAGTGGCGAACATCAATAACGAATGCCGATGTTGTCCTGGCAAAGACTGCTCTGTATGTGTATGGAAATACAAATAACACTAAAATAAACATAGATATGAAATGGAGAAAGATTAAGAAACGCTTAAAGAAGCATGAACTATCAAAAATGATAGGCTTGACCGTGTTCGAGCCTATGTCTAATGCGTTTTATGTAATAACTGATGTAAAGATAAAACCGAAAGGAGGTAAGAAAGTTGACTATATGATTACAACAAAAAACGCTCCTGACTATTCTAATATCTTTACAACTCCCGATAGTCCAAACGGTTTCGCTCATTCATTAGATCTCTCAATGGATGTTCCTGATAACAAGAATCTGCAAAAACTGCTTAACAACATATAGATATGCCCAATATTCACTTATCCCCAGATGAGAAAGAATACATTCTAAAAAATGCCAATCTCATACCTACAAGGAAAATAGCGGAGTATATAGGTTGCTCACAATGCGCCATACAATACCTGCTCCGCAAACATGGCATAGCAAGGACTGGCTTGAAGGTATGGACCAAGCAACAGACTGAAACACTCATATCTCTCTGCACAGGCGATCACACCATACAGGATATTGCTTACTTATTGGGAATGACGCAACGGCAAGTGCGTGGGCACATCGACGCTCTCCGCAAGTATAAGGGAATAAAGTTAAATTATAAAAGGAAACAAAAGAAATAACTATGCTACCATATATCCACGATATGCTACACTGCAAGCAGCAGACATGCAAATTAAAAGATAAATGTTACAGGTATTTCTTGGGGCAGGAAATAAAGAATAGCGGATTCACCACCGCCAGTCTCTTTTCTCCTCAAGAACCTGTGACAGAAGGGTGTAGTCACTTCGTAAATAAAAATGAGTATAAATTATGAGTTTATATAATATGCTTAATGGGGTGAACCCAGCAACTTTTTACATTCTACCAATGCTCGGAAAACACCCTAACGACATACCTCGTTTCAGAGATTGTTTCGTCAATTCAAAGAATCAGATAATAGTCTTTACAAGAGTAGGCGGCGGTAATCGAAATTGCGGATTTGGCGAAGAAGTGCTTTGCCAGCATCCCGACTTCGTAGAAACCTACGACGATGAAAACGATAACACCTACGGCTGTTACATTTTCAATGTACCAGAGAAATGGAAAAGTGACTTTGAACGCCTCAGAAACAATAAACGACCTTCTGATGAATATATAGAACAATGTTGTTCTATATATCCTAAAATCGCGGATAGACTAAGGCAACAGTTTGAAACTCTTAACAGAATATAATTATAGCTATGACTGAAATGAAAATCCTTGACATGCCCGTAAAGGCTAAATGGTATGATATGCAAGAATGTGGAGAGAAAGATGAAGAGTATAGAGAAATAACTCCTTATTGGGAAAAACGCTTACTCGACTATCAACGACTTAAAAAATATGTATCTGATAACTATAAAGAATTAATAACAAAGAAATTTATCTTCCCGTTTCGCCCTGCAATAGAAAATGTCCCCGAAGCTTTCCCTCGCGGATATACCCATATAAGATTTCGCTACGGCTATACAAAACGAACATTCATTCACAAAATAGATTATATAACTTTTGGAATGGGTAAACCTGAATGGGGAGCACCAACTGACCGACAGGTTTTCATCATTAAACACCACAAGGAATAACGCATACTACCCTGCCCTTCCTTATTACGGAGGAGGGGTAGGGTTATAGATGCCAATTCTTTTACTTAGAACCAGTTCCACCTCTTAATAATCAGCACACGGACAACAGTACCGAGGATGATACCAAGGACATCGGCAAGAATATCCCACCAACACCAATGATTGCCGTAAGCCTTGCTATCGCCATATTCCTTAGCCAAAGCTCCTATAATAGCCGCCTCCGTACTATATAGTGCGATAACAAAACAAGCAGAAAAATGATACAACTTATCCTTTCCTTTTAATCCATTATCTGTCATAATTCATGCGATTTTATTTATTTAATCCTTCAATTGCAAAAATAGTGAAAATTTCTCATGAATTTGTTACAGACAAAAACGGTTTCCATGAACTTTTACATTCACAGAAACCGCCCCAGAATTTAACCTTTCCACACTTAGTCCAGATAATAAGAACGGACATCATAGAAGCCGTCATTGTCGGTAAGCGTATTCACCGCCATTTTATGTATAGTCTTGATATACTTTGAATTTGTGACATCGGAAGGCTCAATGCCAAGCAAGCCAGCAATGACCGCACCATTATCACTATGGATGGCATTCATGCCTATCCATAGAGAATAGCAGTTGAAAACGTACTCGCGCTCAATCTCAAGAGCAAGATCCTCCATAGCCTTACGCCATATATCTAATGCCCAGGCACCCTTTGGATTGAGTGCATTGAACACTGTTAGGGCTTCCGACTTAGTGAGATACTGCTCCCACTTAATTGCGCAAAGAGTCTCTATCCATTGTTCTGCCGATGCGGACTGATTTTTTATCATCCAGTCCATCATTTCTTGCATAACCTCGCCAAAGAGCTTCATGTATCGAGGCTCATTGGATGCTGACATGTAATTGTATAACATGTCAAACTTATCTTTCATTTCTGTCTGTGTCATAATTATTAATTTTTATTTTGAATTACACCTTGGGCAAGGCGTTGTCCTCACCCGTTGATTGCCTATTGTCCGAGTGGTGTAAACCACTTTCTTCTGTGATTCGCTTATATATATGCTCATACCAAGAATCCATTAATCCTAACAATAAGTCAAACCAAATAGCACAGTATGAGGCGAAGAATGCCGTTGCGATGCACACAATCACGTTATGTCCCGTCAATAGCAAGAACCAAAATACACATTGGAACGAAAGGCATTTGGGGCATGTGATAATAGGCACATTCCTGTCTTCTACGCCGTACACCTTCAGCAAGGCATCCACCAATTCCATGTGAATGAACATAACACATGAGAATGTTATCATCACAACGAACATCCACGTCATACGCTACTTCTTTTTAGTATCAGCATTAGCCGCTACCGCCGGAGTCTGATCGAGTGTGAAGGACACCTCTATATCCACGGTATTAGTCGTATTGCAACGGCAGGATATACGAACTGGAGTCACACTTGCGCCATTCGGAGTGAAAGTGGCGGCATCGGCAGAAACGACAGGAACACAAAGCGTCACTACGCATTTCTCGGTCTGAATGCAGTAGTTCGGGCAACACGCATTACCACTTATCTGCTGATAGCTGAGATCACATACACAACGTACATCACAGCAATATGTGTCACCACCGAGAGAACGGATGGGGCCTACCTGCTGGATAGACAGATTACTTACGATAGGAAGCTCGTCGGCATTGTTAAGACACATGTGACGATTACCACAAGTGTAATGACTGAGCTGAAGGAGATAGGACGCTGTTGTCGCCGTTGCTCCAGGAAAAGAGGTGAGGAATTTCACCGCGGTTGAACCATTTTTTCCCATAATTGTAAAAATTTAATTGTTAATAATAATTGACAGTCTATTATTTCCACCGCTTGTCAACTGTGGTTATTCCGTAATATCGGGAGTATCAGGAGTGATAAGCTCGTCATCCTGCTCATGCTGCATGGATATGATACTATCCTCAATAACATCGAGACGGTCATTCAGCTTCTTAACAGATTCATGGAGCATGAACACCATGTGAGTTGAGCAATAAAGCTGCTGCGCCATCGAGCACATACGGCAGTCCTTCGGGCAAGCCCTTGGCTGCTGCGGAATGTTATTATTTTCTTCTGCCATAATTGTATTTATTTGAAATGGTTAATGATTTTCTGTTTTACAAGAATATTGCTATCCCATTTTTTCACGGCATCCGAAACTTTACGGGCTGTAACTGCTCGCCCCTGATTACGGTGCTGGTTAATAAACCATACAAGAGTTTGACGAAGCTCGGCAACCTCTTGCTCGTTGTCTGCATAGATAGGGATTTGTACTGAATATACTTTCATAAAAATTATTCTATTGGTGGAAGATCATTTTCTACTGTGTCGGCAACATCCTCGGCTACCCCTCCAAGTGGAGGAAGGTTTGCACCACGTGCATTAAAAAGAGCACGTATTATCTCATAGCCTTGGTTTAACCCGTCTTTGTGGTCGCCCAAAAAGGAAAATATACCAGTAAGAGTATCTTTGGTGTTATCTACCCAAGTAGGCGTTGGAGCGTCATACATAGGCATGTCTGGCATGTCCTTAGCATAGAAATCATATAAACGTTCAGCCTTCTCAATATCACAGTTAGCTAATAACAGACATTGAGTTTTCAATGCGGCTTTACTCGTAGGTCTCAGCATTTGTATCATATCCTTATCTATCTTACGTCTTGACCAAAACATATTCTGGGAAATTCATGTGTGTGTGAAAGGGAAATTAGGGGAAATCGTGGGGGGATTTCCCCTAATCTTGTTTGATTAAGCATACTGAAAAATGCTTATTATGTCACTTTCGTAAACACTAAGCAAAATTCAGACAAAAAAAATGCTTAATTGCCGCATCCGCAAGAACCAGGACATCCGCAAGGCTGTGGTGCGCTGTAGATCTGAACAGGAGTAGCGTTAAGAGAAGAACGGCCTGTAATAGCGTCGCTCAAAGTCTGCTGCATGATGTTCTGAACTGTTGTGTCAATTGCAGATGTCTGACTGACAGTTGATGACTGGCTACCGCTCTGCTGTCCTGAAATTGAGTCCGTAATATTTTGACTCATGGTTACGTCCCCTTGGATTCTCTCAGCACGCTCGGCTGCTACCGTGTTGATAAGACGGTCAAGAGCCGCGTTGGTGTTTGCGTTCTGAGCGTTCATGAGCTGAAGAGCTGCGCCATACTGAGTTGCTGCGAGTTCCTTAGCACCCTGCGCCGCCTCACGAGCCTGAGAGCTCTTTGAAGACGCATAAAGAGGCGCGAATATCCATGCGCCGATAGCAGCCGCAGTGCCGACAGTACCAAGTACGAGACCGGCAACACCTACACCAGAAGTATGGGCCTTCTGCTGCTTGTAACCCACCATATACTGCTGATAAGGCGAGAGGCCATTCTCCTTTTCAAGAGACTTGAGAGCCATTAAATCGTTAAGATCCATCATTTTTGTGTTTGTGTTAGAATCTCTTCTCAATATCGAGAATTGCCACAAATTTACTACTCAGAACATCCGTGCCCTAATTTGGGAAACGAAAAAAAAATAAGGACAAATGAGAAATCTATCTCATTCATCCTTATTATTCTAAAGGAGTACAAATTGTACCTATATGTATAACTTATTCGTTGTCAAATAATTCTTTATGCTTTAATCGCCATTTGACAATCTCAAGCCAATTGTATGTTTTGTTCTGCGAAAAATCTTTTTTGGGAGTAGGGAAATCAGGGTATTTTTCCTTCCAGTGAGAAATCGTCCTAACATCTCTGCCAAAGTATCTTGCAACTTGTTCCCTTGTTGCCCCACTCATACAATGGTTTCCGATGAAGGTATGTATGACTTCCTTTAGTGAAGCCAGAACTCCACACTTTACTTTACACGGATTTTCTTTTACCATGACCTCTATAGCCATGAGTTCCATCAACAAGTCTTGTTGCTCCTTATTTTCCATATAACCAGAAAAAATATAATGATACCTATAACTGCCAATACTCCTATTACGTTTGCCTTGCCAAGTCCTGTAATTCGCATCATTGTCTCTGGCTTTATCACAATAACTACCGAAACGCAATAGTTATACATAATACATACTCTATGCACCCAACATAAACCGAAAGCTCTTGACAGAATGAATCTCAAGACAAAGGCAAACGAAAAAAATACCACATACATCCACTCAACCCGATAACCTATGCTTGCCAAAAGGCAATAGATTAAGGAAATAAATGCTAATCCGAAGATTCCGTATTTTGTAATTGCCTTCAGATGAAAAAAACGCTTATATGTTGTGCTGATATTATTCATTAGCCAAAAATTACAGGAAAAACTAACGGATAAACACTGCCGGCTGTCTGTTTCTCTCCACTCTCAGCCTTACGCATGATAAGTGTGGTACCAAGATAAAGACGATAAAGTGCATCGTTCTTGTAAATAGCATAGAAGCAGTTCTGTAATGTGCCTTCTTTACGCATGTCAAGGTATTCCGCAAGCGTCCAATGCTCAAGGATTGACAACCCAAACAACTGCTCAATATTCGTAGCATTTATCTGAGTAGCCTGAGTAGCCTGATTAAGCTGCTGTCGCTCTGCTATTGTCATACCCGACGGACGCAACGCAAGTTCATTAACTGCTCTATTGGTCTTGTTCCATTCTGATGCAAAGATTTTATCCGCATCGCGGAAATCGGTTTTTAAAGACTCCATAATGTTATTTATCTGAAATGTTAATAATCAAATGCGGATAATTAGAGGCCTGCACTTCGACGACCTTATTACCATTATAAAAAGCATGGATTCTCTGCAAAACGCAACCGAGACTGCTAATCGGGAAACCAAGCAGTTTATATTCATTACGAACACGAATCCTGTATCCCATTACAGAATGTAGATGTTCAGCTCCTTCATTAAAGGCGTGATAGAAAGCCCCCTGGACGAGTAGGAAAATGGCATTCTCCGAATTTTTACTCTGCATTCGGATAGTATTACGGATAGTCTGCACTTTTTTCATGAGACAAAGATATAAATTCTTGACAAGAAAACCGTTACACGATAATAGAACGATACTGCTTATATAGACGCACACTTTCATATTGTCCCTTTACGAAAAAATATTTCCAGAAGATCTTATCAAACTTCAGCAAGTATGATTTCCTCTTTGCGTATGTCCGTACTCCACGACAAAATCCTAAATATGAATTTATTACACTTTCGATACGAATCAAATCAAGACGGGTAACTATAGGACTACTCAACAGACGATTAAACCCGAATATACGTTCCTTGAAACGTGCTAAAGTTCGGGAGGACAAATACATACGCCCATTTTTTAAATAAGAACCTACAAATTTTACTCCATGCGACGCAACCTGACAATATTTCTTATCTTTATGGACTTTCAAAAGCAATTCCTCCTCTATGAAATTCTCCAACACCTTCACACGAGAAAGTAATGCAGACTTATCTTCGCAAACAATAATAAAATCATCTACAAAACGAACATAATGATAATTAAGTCCAGTAAACAACTCCTGTGCTTTTCTATCCATATCTAGCATAAAAAAGTTGGCAAATAATTGTGTCGTGAGATTTCCTATAGGAATACCTCTATCCTCTTCTGTACGAAAAAGACTTTTCGAGGGAGTTAAATGCTTCCATAAGAACTCAGGCGTATTTAGCGTACAGTTTTTCTCCGGACAATGGAAAATAACTTTCTCGACAAGCCATAAAAGCAAATCTTTGTCCTGACCATCATACCATTGTTCGATAAAAGGTTGAAGTTTTTTCCACATTAACGATTTGGAGATACGCATATAAAAAGAATCGAGATCACCCTTATATATCCACGCCTTCTTTGTATAATTACACGTAATACGTTTAATTGCGTCAAAAACATTTTTGGCCGAGTACCGACACCCGAAACCGACTCGGCAATTATGACTTACATTTCCAAGAAGCCGATGCTGAGTCTCAAACAAGGGATTAATCCGCATACATATCCAATGGTGAATAATCCTATCCCGAAAAGACGCGGCAAAAACTTCACGATACTTAGGATATTTTACAATAAAACACGTCGAAGGACCTATCTCATAAGTACGTTTATATAATTCACGTGCAAGAATAGGTATATCAATATATGCTCCAGCCATATACTCTACGGCTTGTTTTGACGTTCGTTTATTACGAAGACAATCAATATAAGCATCCATCACAGATTCCTCAAGCCAGTGTAGATATAGTGAGTCTTCACATGCAGTAACCGCCCTAACTCTATTCCTGTTGTACTTGTTGTTGTTGTTCACGTTGGAAGTGGTAAAGTTCACATTCCACGAGTTCGTTGCGTTATTCTCGGAAGAAGAGCGATGATTCGATGCGGTTTCTTGCGATTCTGCAACGTCGTAACGAGTTCCGGCATTTTTACCGTAACCTGTGAATCGCCCATATAATTTACTCACACGTTTTCTCCTGATATTCATAATTTACATTTTCAAGAATTGAAACTGTCAAACATCAAGACCCTCACGTTGAACAGAGTCTCGCCAACCATAAAGCTGTGCAACAGTATTGTCGCATAGTTTTTTTACTTTATTTAAAGCATCCTTAGATATAATACTTCGACTATGATATATTACAAAATGTGATTTTAAGACATAGACCGTAGATATACCTTCAATGATACAATTAAGGCGTTCCTCACCCCTATATTCCTGTGCCATTCCGATATAACGCATAAGGTCATTTACAGTTTCAATACTTGAATCTGTAAACTTACGCACATTCTTCGGACTTTTAGCTGCTATATCTACAATAAGATCAAGCAACAATACGGCATTCCGAAATACTGGTAACTGACTGATTGTGCGACGTTTTCTCTTGTTTTCTCTTGACTGTGCGATTTCGTCGGCAGTCAAAATTACGCCATTAGAGTCAGGCTGGAGCATGTTTATTGTTTTTGTTATTTAATATCCTCATTCCTCTGAGAGGAATCGGAGTCGCGCATAGCGCGACGCTAAGTAGGGACCGCTCTAAAAAGAGCGGTCCGAAAAGGTCAAAGATTAAAGACGTATGCAGTAACCGCCCTAACTCTATACCTGTAGTACTTGCCGTAGTTGACCACGTTGGAAGTGGTAAAGTTCACATACCACGAGCCCGTAGCGTTATGCTCGGAAGAAGAGCGATGAAGCGATGCGGTCAAATTCGCAAATACGCCTTGAGCCGGAACGCCAGCAGTATCAAGCCTCTTTAATACTTTGGCGAAAATAGGATTCCAGGCATCGACACCTTCCTTCCCATTAAGTACATCGTAGTTATAATAATCCTTATTCGGAGTATTTGAATTATCTGATGTATTAACGGTTGTCATAGGATTTTGTCGTGAGATATTAAAATGATGATACAACCTTACAAGCTCGCCCAATGCCGGCAAATACCAATTGCCTTTCGCAAACTGCTCGTCAACAACAGAACTCCTGTTTGGTTGAGGTTGATATAGTTTGCAGGCATAAGCTGCCGGATAAGCAAACTGATAAAATTTCGTACTCACGCCATCGCCTATACCGTTCAACAATATATCATACATATATTCTGCAAGCTCGGCAAGCGTGGTAGGAATATTAATAGAATAACCCTTACCACCTGCACTGACAGGCTCGTTTATCCACGCTTCAATAATTTTATTAGCATAAGATATTATATCATCTGTATTTTTCTTTCCGTCCCAATCCTGCATAGCATAATTGACATTATTTTCGCCAAAAACATTACGCTTGTTAAAACCTCCATAACAATAATCCTCATCTGAAGTCAAATTGTTCTGAATGACATCTGCATAAGCATAATCTACAGTAGAACTATCATTCTTATATAATCCTCTTGTTCCTCTATTTGTTAATGCCGCAAGGTCAAAAGACGATGTATATAGAGTGCCAAATTTAGAATTTATCAATGACAACATATCTGCTAATTCCGTAGCAGTAAAACCATTTGTTCCACCACTATTGTCATTATACAACCCCCATTCAAGGTCGTAATTTATTGGAGTGGCAACATCATAAGTCTGCTGTATGAACTCCTTTGACACAATAAACAGTTTCAGGTAGTGTGCATTATCAGGGAAGACATAAGCACCATTGTCATTGACATACTGAAGCAAAGGGTTATTTCCGCCCATAGAAATTCTCGGATCAAATTCAAACCACATACGCGCATATACTACACCGGCAAGATCTTTTGTCGCGTCATAGATGTCGTCGAAAGTTCCATCCAGGTAGGCAAAATCACCGAGTTTTGGTATTCGCCTATAAAAACCTATCACACGATCAACTACGACTGTAGTACCATTTGTCTTTGTCAAAACGGCATGAACTTGATAATTAACATATTGAGATGAGAATTGAGTAATATGAAGTATTCCTGTCATACTCTCAATACTTGCATACGGATTAGAATCTATAGACCATGCAATATCAAGACGATTGCCGACTATGCGTACATCATTAGCCGTTGTAGCCAATGGCTGTGCATACAGCCCGTCATATTCCCAATTTCCCTCTGTTCCTGAGCACTTATCCTGCGATACATATTTTTCACCATATATACCCATATCTGTTATGTTCACGACACGATACCTCAAATACAAAGGATTGCTTGACGAGTCTATATTTCCGAACTTTTCCGCGAGAGACTTCTTATCGACGAAACCAAAAGTACCAGTTGCGCCAGTGCAATTTATAACACCTGAGAGTTCACAAGTGTTACGATTTACAAACCACATAATCATGGCAGGCTGAGGAACATTAACGCCATTACCCCAATCAACACCTAAAAACCTTACCATGTCTAATCCTGAAGGTTCCGCAGCATACACAGCCTGGGCAAATGAAAGGGAATCAAAGTTTCCATTGCCTGCACCCACATAGATTTCCTGAAGAGAATTATATCCCTGCATTGAAAACGTGGCAAGATTTGGCATTCCTGCTATACGTACATCGGTCATATACTCACCAAGCCTTACCTCTGTCAAAGTCTGTGTTTCTGGCAGACGACAGACATTGATGGATGAATTTCTCAAATCCACCTTCTTCAGTCGAGTCAAACCTGTAAGATTAAGGTTTGAGCCGACATCCTGACACTTGATGGCAACCTCTTCCACAAGATTAGCCGCTATGGTTATAGACTGCGGACGGAACTCGCCTGGCCCACTTGTCGGTACTGCCTCTATCTTAGTGAGTCTCTTACCACTTATAGTAAAACCATAATTAGGATTTACTGATATATCACCAAGATTACCGATTTCGGTATAATAGTCTATGCCGAACAAAATAATTGTAGTGTCTTGTGCACAAGAGTCTGTAATCAAGGCCTGAAAAGAATCACCAGGAGCTAAACGGACACGGGGATTATAATACCTCGATCCCTCCGCATACTGCTTGTAAATGAGATTCGTCTGTCCGTAGGCGGCTGTCGGGAAAATATACTGATGCGGTTTAACGGTAAAGGATATAGTAGCTGCTGTTCCGTCACGCTTTGCAACACCACGGAAACCGAAATTATTACCACCACCACCAACGGCAAATTCTCCGTATGCTGCATAGCTTTTGAAATATACAAGTCGCCTCTCCATATACTGAAGCTCACTCTCAAGTTGCGAACCGAGCTGCTGAGTAATCGGAGATACAGAGGTTATCACTATAATACCATTATTTACCTGTATCTGTCGCTTCTCATACCTCACCTTTGCCTGCTCCAGATATGCTATACAAGGAATTTCCCTCTGAATGCCGAAGAAATAGTCCTCAAAGAATTTATCCACAGAACCGCTTATTGAACCCATAGCAGTAAAGATGTCCTTCATCATCTGCTGCTTCTCTGCCTCATAAGCAAGGTCGAATGTGTTGAAGAAGAAGTTATGAGTACCGGAATAACACTCATTACCATTTTCATCTATATGATAAACACGATCAACATAGTAAGGCTTAGTCTGCCATCCTACATTATCCGTCTTGAATATTGTATCAAGGTCATCGGCATGGAAGCATATCTTATGAGTCACCGGATCTACTACGTAGTATGTGTTCTTGGCACAATTGTCTGATCCGGCAATAAGATTCTCCACAAAGCAAGAATGGAACAGCTTTGAACGCACATTATAATAAGTAGAACCATTTGCCTTGAACCTTGCAACAATACTTGCCTTGAGAGCTTCATTGTCAACTGCATAGTCACCCGTCATAGTAACACCTGGGTTCTCAGTAAAGATATTTCTCGGCAAATCAAGTGGATTGATACGTGCATTCACCCATGCACCATCTACAGGCGACCACGAATACAGATCACCTACGTTAGCCAATCCGTCCTGTGTCGTTATCCAATACTGCTTATGCACATTTGCCGTACCTGCTGCCGCTATGAGCGACGTTGCCGTACCACCATTGGAAGTCCAAGGCAATATGTCCGTACAATGCAGATAGCCAAAGTTGAAGAAAGCCTTGATTGCTGTCACGGCAGCTCCTATAGGCACTTCGTTCTCATCCGTTGCACCAGCGTCGAAATCTATATTGCCATTTCCATTATATTCAAAATATTCCTCACCTACATTATATGTCACGTCATCATTCCACGGACGCTCAAAGTTTGTCACAGGCTGGTCATTGTCCGAACCCTCGAACATTCCGAAATCAGGATATGTGTCGCTGTCATAGCCCCAGCACTTTTTATCCATCTTGCCAGCACCGAAAGTCATCAGTCCTTCATAATGAGGTGTGGACTCTCCTTCTTCCTGGACAAAGAACAAGAAAATATCCTCCTTTACCGTGCATCGTGCCTTTGAATCATTTGCCATAATAGTATCAAGGCTATCATTCATCAACGCACGATAGAGGTCATTGTAGGCATTAGTAGCACCCATCTTATGCGACTGCATGGAAGAAGCATAGTTTATCTTACCTACGAGCTTCTGCCACTTGGCATCCTGAGTACTGAGATAGTAATATTGTCCCTTATAATTACCATTGCCGTCAATCCAGCCGTCTTTTACGGTCTCACCATTCACGACGATAGTACCTGTAGTCTTCTTGCAATCATACTGCTGATTCCAGTCGGCGTATGTCTTTGCCGTTGAACCCTGTCCTTTTACGGGAAGAGTTTTTGTCTCACGGCAAATGTCACCGGAGGTCGCAGGGTCATATACACCGTTTACACGATGGTCTATATGAATCCAGCAAGTGGTACTGTCTGGATGCTGAATGCTTGTAGGTGTGCCATGATGTACTATGCAAGAATACTTCTGACTTGCAAGCTCGTATGATATAGTTCCATCACCTCCGAGAATATCGTTTGCGTCGGCAAAAACAAGCTTCTCCGCACTCGTAGGAAGTGACGATTTGTAATTCTGCATCACATCCTGAGCCGATAAAGCACGACGATACACCCTCAGACCATATATGTCAATATCCGCTCCGGCCTGTCCTATCTCTATAGTATAAGCACTCCTACCCCACTCATACTGCTCAAGGGCAAACATAAACTCTCTATAAGGATTGGCATTGACAAATACACGGACCAAAGGGATTGTCAACTGACTTGAATCCACATATATAGCAGAGCAGATATTGATGGCTATGTGTGTACGCACTCCCTCACGAATGCCAAAGTTCTGCTGACCTTCTACAGTCTGGCTTGCAGTCATGACAATACCTTCAAGCGGCATGAGCTTCAGACCCGTAAACTTACCTACCGTACCTGCAAGGGCATTGGCTATATTCACTATAGGATCTTCTTCGTTTGTTATATTAGAGATCTTCACGTCAAGCTCAATAGTAACATTTGCCTGATAGTTGCTCAGATATTCCTCATAAGGATTATACTCAATGCTAAGATGCTGACCTGCAAGCAGACGAAGTACACGACGACCATCAGAGGCAAGCACCCAACCGTCATTAGCGTCAAATGACAGTCCTGTAAAAGTAGAACCTATAACGACATTTCCACGAGCAGCATTTAGGATTCTCGCAGGATTTGCCTCGCCATTGTTTCGACTTGAAGGATTAATATACAAGTCTGCTCCTATTACTGGAGAGAAATTATACTGATTATGAACCGTGAGAATAATAGAGCTGCCACCGACAAGCAAGTTGTTTCCATTCTCGTCTTGGGCATGGAAATATGCGTAGGTATCGACACCGACACTTGCGCCCTCTATTTCCACAGTCCCAGGCTCAGAATACTGTGTGTTATTCTTTGCCATTACCTCAGTACTCATATAATAAGTCGTGCCTTCATAGTCGGAAATGAAAAAGGCTACCTTTGTGCCGTCAATGGAATTGTCCTTCTTATATACGGCAAACTGGAACAGAGGATTAACCTGAACATAATTATCCACCTCCATCTGTACCTGCTGTATCATAAGATGCAATGAAGAGTCACTGCTGTCGGCAACAACCATAACCTGATTCCTGACATGCTCACTCTCACGGGCAACATTGTCTGCCACACAGCTAACCCATGCCTCTATAGTATGAACGCCATGTGTCATGATCTTTACAAGGTCAGTCGTGGTGTCATTAGGATTAGTAGAAGGCGACCACGGATTTGCACGAGGGAATGTTCCCGTACCTATGGTATATTCAAAATCTCGATACTGACTTCCCTGATTGTCATAGATACGAAGGTGCATGGTCTTATTAACGCCTGTACCAGTAATTGCGTATGCCACGGGGATTCCTGCTACAAGGTCAGTCACGGGCACATACCACTGGAATGTAGGCTCTACGGAAAGCGTAGCCTTTACTACACTGGCAAAAGGCAAACGACCTGTTGCCAATGTCTCAGGATCAGTAGCAGAAATACGCACCTGGGAAGCTCCATCAGGCAAAGCGTCATCAGGAAGCTCAAGCGCATACCATGAAGTAGATGTCGCCGGAACTGACTGTATCTGTGTTTCATAGATAGTTGTATATCCACCATTGGCATAACGCTCTACAATTACATTAAGCAAGTTACCTGTATCAGCTCCACTGTCGGTACTCACGCAGCGAAGATGAAACACTACCGGCCCAGATGTGACCACGTAAGAAGTAGTATCTTCTTGCGAAGTTATGCCGACACTTGCCTCCGTTGAAGGAAAAGTCAAAACTCCATTCACCGGCTCAAAAACCTGAGCTCCACGAACAATTTTCTTGACATTGGCTCCATCTGCCTGTTGCAACTCAATTATAGGCTTTACTATCTTATCCACGAACTCTTCCGCCGGAAGGGTTTGTTCTTCAGGAATACCCTGTTCCTCGATATACTGTTGCTGTTCGGCATTATCTTCCTTGTTCAGCAAATCACTTATGTCTATCATATAATTTATTTTTCGGGTTTTAACTTAATGGGACAAACTCTCGTGCTATGACCTTAGCGTAGTCGCGCCAGTCCTGCATAGCTTCATACTCTATAGTATATTGCTCTGTTTTATCGCCTGCCTTGCCATCACGAACTCTGTCATAATTATTACGCACAGCATCCATTTCTGAACGCGGATAACGGGCATCAATTATATCACTAACCAATTGACCATACTCCACCATAGAACAATTATCGGCTATTGCCTTATGCTCTTCAGAAGTAAAAGTAATATCACGGGCGATATAAGGTGGGACGACATCGCAAAGCGTGGGACTTATAACAGAATGCGAAAGGCACGCCCACTGATGCTCACCTTCCTCAGAATCCTCCACCTGATGAATGCCGATATTAAACGTCCGGCAATTAGATAGTCCTACCTCACATATACGAGGTCGGGATGTAGTCTTGGTTTCAACCATAATAATTATTATTAACTTAATATGGTCACAAAGATAGGAGAAAAAATAAAAACACATGTAACAGACTACTCTTGACGATTAAAAATTACTCAAGGGGAAAAGTGGAATTTTTGTTTTTGGGCAGAAATACAATTTACACTTTTAGGCAAAATTTACACTTTTGAGATGATTTGTAAATTTTACAAAGTGCCATTTCGCACGCCGAGGGCAGTAGTGCAAATTGCTATATAGCCGTTTCCCCTAAGTCAACTTCTTGATTTTCAATATAGAATCTTCTTAAAAGTGTAAATTTATTTTTTTTATAAAATTATTACGCAGGGGTGAAGAAAAAAATACTTGGGAAAAATTAAGAAAAAAAGAAGAAAATGAAACTATATTTCCGCAAATCACCGTGTTATCTCATTTTCTCCAACCAATTCTTTTATAAAGTTTTAAGTGCAAAGCACGTTATGTTGCTATCATTAATTTTGAGAGGTGCGGAGAGATAAAGAGGGGAGAAAAATAAAAAGACAAAAAATTTTTTGCAACAAAACTAATATATATGAGCCAAAAATTTCCACTTCACGTTAATGAATCTAAAAGCCTACCCCATACTCTTCGCAAATTCCCGAACACACATAAAAAACTGGAGCCGCAAACGACTCCAGCCAAATAACTAAAACATATAAAATGAAAAGAAAGATGCTATCTTATTGCCTGCTTCGCCCTCTGATAATACAGTTTCACCGCAGCCAGTCCGTTAGTGCCTCCATTTACTTTTTTACGGATGGCGCGGAAGACATCATCAGTGCCGCCACGGTCTGCCATTTCGTTGCATCCTCGGCTCTCGAAGTAATGGCACGCACTTCGGGTAGCACCTTTAGGCTGTGAAAGCAAGTCCGGCTGTTTCTCTACGTCAAATCCGCACCACTTTGAGTATTCCTTGTAATTATCGCGGAAGGTATATTGTATCAATCCACGGCCACGGAAACGCCACCCGTCGCCTGAAGCCTCGTTGCCGTTGCCATAGCGGTTAGCATACACGCGATTGGCAATCTGCTGTGGATGACGCTCGTATGATCGTGCGACGGCCATTGTCTTGAAATACTTTGCAAAGGTCTTTCTCAAACCTTCAGCCGAATAGTTCAGGTTCTCCTCCACGGCACGAAGTTCGGAACTCTCCACCGCTATTGTGGCAAGGAAATGACACACACGCTCACGGCTTGTTATGCCGCATTCATTCATGTGAGTATTGAGATAAGGCAGATACTTATCCACCACTCTCGTTGCCATTGGCATGATAGCCAAAATTTGCTGTCTGGTTATTTGCATTTTCTTTTTAGTTTAGTAATTAGGGTTTAGAGATTGACAATATTATTTATTACCTGTCGATTGTCTCTTGGCGACACGGATTTTTGCAGTAGGAATCTTTGTCATTTCGTCCCAAAGATTCTGGTCGTAAGCATCAGGAATCTGATATAACATAGCGTGATTCACCATACGGAACGGCTTCTTGCTATCAGAAGGCGATACGAGGGGGAAATAACCCGTGAGGGCAATGCGTCCACGCTGGCCGTCCATGACAAGCATCTGAGAGGATTCTGTTACCTGAAGAGAAATAACCTCGAAGACATCAGGCACTTCATCCAACTTAGCCGAATTAACGGCAGAAAGAATATTGAACTTAGTCCACCATCCGCGCTCATGCCCGTGCTTCAAGACTTGGGCAAGACGGAAATTCACCTCTGGCAAGACGAGCGTGACCTCTGAGGGTCCGCAAAGATTACTGACTGCACGGAGAACATCTTCAAGAACGACATCCCCGTTTGTATGAAAAGGCATAACTCGTCCAAATGACGCATCTGCAAGATTCGGGAGCTGCTTAGGCACGCAGCAAGTTTCGATGATCATCTTCTCATTTACAATTTACTATTTACCATTTCTTAATTACCCGTTTCCTCTGTTTCAGAACCGTGCTCGGTTTCGCTCGGCTCTAGTGGGTCGAGCTCAATCGGTTTTAGAGTCTCTGGGTCAATCTCCCTAAAGTTGCCCCTATTCAGGCACCCAGGAGGCAAGAGTTGCGGCACGGAGAAACACACACCATGCCAACCGTTAAAGCGTTCCTCCATACCGGCAATGACGGCATCGTCAAGCAGAAGATCACGAAGAACGTTATGTTCTCTTCTCTGCATCCTGAGAAAATCACGAAACTCTAAAGCATAGAGACGAAGCTGACGGCGAAGCTCCACAATCTGCTCATCATCCTGCTTTTGGGTCTTACTCATGTTTCCATTTACCTTGCCGATAAAATAAATGTCACGCATACCAATGAGCTTCTTGTCTCGCTCAAATGTTTCAACCATATCACGCATAACGATAGCCGGAGAATGAGCCAGACTGAAGTTTCTCACAAATTCATTATCTTTCTCAAAGTATGCCACGGCATAATATGCCTTCTGAGAAGTCTTTTTTGCCTCTACGTCATGTAAAAAATCTTTATGCGCACAGGCAAAATAGAGGGTGTAATATTCAAGTTTATCCATAAGTCTTTGTTTGTTCAAGTTACTAGTTGCCTATGTTCTCTTCTGTCTCTGAGTCTGCACGGCTTCATTTGTTAAAGTCTTACTTGCTATATCCACTCCCAGATGCCTTTGAGTCTTGTCTGCTACTACATTCTGAAGCACCTTCGCCCATTTAGCATTATTACATGTACTGACATTCTCAAGAATACTGACAAACTGCACCACGCAATATATTGCACTTACGTACTGAGCCAGATATAGATTTCCCATGTGGGCAAGCAATCGGGTGTCGATGTAATATGCAAGGACTACGCATAGCATTACTTCGATTAAGTCACCGATCATCTTAAACATCTTATTACTCCGTAATTTGCCGTCATAGTTAATAGGAGGTTTTTTACCTTTAGCCTTTGCTCTTGCAGCAATACGACGATTACAACGCCAAGCTGTGTAACAGTCACCGGCAATAGCCACCATACAGATAGCCAAGAAAGGCACTGTAGGCTCTACATAACACCATATAGCTCCGACAATCACGGAGAAAGCGCGAGAGAGATAATAATATAAGTTGTGCATAGTCTTTTTTTTATATGTTGCCGCAAAGGTAGTTAATTAGAATAATAACGATGTTACAAGATTCTCCCCCACTACCCTCCACTTTTACCCACTTTTCCACTTTTGTACACACTTTCCCACTTTTTTACTTTTATATTTATATTCTTATTTATATAACTATTTTTATATTTTCATACACACATATTTATATATATAGGTAATAAAGAAGTTTTTTAGGTAAATATTTTTATAAACACTTTCATACGTATTTTAATTGTTTAATTAAAACAAAACAAGGAAAACACATAGAAAAATACAGAAAATTCCACATAAACTGTTAAAAACATTTCCACTTTTCCACTTTTTGGGGAAAACATTTGGATATTTTCCTAAATTTGTGTATATTTGCATCGTAAAAACTTAATAATAAGTCATTTTACATAAAAGAAGTTACATTAATCTGCAATAGAATGAGAAATCGAGAGAATTTAGAAAGTGGCAGGCTCAAGGAAGTCATTGCCATTGTCAACAACAAGGGTGGGGTAGGGAAGTCAACGACTGCTGTTACCCTGGCATCAGCACTTTACCGGCGAAATTATAAATGGCGAATCTTAGTTATTGACCTTGATTCGCAATGCAACGCTACAGATTTACTGAGAGCAGAAAAAGAGGAATACCAAAGCACTGTCTATGACGCTCTCAGTACTCAACAACCGTTGCCGATTTATGGTACCAAGGTAAAAAGTAATAGTCAGGGGAACGGGGTTTTCTTATGCCCAGGACACAAGTTCATGGCACAAATAGACACGGCTCTGAGGATGCAAAGACCGGCAGAGAAAGTTCTTCTGCGGTGTTTTGCCAATGACATCAAGGATTTTACGGAATGTGAATTGTCAAGCGACATCACAGAAGCTTTTGACTATATTCTTATAGACTGTCCTCCTGCACTTGGTGACATTACGTTTAACGCTATGATGGTCGCGGATTCAGTTCTGTTCCCATGTGAGGCAGAGAGGCTTGCCATTGATGCACTCAGCAAGTCAATTAGCGCATTCCGCGAATGCCAGCGTGATCTAAAACCCAATCTGAAGTTCCGTGGCATCCTACTTACGAAGGTTGATGAAAGAAATACCGTGACACGGGAATACATAAAGTATGTACGTGATACCTACGGAGAAACTGTCTTTACGACCCAAATACGCCTGACGGCTAAATGCAAGGAGGCACAGGGACTGGATAGAGATATTTTCGCCTATGCTCCTAAATGCAATACGGCTATTGACTATGAGGAACTAGCGAAGGAACTCACAGCATAGACATTCATAAACATTATATAAACGAAAATTCATAAAGACTATGGCAAACAATAAATTCGGAGCAGCTCTTGCCAAGAGCGAAGAGCGTGTGCAAATGGCAATAAACGGTTCTCCAGAGCAAATGATAAAACCGGAGAATGGTAACATAACAGAGATCCGCAACAAAATGGATGACACTTTAGGTCGTCTTCTCACACTTGGTGGCGACGTGAAAGGTGCAAGGCTCGACCTTCCCAGAAATGCGCATCGAATAATAGAGGAAATCCAGTATCGGTTATCTGTCCGTGGCCGTCGTGATCTCAAAAAAGACGATCTCCTTAAAATCGCACTCATGGAGTTCATCGACAATCACCCAGAACTTTGCAAGGAATAGGTAAACAAGGGGAGAACTTTGCAACCTAAAAGGCTCCTTGGAACAAACATTCTTTTAGTTTCCTGCAAAGTAGGGACGTTTTCCCTATAAAGTAGGTCCCAACTCCCTACAAAGTAGGGACGTTTTCCCTACAAAGTAGGGACAATTAACACTATAAGTAATTAATAATTAAAGAGTTCTCTTTAAATTAAGGATATGATTTAGATTATTTATAATAAGAAAATTCTATATATATAATAATCTTATCTATATCTTATCTAAAGAAATGGTGTTGATTTTCAATAAGTTATAAGCGCAAATGTACCTACTTTATAGGCAAAACGTACTTACTTTGTAGGCAAAACGTCCCTACTTTATAGGCAAAACGTCCCTACTTTGTAGGGAGTTAGCAAAAAAGGGCCTACTTTATAGGGACTTATATCTAAATCTTCTAATAAATTTATATATTATGGAAGAAAAGCGTGAAATAGCAAAACAGGAGTACATTAACACTCCCTTTGCGTATCTGAGATTACAGACAGGACTGTCTCTGCTACAACAAGACATAATGACCCGTGTGTCTGCCCATTTGCAGAAATACTTCAATGAATATTGGAGTGACAATGAGCTGCGTTTTTCCAAAGAGAATCCACGCACTTTCCTGACTGATGAGCAAATAGAGAACTTAGGACCTATCCGCATCAACTTCTCCGAACTTAGAATTTCTCCTGACTCTTACGAAAGACTTGATGAAGCCAGAAATAAGATAATGGATATAAAGATCAAGGGACTCGTAGAAACGGAAGGAGGAAAGAAAGACAGAAAATGGAACGTGTTCACCTATGTTGACCTTCCTGTGACAGACACCGGCACAACGGTTATGAAAAAAGACCGTGAAGTTGACGAGGACGGCAAGATACACAAGGTGGGAGAGGCAAAAAAGACCGAGACTAACCGGTATCGTGGATATATGGAGGTCTATCTTGACAAAGACCTCATAAAGCATACTTTCAATATGATTTCGGGATACGTGACACATCCTGAAAAAATAGCACAGATGGGCAGAGTTCCAAATATGCCATCAATGTATTATTTCATTCGTCACCGTATGAACAACTTCAGACCTGACAAGGACGGCAAGGAAATAACAACAGCAACAGTCAGTATTGAAGACCTTCGAGAGCATTTGGCAATGTATATAAGGGATGCAAATGGGAATGTTGTCAAGGTGAAATATCCGAAGTATTCCAGATTCAAGTCACAAGTATTGACTGTCATACTTGACGAAATAAAAAGATGCTTTGATATAGGTATGATAGATGCCTACTTTGAAATGTCTGAAATTCGTCCACGAGGGAAAAAAACCGGAGAACCTACTTCGCTCACTTTTACGAAAAAGACAAGAGAGGAACAGATGCAGGAAGTATCAAGCGAACCTCTCAAGACAAAGAAGTCACAAGCTCAACAAACAGAGCTCCAGTTTTCTGATGAACCTCAAAAGGAGGTAAAGCCTTCAGGCGTTTCGTGGCTCGACGTAGAGCGAAACAAGAAAAAACGTAAGGAAATGGAATGCTGGCTGTCATTTCTGCTTCATTACAACGGGAGGGCCAAGGAATTGCTTACGACGGCACAATTCCACGGTTTCCAAAAACGTGACGACGGATATTACAATCTCATACTTTCCTATGCTGATGACTTTGAGGATAAATGGAAAAAACTTGAACTAACAAGAGAAGAAGCTATTGATACATGGAAGGAACTGATGAAACATTTTAAAGACATCAAGTTAAGGCAAATAAAAAGATTTGTCCCTAACAAACAATAATCCTCAACAAAAAGGCTGTAACATTTGGTTGCAGCCTTTTGTTTATCTTTGCCATTGATTATAACAATCATAACTAAAAATTAAGACAATGGCAAAATTCAACTATTCATGTGCCGAAGACTCTGAATTAGGGCAGGCACTAAAGAAGATTCTTGATGAATGTAATGAGGCTAACCTTGCTGCTGACGCATGGGCAAAGAAACACCACGCAATAGCTTATGTTGACTCTGGCATTCACATGGCTGGAGGCGTAGCACTCTGCGAGTTCGGCAAAGAACCGCTCCCTACACTATGGAAACGAGCCGAGGACTTCATTGATGCTAAACTCTATGAACCTAACGTGCCTGACGACCTTGACCTTCGTGAGCTGAAGCAAAGGCAGAAGGACGGCAAGCCTGTCAGCGAGGCAGAACGCCTGGAACTTGAGCGTCTTGCCCTGCCTACTGTTGACGGTGCAGTGCTGCTCGGTGCTCTCGGTGCAGAAACAGGAGACATGAGAGGTACAGACATATTACCGGCATTCTTCCTTAGTGAAGGTAAGTGGTGGATAGGTGCAAGTTACCAGTGCACGCATCCTGACCTCTCGCCCACGACAATGAACACTTATATGAAACACTTAACGTCAAGTTTATGAAAAAGGCATTACTACTACTTACGACAACCTTGTTTTTCATTTCGTGTAAGACTCAAAAAATTAGCACCAGCGACACTAAGGTTGAGACTACACATTCCGAGGTCGTCATCAAAGATTCTGTAGAAACAACTCACGTTGAACATAATGTAAAAACTGATTCCGTGGTAATCGAAACTACTATTGAGCGAGAGACAGTCATTACCGTGGATCAGGAAGGCAACGAACTAAAGCGTGAAACGAACACCTCTACTAAAACTAACAGAGACCATTTCCGTGATACAACGAAAATGGTCGAGGAAAAGAAGCAAGTCAAACATGAGGAAAGCCAGGAGAATGACAGTACGTTAATCCAAAATCACTCTGAAGAAAAAGTGATTCAGCAAGAACCTAACCTCTGGGATAGGATATGCAATAGCTTTGCAAATTTCTTTGTTTGGGCAATTATTCTTGCTGCCATAGCATTATTAATTTATTTTTATTTTAAGAAATGGCGAGGAAAGTAAAAGACAACACTCCTGCACCTAACCAGATGCCGGAAACTCAGGAGCAGGAAGCGGTAACAATCCGTGATTTCATTGTGTCACAGAAAGTGGATGCCTTCTGTCAGGCATATCAGCCATGCGACTACGAGGATGCGACAACCGAGACTTTCACGGATGCGCGACTGCGAGAGTTCTTCAAAGCGTGGCTATGCCCGTTAGGAGATCCGTTGACGGAATACCTATCTATGTTATCCATTAACGGATTTCAAATGCACGTTAGCATAACAGGAGAGCCTGCTATCTTTGTAAGGGCAAAGTAATCTTACTTTTTCTTTAAATACTTTTCTCCACATCCTTAGCATCTGGGAGGGTAGGGGATTCATCAAGTTTCTTAGCAAGAGCATCAACACTCATTTTTAACTCCGCGATATTCTCAGAGAGCATGGATATGTTGTTCCTGTACTCTCTTTGAATATCGCTGAGATATTTCTCAAACTCCTTACGAAGACGGTCATAATGCTTCCTCTCGGCTTCAGAAGCGATTTCCTCATGCACGATACCCTCGCCTTCATCTTCCGGTATCTCATAAGGTGACATACTTTCTCTGTGGAAATCAGGATCATCCTTACGCCCGTAGCCTGTAGGCGCAGTCTTGTCTTCGTCGCTAAATTCACGCAGAGAGAACTCGGCAATTTTCTCATTATTAAAGAAAAAATTAGACAAGTCAATATCAAACGTATTACACAAACGAAGCATTGACTCTATCGGCATAGCCACTTCGCCACGCTTCCATTTGCCAAGAGATCCTGTGTTTTTTGTACCGAGACCTCTTAGTATCTCATCACGCGAAATAACGCCTTTGTTTGCTTTTTGCCATAAGGCTAAAAAATTGTAATTAAACCGATAATTTTTCATTTTTCTTTTTTTTCAATCCGACTCATCGTTACAGAAAGATACATATCTTGTTATACTTAATTATTAAAAATAGTTAAATAACAATATGATTTGTTCTTTTTTTCCGAAAAACTTTCTATCTTTGCCCCAAAATTAAGAAAAATTCCCGAAATGGACAAATCTGTTAATGATAAGTTCAGGGACCTCTTTGACGATAAAATACACTGTTTCTCGCGTACAGATTTAAAACCTAAATTGAAAAAGCTACTATATCATGCTCTTAAACCTTACGGCATGTCACTTAGCACTTTCTACTTACGCTTTTTTGCCAAAGGTTTCAAAACATGGGAAATACATGGGATTCAGAGTATAAAGAAAAGTTTCATTTCCGCACACCGCAGGGAACTTCTCAGACAAGGCATAGTCATTGACGCTCGAAGAACTGACGGAAGTTTCTATGCCGGACTTCAGCAAGCAAGACTTGTAGGCATTTTTACATCTTACATGTATGAGCTTGGAATGAGCCAGAACACTGCTTACACTCGTTTCACTAAAGAAAAATGGAAACCCTGGGAAATACGCGGACTGAAAAACATCATTATAAAGTTCCTTGAAACTTATAAAAACGACGAGTATGTGTAAAACTGTTTTCACACCCGAAAACTATCCTCCACTTCAAGCGGCAGGGCATAGGCGAAGATATTCCCGACATAGTGAGGTTCGCTATTCGGTAATCTGCGACGACGACCATAAAACGGTCACGTTCGTAGTCATCGGAGCTTGCACGAAACTTGTTCACGACGTAATTGAGTGGCTATGGGCTAAGGGGAAAGGACTGTTTCATAAAGCATACGTACAGACACGCATTCCACTCCATTTCCTCAATGCGCATCACAGAAGGGAGATTTGGGTAGAAATCGAACCAGATTTCCAAAAATGCGGATTAGAAGATCTATGTCTTCTTTTGGAAGCTCAGTTTAGATCCCGGACTGACTGCACTATAAAGAAACTAGACTTCAGCAAACTTATTAATCAATAGTATATACCCATAAGAGCCGTGACTGAGCCTGAATCTAACCAATACTATAAGTTCTGCCAAAACCAAAACGCCGGCTTGCCATTGGGCAATGTCACGCTCTTTTTATAATAAAAATAAATCTTACAATGAAACATCTTGATGTGACTTTCGACCTCGAAACTTGCTCCCTCGACGTAACGGCTGCAATCATGCAGCTTGGAGCTATAGCTTGGAACAGAAATGCAGAGTCAGGCAACGATATATTTACACTTGGTGATAATTCTATCAAGTCTGAATACTTCAATATGGGCGTTGACATGCGCAAGGAGTTTATTGCCGGACTTGACTTTGATGCTTCCACGTCGTCATGGTGGAGAAGCCAAAAAGAAGAAGTAAAGGAAGAAATGCTTCGGCCACAGACACTCCCTGTAGATGAAGTGATTTCTCAATTTACTAATTGGGTTAAGACTCTTCAGAACCGCATAGGAGCAGAAAGCGTAACAGTATGGTCACAAGGAGCTGATTTCGACTGCGCGATATTACGACATATAGCAACCCTATTTCATGTGAATTTGCCGTGCAAGTATCAGAACTTCAGATGCGCAAGGACTTATGCTCAGGAGGTTGGCGCACTTTTGCTCGATGATCCGTTAGAGGCTGCACGAAATCCTTATGCCGTTTATAAAACCATTCCCGAATTTCCAGAAAAAGCTATTGTGCATGATGCCTTGTACGATTCGAGGAGAACGGCATGGACTACCTGGCATTTTATGCAAGTCCTAAAAAAGACGTAAGTATAATGTTTTTGTATAATTATACCACATAAAAAAGGAAAAATTAGAAAAGTGTAAGATTTAT
>Ga0265300_10000600_pt1 | contig 38021 bp, 55 predicted proteins | sample AusTroGonzalo_MG_FD_193482 | JGI IMG/M metagenome (GOLD analysis project Ga0265300, IMG submission 193482) | Bovine rumen microbial communities from tropical cattle in Woodstock, Queensland, Australia - Gonzalo_03 | ecosystem: Host-associated > Mammals > Digestive system > Stomach > Rumen ...
CTAGGGGCAACAATAGGAAAGAACGTAAACATCGCTGCCACAATTCCTATTTACGTAGGTAACAGGATGATAGAAAGACAAAATAGAAAAATAGCAGCACAAAATGACTTCGCGGCAAATAGATAGGAGGAGATAAAAAATGTTATTAGACGCAAACTCGCTAGTAATAAATGACGTCAACATGGCGCAATATTTAGTACAAATAGAATACGGCTATAATAAAATGTGGGGACCAGATACAGGCCGAAACATGAAGGCAAAAATGTCGGGAACATTCCTGGGAGTAATACCGAAGCTAAAACTTACATTTAGGAAACTAACACAAGCAGAACTAGAAACACTGGCTCCTATCCTTGACTCCGCATGGCAAAGCACAACATACTATGACCCCGTGCTAAAAAGAAACGAAACCATCACGACTTATACAGGCGACTGGGAAACAACACAAAAAACAACATTCGCTCTAAAAGCAAAAGCGATGGAATCATTCACAATAAGTGTCATAGGAATAGAACCGAGGGCTGATATTTAATGAAAACCCACACATCGCAATTTAAAGATGCAATTAAATCATATGGGCGACAAATTGACTCAAAGATTACATACCTAAGTAATGGGGACCGCGTAGAGCTAGGCAAAGAAGAACTGAACTCTACGTCCCTTTATTACGAGGGCGCAATTTTAAAATCAGTAATGCGACAACTTCAGGTAGATAGTAATGTGGAAATCCCAAAGGGAACAGTTATCAGCTGCCAATTTGGAGTAAAAGTCAATGGATCATATGAATACATGAATCTCGGAAATTTTATAGTTGATGAGATCGAGCAGCAAGAAGACAAACGTAGTTATTTAATAACATGCTACGACAAAATGCTTTATTCTATGGTCGACTATGAAGACATGGGAATAACATACCCAATAACAATAAGAGATTATCTGGGCGCAATCGCAACACACCTAGGGCTTACGTTTAAAAATACAAGCGACTCATTCGCCAACTGGAATAAACAAATAGCAAATGAGTTATACCTAGATAGCGAAGGAAATAGTATGGGCTATAAGTTCAGGGACGTACTGGACGAAATAGCACAAGCAACAGCGTCCACAATTTGCATAAATGAAGAAGACGACGAACTAGAGGTTCGATACATCACAAATTCACTCGATACAATAGATGAAGAATTCCTAAACGAGGACGACGTAAACATCAATGAAAAATACGGACCTATAAATTCAATAGTGCTAAGTCGAGCAGCAGGCGCAGATAATGTCTACTTGCGAGATGAAACGAGTGTAACACAAAACGGGTTATGTGAAATTAAAATAACAGATAACCAAATAATGAACTGGAATGACAGGGCAACATACCTGACTGACATCCTGGTGAAACTAGATGGGCTAGAATACTACACAAACGAGTTAAAATCAACCGGGGTAGTTTATTATAACCTATGCGACAGATACAATGTTCAAATAGGCGAAAATACATACTCATGCGTCATGTTTAATGACGAAATTAACATCACACAGGGGCTAGAAGAAAACATCTTCACAGAGATACCAGAACAAGCCGAAACCGATTATTCAAAGGCCGACAAAACAGATCGAAAGATTAATCAAACATACATAATAGTAGACAAGCAAAATAATACGATTGAATCGGTAGTAAGTAGTGTGGATGAACAAAATGATAAAATTTCGCAAATTACACAAACCGTAGATGAGCTAAACGCAAAAATATCAGACGTGGCCGACGTAACCGTAACAGGCGAAAGCAACGAAGGCTATCTGGTAATGGAAAACATAAACGCGAGTGAACCAATAGGCATAAAAATACATCCTATCGTAGAAAACATAAGTTATTTATATCCACGCTCAAATTTATACCCAAGCAATAGCTTATACTCAAAAGTTAGAACAATTCGATTTACAAATACGTCAACAAGTGAGGTGTTCGATTTAGAACTGCCGGAGGACTTGTTATACTACAATGGATCAATATACGATGAATTCTTACTTGACTATGAAAACGAGCTATTCCAGGTAACAAAACGTTGCGAATACAATGCGGACGGGACAGTAGGAATACTAGCAAACGAAGAAACCCACACATATACATACAGCCATATAAACCTATCAGACGGAAATTACACAGTACAATTGCTAGGTTATAGTGCGGCTTACATTTACGTAAGATTAATGGCGGCTAACATTTATACTTCACAATTTGCAACAAGAGTAGAAATGACAAGTGCCATAAATCAAAAAGCCAATGAAATCAATCTAGTCGTAGCTGAAAAACTAGACGAGGATGAATTCACACACGCAGAAATAGTAGCCAAGATAAATGACGACACAAGCCAAGTAAAAATTAATGCAGATCAAGTCGACATTGAGGCAAACGACGTATTAAACATACTGGCTGGAAATACAATCAACCTGACAAGTAAAGGAATCAACATAGACAGTACAAACTTTAAAGTAACAACAGCCGGAAATTTAACAGCGGCAAATGCTAACATCAGCGGGGCTATAACAGCAACGAGTGGAACATTCAATGGTACTGTCAATGCGACAAACGGTAACATCGGAGGCTTTACTTTAACCACAAATAATTTATACAGTGGTTCAGGATCAACAAGAGCCGGAATGGCAACACCTGGTGCGGGTTATGCTTTCTATGCAGGCGCAGAAGATAGTTACTCTGCTCCATTTAGAGTAGACCACGCAGGAAACATGGTGTGTACAAACGCAAACATCAGCGGAACAGTAAACGCGTCAAGCGGATCATTCACAGGGGCAGTAAACGCAACAAGCGGAACATTTAAAGGTAGAATACAAGCCGGAAGTGGAACCATCGGAAACTGGTCAATCAATGGTTCTGGTATTTACAGCAGCAACGTCCGAATTTATCCGGATCAAATGGGTTATAATTATAACAGTGCTTGGTATAGCGCTCCATGGTCTGGCGTAGGTAGAGCCGGAAACGCATACTCTGACAAAAACCTAAAGAAAGACATACAAACGCTAGATGAAAAATACGAGGCATTCTTTGATGATTTGAAACCTGTAAGTTTTAAATTTAAAGAAGATAAAGACAATAAAGACCACATAGGATTTATAGCCCAAGACATACAACAAAGTGAAAAAAACAATGGCCTAGATTTAGATATTATTTATAAGACAGAACTTGATGATTATTTAAATCTAGACAAGCGTGAACTTATAGCACTAAACACATGGCAAATACAAAAACTAAAAAAAGAAATTGAAGAATTAAAAAGGGAAATCAAAGAACTAAAGGAGAGTGAAAAATAATGGAAAAAATACCCTTTCAAGACTTACCTAACACAACAACACCAATCAATGCGACAAACCTAAATGCAATGCAAACAAATGCAGAAAATGCTATTGATGACGCAACAATGATTGGACTTGAAAATGGTACAAACATAAATAACATTGTAGACACAGGACGTTATAAAGTTTTTAATGGTACAGGTACACTTCCACTTGGCTATTCAACAAGTGACAATAACTTCTTTTTAGAAGTATTCAAATGGACTGATACTTACTGCAGACAAATATTCTATGATATAAGAACAACTAACTCATTTACAAGAATGTTAAATAATGGAACATGGGGCAAATGGTTCCCTATTCAAACAACAATAGCACAAACTAACGACCAAAACTGTTTAATGGTAAATGCTACTACTACTCAAGGACCTAACCTAGGTTATAACCCAAGCAATGCTCCTGAAGCAAATAAGATGGTAATGTGGTGGACTTTTAAAACTGATAATACAAGCGCTGCCTCATATTGGACTTATATTGTAATAGCATTTACACTTGATGATAAAAAATTATGGTTAAATGCATATCATAACTCACAAAGTGGATGGATGGGTTGGAGTCAAATCTAGGAGGATAACATGAAAAGATGGATAAAAGCAGCGGGAATTCGTGCAATTAAAACAATCGCACAAACAGCAATCGCGACAATTGGAACAAGTGCAATAATAAGCGATGTCGACTGGAAGCTAGTGGCATCCGCAAGTTTGCTAGCCGGGATTTTAAGTTTACTAACAAGTGTGGCAGGCCTTCCAGAATTGGAGGAAAAATAAAATGAGCAGCCGAGTATTAGAAAACGCAGATAATCAGATCACATGCAAATACAACGCGGTTACACACCGCGGCATAGATTTACGAAAATATAAAAATGAAACTGCAAACATAATAGCCCACACAAACGGCACAGTAGTAATGGTTCAAACAGGGCAACCACACTACAATAAAAAGCCAAGCGGAAACGCTAGCTATGGAAACTTTGTAAAATTAAAACACCCGAACGGCTACTACACATTATATGCGCACATGAAAAGTGTGAAGGTAAAAAAAGGACAAGCCGTGAATCAGGGACAAATACTAGGGGCGATGGGTAATTCAGGATACACATCAAATGCCGATTTCAAAAAAGGGTTTCATTTACACTTCGAAGTAAGAAACAAGAAAGACACAAGAATCAATCCCACACCTTACATAAATACCGACCTACCTGAAACAGCAGACACATACAGGGTATACGACAACGTCAAGAATAAATGGCTCCCAAAAGTTAAAGTCGGATCAAAAGACTACGCCGGAAATCTTGGAAATGGGGTAAGCGCCATCCAGGTCACAAACAGAACATACAGAGTTCATGACAAGATCAAGAAGCGCTGGCTTCCATGGGTAACCGGAGAATCAGACTACGCGGGTAACCTTCCGGACAACATAGATGGCATCCAAGTAAAAGGGGCAACATACAGAGTCCACATCAAAGGTAAGAGTTGGCTAGGCTGGGTCGACAAAGTAGACGACACAAAAGACGGCTACGCAGGCATAATTGGGGAAACAATAGACGCCGTGCAAATAAAATAGTCAAATTAATTAAAACCGAGCAGTGTGCCCGGTTTTTTTATACAGGGTAGTACAAATACACCATAAAGTACAAACATGGCTGTACGGGGCTAAAAAAGGCTAATAATAAGGTTTACACAAAACTGTCATTTTTAGTTGAAAAACAACCACAAACATGGTAACATGATAGTAACATACGAGAAACGAGGTGGAAGATGAAACTAAAAAACTGGGCGAGCGTTGGACTAATACTAATAGCGATAGGCTGCGTAATCTTAACTTTCATTGACAACACAAAAATAAACATAGCCGTGCTTATTATACTAGCAGCGTGCGCGAGCATTTATGGTAAATATAGTAAATTCGTGGATTGGAGGTAAAGAAAGATGAACGCGAACTACGATATAGTAAATAAAAATTTAAAAGACTGCTGGGAATACTACAAAGAATACAGGGACCACTTCATAAAGAGATACTACAGCGATGTGGATCCTCAGGACTTCCTAGACTGGTGCTACGAAGAATTATACGAGTGCCCTAATTGTGGACAAATAGTACTAAAAGACGAACAAACACACATGCACGAGCCAACAAACAGCGACAACGTGTGTGATGACTGCATCGAAAACGGAGGATATTATGAATAAACCAAAGATAGAAAACGTGAGCGACTACGCAAAGCTAAAAGAAATGCTAAGTACTTATTCAAAATACCTGCTAGAGCTTGAAAAAGAAATAAAGAAACTTAAGAGAAAAGAACTACAACTGGAGATTGCAGAAAACACTCTCCAGCAAGTTCAAGACCTAATAAACAGTAACGAGGAAATAGCATTCTTTCATACTGCTAAAAAAGAGTTTAATAGGCCTATAGATTTATACTTCAGGGGACAAAAAAAATAAAAAATGGGGGTGGCATAAATGTCAAGACAAGAAAAACAAATGCTGCATTACTTCCAAGTAATTCAAAGAGTAGATCAAACAAAAAAATTTGAAAACAAAGAAGAATGCATAAAAAAATTATTAGAAAGAATAGAAGGCAAAAAAACGCTTTTATCAAAAGATACAATGATAGTAAAGAAAGCAATAAAAGAATTACTAGAAGAAAACATAAAACTAAAAGAGGAAAACAAAAAATGAAAATAGCAGAGATGATAATAATGGGGTTACTAACAGAGATGGCACTACTTATAGCCACACTAATGATTTTATTTATAATTGAAATAATAAGGAGGAAATAATGACAAAAGAATTACTAGAAAAATTAATTGATAACATTTACAACAGCGACAAGTACTCGCTAGTTGAAAAAATAGTATTACTTGAAAACTTAAACTTATTTATAAGATACTTCGATGAAAACATGCAAGCGCTAAATAACATAGCAGAAAAGAACAAGAAGAAATGAAAACAAACCTAATAATAACAATAATCGCCGGGATCATCGCCGGTTTCATACTAACGCTATTTAATTAATGGAGGATCAATGACAAAACTAAAGATAATAGAATTATTCGGGGGAATTGGTGCATGCAGCAAAGCACTTGAAAACATAGGTATAGACTATGAGATAGTTGATTACGTGGAAATTGATAAATACGCGGTCGCAAGTTTTAATGCAATACATGACACAAACTTCGAACCACAGGACATATGCAAGTGGAACAAAGACATAGAAGCTGACCTGATAATGCATGGCAGCCCATGCCAAGACTTCAGTCTCGCAGGAAAGCAAGCGGGCGGGGACAAAGACAGTGGCACGAGATCGTCACTGATGTACGAAACCATAAGAATCGTAGAAAAGATAAAACCAAAATACGTAATATGGGAGAACGTAAAAAACCTAGTAAGCAAGAAACATATACATAACTTTGAGGCCTACCTGGAACAAATGGACACACTAGGATACAATAACTACTGGAAAGTGCTAAACGCGAAGAATTATGGAATCCCACAAAACAGAGAACGAGTATACACGGTTAGCATTAGAAAAGATATAAATAAGACGTTCGAGTTTCCTGAAGGTGAAGAATTAAAATTAAAGCTAAAGGACATGCTAGAAGACAATGTGGATGAAAAATATTATCTAAGTGATAAGCAAATAGAATATCTAGAAAATGGGAAATATAATTCTGCAAAACCAAGTAATAAAGTAAAAACAACTAATACAGGCATAGCTCCCACATTAGATACAATGTCAGGTGGTCAAAGGCAACCATTTATACAAGTAAAGAATGCTACAAAGAAAGGATACCTAGAAGCATACGAAGGCGATGGAGTAGACATAAGCAGCCGAATGAAATACCACAGAGGAAATGTACAACCACAATCAATACAAACAATAGACTGTACCAGCGGAGAAGGACATGGGGTAGTAGTAATAAATAAAAAGCAAGTTCTATGCAATAAATTAATAGAAGAAAACAAAGTAAAAGAATATGACATAATAAGGCACAGTTATTCAGAAAGCAGAATGAAAGAATGGGAAACACGAAACATAGAAAAAAATAACGAGTCACCTACACTAGATACAAGATGTGATTGTCTAGGAGTAGCAGTAAATCAACCACCACTAAGGATCAGAAAACTTACACCAAAGGAATGCTGGCGTTTGATGGGATTTGACGATGAATCATTTGAGAAAGCACAACCCCACAATTCAAATGCACAACTTTATAAACAAGCCGGAAATTCAATAGTAGTAAACGTGCTGATGGCAATATTTAAAAACTTATTAGACGACTAACAATCGTCTTTTAATTTGGTATTGAAATGATACAAGAATAGTAGTAAAATAGAATTAGAAAATTAAAGATAGAGAGGAGGATAAGATGAACACTGAACAAATACACGTAGTGGTATCGCCAGAGTTAAAAGAAGAAATCGCAACAGTAGCCGCGCAGCTTAATATTTCAATTAACTCGGTAATTCGAATGGCACTAACAGAGTGGATCAAGAATCACAAATGACAAGAAGGGAATACCTGGAAAAACTAAATAAGGCGTTTGGCAAGTTTAAATTCTTCGAGGAAGATCACCACTACGAGTGTAACGGCAAGAGAATAAGCACCGGGGTAACCACATTTATAAGCCAGTATGAAAACGAGTTTGACGCGGAAACAGTGGCGAAACGAGTAGCTGCAAAAACTGGCGAGAATTATCAGGACATACTAGACGAGTGGGAACGCAAGAAAGACATCTCGTGCAGAAAAGGGTCAGCATGTCATGAATACGCGCAGAGCCTATGGAATAAAAGCATATGGGCAGAAAGAAAAGAAGACGAGGACATATCACAGTTAATATACAACATAATCCCACAAGCTGATAAATTTCATGAGGACTACAAAGACAAACTAGAACACGTAGCCGATGAATATCCTATAGGGGATGAAGAACTGGATATAGCGTCATGCATCGACCACTTATTCGTAGACAAAGAAACTGGGGGATTAATAATTGTGGACTATAAAACAAACACAGAGATGTCCGGATACAATAAAAAAGCCTACAAAAAATCAATGAAGATGCCACTTCAGGAATTAAATGACGACGCGCTACATCATTACTACCTACAGCTTTCAATTTATAAATACTTAGTAGAAAAACACACGGACATAAAAATCCAGGACTTACTAATTGTTTATATGACGGAATCGCATAATAACTATGAGATAATACACGTGCCTTATTTAGAAAAAGAAACAAAAGAAATAATGGAATGGAGATTATATGAATAAAGAAAATTACTTCACTACGCTAAACAACATAAACGTAAGTGATAAAACAGAACAAAAAAATGGCCTAACATACCTATCATGGGCGTGGGCATGGGGCGAGGTTAAAAAACTACACCCTAACGCAAATTACACAATATACGAACGTGAAACTGAATATGGACCAGTTAACTACTTTACAGACGGCAAAACAGCCTGGGTAAAAACTGGAGTCATAATCAACGAGATCGAGCACATTGAAGAACTACCAGTGATGGATTTTAAAAACAAATCAATCCCAGTAGAATCAATAACTAGCTTTGATGTTAATAAAGCAATACAAAGAAGTCTTACAAAAGCCGTAGCAAGACACGGGCTAGGCTTATACATCTACGCCGGCGAGGATCTACCTGAAGACGCAAAAGAAACACTAACAGAGCTAAAAAACAAAATAAAAGGATATCCTAATGCGCTAGAGGTAATCAAAGCACGTGGCAAAAAACTAAGTGAATACAGCGAGGAAGAACTAAACGACATTATAAAAGAATTAGAAGGGGAAAAATAATGCTAAACAATGTGGTTATAGTTGGAAGAATAAACAACGACCCTGCAGGAATGTGCGATGACAAACAACGAAAATTTACAAACATAGAATTAATAGTTCCCAGGGCTTTCAAGAATGAAAAGGGCGAATTCGACAGCGATAAAATACCCGTGACATTATACGACGGAATCGCACAAAGCGTAACAGACTACGTCCACAAAGGTGACCTGGTCGGAATTAAAGGACGCCTACAAAACACCGACGGCAAGCTAATAGTAATAGCTGAAAAAGTGACATTTTTATCAAGTAAAAAAGAAGGAGAAAAAGAAAATGAATAAAATAGTATTAATTGGGAGATTATCTCAAGAACCAGAAATAAGACAAACAGCATCAGGAATAACAACATGCACATTTAACATAGCAGTTAATAGAAGATTTACAAACCAAGAGGGAGAACGCGAAGCTGACTTCTTCAGGGTAGTAACATGGCGCGGACTAGCCGAGAACGTAGGCAAATACTGCAGCAAAGGAAAACAAGTAGCTGTAGAAGGACGAGTTCAAAACAGAACATACGAAGCCGAAGACGGCACAACAAGATACGTAACAGAGGTAGTAGCAGATAATGTGGAATTCCTAGGATCAAGCAATGGATCAAATCCACAATCAGATGAAGACATCGAAGAAACAGCCAAAGACGTATTCGAAGGATCAAACATAATAATAGATAATGGCGACCCAGCCGGCCTATTAGACTAAAATAAAAGAGCAACAAAAAAGTTGCTTTTTTTTTACTTTTAAGTTGCAATTTGTAATTGATTAAGAACCTAAAACATGGTAAGATTAAGTTAAGAAAGATAGGAGGTAGAAAACATGGAAGACTTAATAGCTAAATACCAAAAAAATGCGGACAAAGTACTAAATAGAATTATAATTCCTAAATTCTTCATTGATAAGTACGGCCGCAGTTTTTATATGGAAGTTTATAAAGATAAAATAGTTATTAAACCACTAGAAAATAAGAAGGGAGAATAAGCAAAATGGTAAACTATGATAACATACCAGAAGAACTAAAAACACTTAAACAATGGGTATGCTGCGACGTAAATAAACTCCCAAAGAATCCAATAACAGGCGGAAACGCAATGGCAAACAAACCTGAAACGTGGGGAACATTCGAACAGGCACTAAAAGCCAAAGAAAAATACGGGTTCGCAGGAATAGGGTTTCAATTCAAAGAGCCATACTTCGGTGTCGACCTAGACAAATGCATAGATGATGTGGACTTCGTGGACGAGTTCGTAGACACGCTAGGAAGCTACACAGAATACTCCAGAAGCGGAAACGGCATCCACATAATATGCAAAGGTAAACTACCAGAGGGCGCCCGAAGAAAAGACAGGGTAGAGATGTACTCAAACGCTCGCTACTTTGTAATGACTGGGAACATATACAAAGAAAAGAAACCGATAATAGACTGCACAGAAACAATCAAGATACTCCACAATAAATACCTGGCAAAACCTACTTCATCAGCCCTACCAATTAAGGTAGAAAAGATAAACATGGACGACCAGGAACTAATAGACAGAGCACGCCAAAGTAAAACTCGCGGATTATTCGAACTGCTATACAGCGGCCAATGGGAAGGCTTATACACCAGCCAAAGTGACGCAGACCTAGCATTCTGCAACATGCTAGCATTCTGGACACAAAAAGACTATCAACAAATGGATCGTATCTTCAGGAGTAGCGGCCTATACAGAAAGAAGTGGGATGAAAAGCGCGGCGCAATGCCATACTCACAAATTACAATCGAGAAAGCAATAGCAGGCTGCAACGAGGTTTATAACCCGGCAACAGCCATCGAGAAGACAGTGGCAACGGCGATAACAAAGAAGGATCGTACAAAGTATCCGGAATTTGATATGACAGACACAGGAAACGCGCAAAGGTTCTCATATTATTACAAAGGCAACATAAAATACTCTAAAAACCGAAAAAAATGGTTTTACTGGGATGGCAAAGTGTGGAGGGAAGACACCACAAACGAAATAAAAAGACTAGCCGACGATTGCATAGAAAAGATAAAAAAACAGGCATTCGCATGCGAAGACGACGAAAAACAAAAGGCACTACTAAGCTGGGCGTTAAGAACAGCCAGCAATAAACTAAAAACAAACATGATAGTAGAAACTGAGCACTTGGAAGGAATCGCCATCGACGTCGACTACTTCGATACACAGCCCGACCTAATAAATGTAGACAACGGGATCATAAACCTAAGAAACGGCGAATTGATAAAACATGACCCGGACTACAGGATGAGTAAAATAGGATTTACAAGCTACACCGAAGAAGACGCAAAACCTGAGCGTTGGCTACAGTTCCTAAACGAGATCACTGACAACAACCAGGAATTAATAGACTACCTACAAAAAGCCGTAGGATACTCGCTAACAGCCAGCACCAGGGAACAATGCCTATTTATATGCTACGGTAACGGCTGCAACGGTAAATCAACATTCATGGACGTAATAACAACGCTGATGGGAACATACGCACTAAACATGCAAGCCGAGAGCATAATGGTAAAGAAGCATTCAGCCGCAGTAAACACTGACATCGCCAGACTAAAAGGATCACGCTTCGTAACAGTAGCAGAACCCCAGGAAGGCATGAAACTAAACGAGAGCTTGATAAAACAACTTACAGGAGGCGACAAGATAACTGCCAGGTTCCTATTCGCCGAAGAATTCGAATTCAAGCCAGAATTTAAAATGTGGATATCAACCAACCACAAACCAATTATAAGCGGTGTAGACGACGGCATATGGCGAAGAATAGTACTAATACCATTTACTGTCAGAATTCCAAAAGAAAAGATAGATAGAAACCTATCATACAGGCTAAGAAAAGAGCTTCCACAAATTATGAGATGGGCAGTAAAAGGATGCATAAAATGGCAACAAGAAGGACTAACAGAAAAACCTGAATGCATAGCTCAAGCCAGCGAGGAATACCGCGAGGAAATGGACGTACTAGCCAAATTTATAGACGATTGTATAATTCCAGGAGATGTAATGGATATGATAAAAGCGAGCGAATTATACGACGTATACTGTGAATGGGCAAGAAGTAACAATGAATACTGCCACACAAACACGAGGTTCGGTAAAGAATTCTCAATAAAGTACCCAGGCAAGATAAAAAAGGAAGATGGATCATACTACAAAGAATGCAAACTAACAACTTATGCTGAAAACTTAAGAGAATCGCTAAAAAAGCCCGAATTTAAAAGGAAAAATGGAAATTTTAATGAATACTATGATTAACAAAAAAATAGAAAACTGACGGGTCTGGTGGGTTTGCGACAAAGTCCCTATATGCAGACCCCCTCTTATAGGAAAGTATGGGAAAACCAGTCATACCCGTCAGGATGCCCGAAAATACGGGAAAAATCACGAATTGGAAGGAGGAATACAATGACACCAGCAGAAAAAGAAGAAATAATCGTAAGATTAAATTATGTCTACATGAAAATAGGAAACAAAGCAGCCGTTGATGAAACAGCTGCGGAGGTTAGAGATTTAATAAACACAATTATACAATTGCTTATTAAGTGAGCCAGGTAATACTGTGTGATACGAGGGAAAAAGAAAACCAGGCGATTATAAATTACTTTAAGAAGAATCATGTGGGCTTCATCGAGAAGAAACTGGACGCCGGCGACTACATGCTAATGGGCGACCCGACAGTAATAATAGACCGCAAAGATAGTCTCCTGGAGATGTGCAAGAACCTGACCGGACGCAAAGGCGAAGAACACAAGCGCCTCGTCCGAGAGGTCGACAGGGCTCACGCTGCCGGCTGTAAAACTTTCATATTCCTGATTGCAGCCACAAAAATAAAAACGGCGGACGACATAAAGGCCTGGAGGTCTCCCTACACCAGAGTCCCCGGACACCGCCTACTGAAAATCATGGAAACATTCGCGGATCACCACGACTGCAAATTCATGTTCGTACCCAAACGCAACATGGGCAAGAAAATTGTGGAAATCCTAATAAAAGAGTGATATAATAAAAACCGTATCAGCAATGATACGCTATAAAAATTTTTGATGGTGCTAATAATCGGCACCACCATAAAACCACCCGAAAAGGTCAGGCTCTCCGCCCGGCTTTTTCTTTGCTTTTATCCTCCCCTTTGAAAAAAATTTGACAACTAATATTTACTAAGTGTATAATAAATTTGTAAGTATTATACCAACGTAACGCTTACAAATAATCTCTAAACGCAAAGAGCAGGCCGACTACCTCGTATCTTAATAAACACTTTATACTAATAATTTCTTTATAGATTTTTATCCAGTCGGCCTCTCAATGCACCCCCAGAGATAAAAAAGGGGATGGTGCTATGAACCAGACAATCAACATTATTATTTATTCAGCCGCAATGACGCTCCTAGGGTGTCTTTGCGGTTTTTTTATTGTTTTAAATTACATCACCGAAAGAATAGAAAGAGAAGAAAGATCGAACAATGAGCAAGCTAAAAAGTAAATTATACGACGGTTTCAAATTAGACGAGCGCGGCGTCGACTTCATGGGCTACGAATTCCAAAGCCGCCGCGAACTAACATACCATCACATTCAACCTAAGAACTGTGGAGGTAAAACAACATACAGCAACGGCTCCCTGCTGATAAAGCCCAGCCACTGCTACATTCACATAATCGAGTCATACGACTACAAATTGTTTTTACAACTAAGCCGCGAGCTTATAGCCGAGCACGTGGACGGCGAGATCACCAAAGAGCGCCTCGCTAGAATCCGCGAGCTGCTGGAATACTTCGAGGAAAAATTCGAAGGCCAGTACACCAAGCGCGGCGGCCTAATCATAAAAGAAGAATTTGTAAGAAGGAGGAAAACATGACGCAAACATTCGACTTCAGTGCGTGCAGCTTCATCGAGGACAACATGCAATACTACACATACTATGACTTCTGTGACAACCGCAAAGCAATCCGCAAGCTATACGACACGCTAGACATCAACGGTAAAACTTTCTATCACTACTACGTCTACGCCAACACCCACATGGACCTTTACTACAAAAACGCCATCTGGGACTACCTAAACGGCTACGACGACATGTGCTATCAGTTACTCGAGCTCAAGAAGAAATACCGCGCGAAATAGCCCGGTTTGTCATTTCCCGGGAATCGTGATATAATGGACCATGATAGACAGGAGAAAAAAATGGAGAAATTAAAGATAGAGTATGTGGACATTGATAGCATACAACCATACGAGAACAACGCGAAACAACACCCGCGAACTCAAATCGACCAGATCAAGACATCAATCGCGATGTTCGGCATGGACGACCCGATAGGCGTATGGAACGACACCATCGTCGAAGGACATGGCCGCCTGATAGCGTGCCAAGAGTTGGGATATCGCGAGGTTCCAATTATTCGTCTGGATCATTTAACAGACGAGGAACGCAAAGCCTACACACTAGCGCACAACAAACTAACAATGAATAGCGACTTCGATATTGACATCCTGAACGACGAACTCGCACAATTTGAAACAATCGACATGGCAGAGTTCGGGTTTGACTTGGACTTTGACGCCGAGGAAGCAGAGATAGTCGAAGACGAGGCACCAGAGCTACCAGCCGAGCCAAAAAGCAAGCCAGGTGAGATTTATCAATTGGGAAGCCACAGATTAATGTGTGGAGATAGCACAAAGGCCGAGGACGTCGCAAAACTAATGGACGGCGAACTAGCCGACTTAGTCGTAACTGACCCGCCATACAACGTAGCCATCGAGAACAGCAAAGGAATGACAATCGAAAATGACAACATGGCAAGCGACCAGTTCCAGGAATTTCTAACTGCAGCCTTTGAAAACATGAATGACAACCTAAAACCAGGCGGTGCATTTTATGTGTGGTTTGCAAGCCGCGAGCATATAAACTTCGAAACGGCGCTAAACAAAGCAAGCCTAGAAGTCAGACAAGAGCTGATATGGAATAAAAACTCACTAATACTAGGGCGCCAAGATTATCAATGGAAGCACGAGCCATGCCTATACGGATGGAAGGACGGCGCATCGCATTATTTCATAGATGACCGAACACAAACAACGGTAATCGAAGACAAGAAGCCAGACATTAAAAAGATGAAGAAAGAAGAAATGCAAAAGCTGCTCGAGGAAATATTCAGCGACAAAGTAAGCAGCACCATCATAAACGAGGACAAGCCGAGCGCAAATGACCTGCACCCAACAATGAAACCAATCAAACTGCTAGCACGCCAAGTGAAGAACAGTTCAAAAGTTGGAGAAAAAGTACTCGATTTATTTGGAGGATCAGGAAGCACACTGATAACATGCGAACAGCTTGGACGCAAATGCTACATGATGGAATACGACCCACAATACCTAGACGTAATAATCGAGCGCTGGGAGAACTTCACAGGACAAAAGGCGGTGAAAATACAATGATTGAATCATTCAAAGCGGATCACACGAAGATAGGACCAGGCATAAGACTGGCCGCGATATACAAGAAGAACAATGTGGAAATAATAAAATACGACATCAGAATGATAAAGCCGAACACTTATTACTTCCCAGACGACATGATGCACTCAATGGAACACCTGCTAGCAACAGCAGCAAAAAAAGTCTTCGGGGACGACATGATAGACCTATCTCCGATGGGCTGCAAAACTGGGTTTTATTTAACAATCTTTGCGAGCAGCCGCATGGACGAGCTAGCCAAGATAAGTAAAACGCTGGAAATCAGCGGCAACGTGAGAATACCAAAACCAACAGCGAAGAACTGTGGTTCATATAAATTACACAATATAGATGGGGCGAGAAACTACCTAAATGAAAGATATGCTACAAGATAAATTCGACAGATTAGTCGTTGTCGCAACAGCCGACGAGGCCAGACAAGCGAGAACACGCTTCCCAGGCGCGAGAATCATCGTAACCGGGGTGGGTGGAGTAAATGTACTCCGAAAGCTAAAACGCCTGCCAAAACGCACTAAAATAACGAATTTCGGGTATGCCGGCAGCAACAACATAAAGGTCGGCACCGAGGTACACGTTGGATCATGCCAGCTATACCACCCGAACGTCGACTACGACGAGCCCGTCTTCATGTTAGGCGGCGACACACCGTGTTACACTTCCAACGACTTCGTGCTCGACACCAACATAGACGAGCCGGTCGTGTTCGACATGGAACTAGCCTACATTGCAGCGCTAGGATTTAAGGATGTGGAATCAATCAAAATTGTGAGTGACAACCTATCACTCCAACAATACGAGGAGGAAATAAAAAAATGATAGAAAAAGTAAACCCATGCCACCCGGATAAAGTGGCGGACAGAATCGCCGGGGCATTAGTTGACTATTGCTACACAAAGAACGATAACCCGAAGGTAGCCATCGAAGTTTTAATCGGCCACGGCAAATGTCACATCATCGCCGAAACAAGCGAGGAAATAGAATTCGAAAAAGCCGACGAGATCGTCAAGAGAATAGCGGGGGACGTGGAAACTGACCTGGTGGTAGTTAAACAAGACGCTCACCTAGCCAAAAACCAAGCCGACGAGATACGCTGCGGCGACAACGGCATATTCAAAGGCGTACCGCTTCGCGAGCTAGATGCAATGGCCGGTCAAATTGCACGCTTGATTTACAGCAAGCATCCGACAGACGGCAAATACATTCTGACTCACGACAAGATAATCTGCTGCCAATCAAAGGCTAGCAAGAAAGAACTGAAGAAACTGCTAGAAACTACAGACAATAAATTCCAAGTGATTATAAATCCATTGGGCTACTGGACTGGCGGCACCGACGTCGACACCGGCGCTACAAACCGCAAGCTAGGCAGCGACATGGCCAGAAGCGTAACAGGCGGCGGGCTTCACGGCAAAGACCTATCGAAGGCCGACGTGAGCGTAAATATCTACGCGTTCCTAAAAGCCCAAGAAACAAACGAGGACGTCGAACTCCTATGCGCCATTGGCGACAAGACAATCGACGGCAAACCATACAGTGAAATTGTGGAACTAGCACGCAAATACATAAAAGCGAGGGGCGGATTTGAAAAGTTCGCAGAATGGGGACTTTACTAGCCCTCATTTACTCGTTATAGGAAGGAGGTCGGGAAGATGGCAACAATTGAAAATTTAATACCAGGAAACGTAGAAGGCGGCCACAAGCTAACACTAGAAGAACAGAAGGCCGGCGGAATTGCGAGCGGAAAAGCAAGACAAGAACGAAAAAAAATGCGAGAAATGCTCGAGGCGTGCCTAAAAATGACAAACAGTTCCGGAAAAACATACCAGGAACTAGCCACGCTCGGCCTATTAAAAGGCGCGATGAATGGCAACCCGGCAGCCTACCGCACCATACTAGAAACGCTCGGCGAACTCGGCGAGGCACAGGAAGATAAGAAAGCCCGCGAGATTACGAAGGTCGAGGAGTTACTAGCAAAAGTAAAAGAAGAAGCTGACAAATGACACTACTAAGTGATAAACAAAAGGAATACATCAGAAACGCGACACATCGTTTTAATTTAAAAGTCGGGGCAAGACGATGTGGAAAAACATACCTCGATGATTTTTATATGATACCGGCGAGAATTTTAGAACGCCGCGAGCTTGACGGCTTATACTGTATCTTCGGGGTTTCAAAGGGAACCATCGAGCGAAACGTACTGCAGCCGATGCGCCAAATGTACGGGAAGGATTTAATCGGCACCATCAACAGCAGCAACGTGGCCAAGTTATTCGGCGAGGAGGTATACTGCCTGGGCTGTGAAAAAACAAGCCAGGTCAGCAAGATACAGGGTACCTCAATCAAATACGGATACGGCGACGAAATAGCCAAGTGGAACCAGGAGGTCTTCATCATGATAGAAGCCTCACTGGACAAACCGTACTCATGCTTTGACGGGGCACTAAACCCGGAGAACCAAAGCCACTGGCTAAAAAAAGACTTTCTCGATAAGGTCGACGAAAAAGGCCTGGACGTTTACGTTCAGCACTATACAATCTTTGATAACCCATTCCTAACGCAGGAGTTCATCGACAACCTATGCAAAGAATACGAGGGCACCGTTTACTACGACCGCCTAATACTAGGACTGTGGAAAAATGCCGAGGGAATCATATACCGACAATTTGCAGATAATCCGAGCGCATACATTCGGGAGGAACCGGTGGATCAAGACGGCAACCCGCTGAACTTCATGATAATCTCCATCGGTATCGACTACGGGGCAACCGAGGGCGAAACCGAATTCAAAGCAACAGGTATAACTCCATTCTTTAGGCAAGTCTGGACGCTCGACGAAATGAAACTGAGCGGCCTACACTCACCGGATGAGATGTACGAAAAATTCGTGGAGTTTTACAATCGCGTCGTTCAGGACTACGGCAAAGTAACGCACTGCTTCGCCGACTATGGGGCACTCGGCCAGGTAATAACATACGGGCTCAACCGCTACCTACAAAAAAGCGGCGTGCCATTGCAAGTAGCCGACTGCATAAAAGGAAGAATTGTGGACAGAATCGAACTGGACTGCCACCTATTCGGTCAGAACCGCCGATTTATACTCCGCAAGTGCAAATACCTAATCGAGGCATACACGCAAGCACTGTGGGACGAGAAACACCAGGACGAAAGACTAGACGATGGGACAACGCCAATCGACGACCTGGACGCAAGCGAATACAGCATGTTTGCATTTTATGATAAACTGATGATGAATATAACAGGATAAAACAGGAGGGACAAAAAATGAAATTGGAAGATTTCCTAACAAAAACATACAATTACAATCAAGAAACAAAAAAAGCACTAGAAACCTACATCACACAATGGAAGTCATGGTACGAAGGAAACGTTCGCGACTTTCATAACTACTTTATCTACAACGGAAACAAAAAAGTAAAACAAAAAAGATTTACAATGAATATGGCCAAAGAAATAAGTGAAGACTGGTCAGACATTCTATGGAGTGAAAAATGTGAGATTTCATTAAAAGACGAGAACTCGCAAGCTGAGCTAAACGAGCTAATCGACAAATTAGACGTTTATACATTAATCAATTCATCAATTGAAAAATCAGGCGCACTAGGAACAGCCGCTGCAGTCGTTGGAGTATACGATATAAAAGTATCAGGCGACGAAGCCGACAACATCTCGCTCGACGTATCAGAAGCCAAGACAAGAATTGATATGATAGACATTGACTGGATCTACCCGCTAAGCTGGGATAACACAGGCATAAGCGAGTGCGCATTCGGTAGTGTTTTATACAGGGACGGACGCAAATACATAATCCTATCCGTTCACAAGATAGCCGATGACGGAAATTACCACATTTATAATCATTTATTCAGCGACACAAACGGGGCACTAACAGAAATCACTGATGAAAACACACTAACAGACTTTGACACCAGATCAAACAAAAAGTGGTTTGCGATTTTTAAACCGCTGCTAACAAACAACCTATTCACAAATAGCCCATTCGGTATCCCACACTATGCAAACGCAATAGACAACCTAAAAGCTGTGGACATGTCATTCGACGCATTAAAGAACGAAATAAAAGATGGGCGCCGCCGTACATTCGTAAGAGCCGACATGCTAAACTACGACAATGGCATCCAAAAGTTAACATTCGACCCGGAGGATACAACAGTATACGTGCTACCTTCAGGTGCAACGAAAGATGACTTAATACAAAGCGACAGCGACGATTTAAGAACTGACAAGCAAATCAATACGCTTAATACAAACCTAAACATTCTGGGAAGCAAAGTAGGGTTCGGCGAAAATCACTACCACTTCGATGGATCAAACCTATCAACAGCCACTGCGGTAGTTTCAAGTAATAGTAAATTATTCAGGAGAAAGAAAAAACTGGAAATTGGATACGAAAGTGCTATCTACGATTTAATAACAGCGCTATGCTATGCATCCAGCGAATTCGGCCAATACAACATCGACACCGACGACATGGTGGTACAATTTGATGATAGTATTGTGGAGGACAAAGAAGCCGAGAGCAGCAGAGCTCTACGTGAGGTAAACGCCGGGCTTATAAGCAAAGCAGAATACCGCGAAAAAATATTCGGTGAAACTGAAGAAATCGCAATGCAAGCCATCGAGGCAATAAAGGCCGAGGATCCAAACATCGCCGACCTTTTAGGAACAAAGCCAGAAACAATAGAAGAATAGCGAGGTGGTAGCCTATGCTAACGGACGAAATACTAGAAAGAGTAGTCGAGCGACTAACGAGCCGCATAGAAGAAGCAAACACATACGTAATAAAAGAGATGGGTAAAACCATCAAGAAAATAAAAACCGTGACTCCGAGCGAGGCCAGAAGACTCGAGCAAATAATAAAATACGGGGGCGACTACGATAAGATCATGCGAAAGCTAGCCCAGGTAACAAAACTCAACCTGAAGGACATCGAGGAAATATTCCAGGAGGTAGCCAAGCGTGACTACGAGTTCGCCAAGAAATTCTATGAATACCGCGGCAAGAAATACATACCGTACGATGAAAACACTGTGCTGCAAGCGCAAGTAAAAGCCCTAGCAGCAGACACCGCAAAAGAGTATGTGGAAATAACAAGTAATAACGCCGTGGGTCTTGTAATGACTGACTTAAAAGGCAAAAAAACATTCAAGCCGCTAAAAGAAGCATATAACGACATGATAGATGCAGCCGTAATGAGCGTATCACAGGGCAAAAGCAACATGGCTGATGAAATACAAAGGCTAGTCAAGAAAATCGGCGGTAGCGGACTAAAATCGTACAATTACGAGAGCGGCAGGTCAATGCGCCTCGACAGCGCCATCAAAATGCAAATGCGCGGGGCACTTCGAAATCTCCACAATAAGATGGAGGAACAATTCGGCGAGGAATTTGATGCGGACGGCGTAGAAATCAGCGTGCACTTAAACCCAGCACCAGATCACGCAGAGGTTCAGGGGCGACAATTCAGTAACGTAAGACCAAGCAAAAATGAAAAAAGCGAATTCGAAAAATTCCAAACCGACGAGGATAGCCACAGCTACGACGGCGTATTCTTCCCGGCGGAATCCGAAGAAACAGGCCGCGATAGACGTTCAATAAGCGAATACAACTGCTATCATTACATATTCGCAATTATTCTCGGCGTGAGCGAACCGGAATACACCGACGAACAACTAAAAAAGATTGTGGAAGACAGCAAAAAGACAATTACATACGACGGCAAAGAGTACACCATGTACGAAGCAACACAGCTCCAACGACAACTGGAAACAGCTGTGCGCCGCCAAAAAGACATTCAAATAATGGCACGAGAAGCCGACGAACCAGACATCGTGGATCAAGCACAAAAAAACATCACCGTGCTTACTCGCAAGTATAAAGAAGCGAGCGAAGCAGCCGGACTGCCAACCAAGATGAACAGAATGCGCGTCAGCGGATATCAAAGAATAGCTGTCAAACTGAAAGAGGGACAACATGGCAAATAGAACACCAGAAGAACGCGCAGATTTTATAAAGCAAAATTATTTTACATGTCCACACTGCCAGTATAACAACGAGCGTATGCGCTTAAATAAATACGGTGTATGCCTAAACTGTGGAAAAATCCTGGATGAAAAAATATACTTTTTAATACAAATGAAAAAGAGAATTGATGACGGGAAACGACGCAGGGCGTAATTTGTCAAAAATAACAACCGGTGTTATAATCACAATAGAAAAGGGGCAGGCAACATGAATGACATAGTAATAAAAGTATTAATATCAGTTATTAGCTTTATAGCAACAGGCGCGCTTGGATACTTCACAGCCAAGATAAGATCGTACAAAGAAAAAGACCAGGTACAAGAAGAAGCCCTAAAGTGCTTATTAAGAAGCAGCATAACAAAGATTTATTACAAATACAAAGAGATAGGTAGCATACCACAATACGAGAGAGAAAACGTAACATACCTGCACGAACAATATAAAAGAATGAACGGAAACAGTTATGTGGACGAGTTATACCCGGAAATTATGCAACTACCCATTCAAAAATAGGCGCTACGGCGCTTTTTTTTATTTACTTATACCCACAATTCATTTATTATAGCCTTCCAGAACGGGGGAAAAAGATGAAAAAACAGCATTATTACTTCGATATGCCCCAGGAAACCTACGACTTTATACTTCGCAAAGGGATCCTGAAGGAAAGCAAGAAGGAAAAAACCATCCTGGATTTATGTCTTAAGGGCGAACCGATAAAAGCTATCACGATAAAAACCGGGTATTCGCCGCGCACAATTAACTACAGGAAGAAGGAAATATACAACAAAATAAACAAGTATTTTTTTTAAACCGAAAAATTGCGTTTATTTGCGTTAACTAGCGTTTATTTGCATTAACTATGCATTCCACTTAAAGAAAAATAGGGTATTATAGGTCGCGAGTTGATGGAAATGATAGAGAAACTAAAAGTAAGAGAAATTTATAATGATTTTATAAGCCACGTCACGCTGACCGATGAACAGATCAGAATTCTCGACATGATGATAAAAAAAGAGTCAATCGTAAAGATTAGCATGGAGATAGGCGCGAGCCAAAGAACCATTGGGTACGAGATCAGAAAGATAAAAGACTTATATGAAAAATACTACCGCATGCAATTATACAAAGTCATGATGCTTTTATAATTGCTTTTTTTTTGCAAATCAAAACCCAGGAAACATGGGACAATGAATGCGAAAGGAGATAGCAGAAGCAAGAACCTAAAAATTCTTAGACTATGCTGTCTCTTTTCATGTTTTAGGAGGAAATAAAATGATAGGAAATCCATACGGGTCAATATTCAGCACACAACCTAATGTGGATAGGATAAATGACCAGATCGCACAGCTCGAAGCGATGAAGAAACATATCCAACAACAGCCACAGGTTACTCCCACAAATCTAACCCAAAACTTCCAACTTACACCACCAAGCCGCGAGATAGTAAAATACGCAGGCAGCATGGACGAGGTGCAACGCGAAACAGTAGTAGGCGACACCCCATACTTCAGTCCTGACATGACAGTAGTGTGGATAAAGAACACGAGGGGTGAAATAAAAACCTACGAGCTAACTGAGATAGTGCCGAAAGACCAGAAGGACATAAAAATAGAATTACTACAGGCGCAGCTCGAAGAATTAAGGAAGGAAATAAAGAATGAATCCATTACAAATGATACTAATGCAGATAAAAGCGAAGAACCCGGGGACATACAACCAAGTACAAAACCTAATAAAAAATCAAAATAACCCGCAGGAATTACTAAAAGAACTGACGGGTAATTATACACCCGAGCAAATGGAAAAGTTCGCGAAATTTGCAAGTGGCTACGGAGTAACACCCGAGCAACTAAAAAACTATGGTATTAATGCAAAATAAAGCATTGATATAAAAAGATTAGAAAGGAGAAACACGATGAACGGAAACAGCGGAATAGTTCCAACAGTAGACCTAGCCACAAACAATAACGCAGGCTTCACATATCCATATCCAGTATTCGGTAACGGCGGCGGATTTGGAAACGGCGGCATGTTCGGCGGAGATGCCATCTGGCTTATTGTATTATTGGCTTTAATTTGGAACGGCAATAATGGAAACGGTGGCTTCTTTGGAGGCGGAAACAATAACGACTTTGCGTGGTTATCAAACGGTCAAAAAGACATAATGACTAACACAAATAACGGCTTCGATACATTACACCTAAGTAATCAATTAGAAGGAACACGCGACGGAATCGCAGCACTAAGTAATCAATTATGTAACTGCTGCGCTGACATGAACCAAACCGTAAGTAACGGCTTTTACAACGCTGAAATAGCAGCAAGCAATAGACAAATGGCAGACATGAATCAAATGTTTAATTTAAGTAGCCAACTAGCAAATTGCTGCTGCGAAAACCGTCTAGCAACTGCAAACTTAAACTCAACAATTATAAGTGAAAACTGCGCTGATAGACAATTAATCAACGAGGTAAGCCGTGACATAATAACAAATCAAACTGCGAATACACAACGCATACTAGACCAATTATGCCAAGACAAGATCGACGCGAAGAATGAAAAGATTGTGGACTTACAAAGAGAAATTCTAATGAAAGACCTACAAGCTAGTCAAATCGCACAAACTGCTACTTTACGTGAAGGACAAGAACGCGAGGTCGACGCATTATACAACAGACTAAGCAACTGCCCAGTTCCAAGTACACCAGTATACGGACGTACTCCAATATTCACATGTAATAACGGTGGATGCGGATGCGGCGGATACACTACAAATTTAATCTAAGCAAAGAGTCACACGACGAGCTCGAAACCCGAGAACTTGCTAACCCAGAGATAGGCAAGTCCTGTCTCTTTTTAATTTAAGAAAGGAGAAAAGAAAATGATACAAGCACTACAAATAACACCAGAGGTGCTAACAAGCAACATAGATAATATAAACTTTGACACCGTAGATTTAAGAAGTCGCTCAGCTAACTGCTGCGGATGGTTACAATACATGCCAGGAGGTAACGACTTCACAATTATAGGCGGCGGAACATTTAAAATTTCATTTAATGCCAACGTCACAGCCACAACAGCAGGAAACGTGGCGCTCGCACTAAAAACTAGCACTGGATCCGATATCGAGGGAACCGAGATGGACGCGGCGATAGCAACAGCCGGCGACTACTCAAATATTTCATTCACAAAAATTATAAGAGTATGCCCAAGAGTTAATACAACAATAAGTGTGGGCTCATTACCAGCCATCGGCGGAATTCCAACAGAAACGACAGAAATTCCTACAATTAAAGACGCAAACTTAATCATTGAAAAGATAGCCTAATGAATAGGGTCGACAATTTATCACTGGTACTCCAGCTGATAAGTCTGGAAATTTTATTCAGGGATTATAACAACGGCGACCTAATGAATGAACTACAAAATCAGGACGAGAAATACCTCAAAAAGATAATAAAACAAAACGAGGAGATACTCACAATCCTAAAAGGAGGGAGGATAACAAATGCACCAGAAGCTAGAAGAAAAGACTAAAGAAAGCATAAATAAAATACTAGACGAGGGGATAACAAATACAAACCTCGACTATTTATACAAACTAACAAAGATAAACCACATAGCAAAGGAGGATGAGAATATGAACTATGGGAACTATGGATACTACTACGGAAGAAGACCGGGATATGACGCATATGGTAGGGGCGGATACGGCAACTACAGCGAAGGATCATATGGTGAATACGGAAGACGCGGACGCGACATGAGATACCGTGGCGATGAAGAAATAGACAGAATGGCTGGTGAATACGGACGCTATCAAGAATCACGCAACAGATACGGCGCAGGCGAAGAAACAGATAAGTCGTTCCACTACATGGTAAAAGCCCTAGAAGACTTTATACGCGTGCTACATGAAGAAGCAGAAACACCACAACAAAAACAACAATTACAAGAAGCGTTACAAAGAAGCATGATGTAGCATGTACAAATACTACAATGCAAACGCGCTAAATAAATACGAAGATGACTGCGTAATCCGCGCAATTTCATGCGCCACGGATAAGTCGTGGGACTTTGTATATAATTACCTAAGCGATATAGCTCAGGAAGAAGGAACACTACTAGACAAAAAATACTTCGTAATTAATTATCTAGATCGAACATACACACCACTCGACGGAATAAGAGGAACGGTAGGCCAGGTATCCGGCATGTTTCCTAATTCCACACTTCTTATAACTATGCCCGGGCACATAGTATGCAGCAAAAACGGCGTCATTTATGATACGTTCGACTGCAGGGATCGCGACGTGGAGTATGCGTGGCTAGTAAAATAAAAGGGGACGATTTGTCCTTTTTTTAATGCTATGCTATAATCAAATTAGGTGATTACATGAAAATAGCAGTCGACAAAAATTCATATTCAAAAGCAGTCACAGACGACGGAAATCAATACATTTATTTATTCGAAGATGAAAAACTGGACGAGCTGCTGCCACTTAAAATAAAATGCGTAAAATACGACAGAGCGCCATTCGTGGAAATCAACCTGACTGACTACGAGGTAGACTGCATAAAGAAAGCAAAGGTCACCGAGAAGGACTACAAGCAGCTACCCGAAAAAGAAAATTATAAAATTGGAATTATAGTGCCAAACTTTAACTACGGTCACACTCTCGAAAAATGTTTGCAAAGCATACTCGGGCAGACTTATAAAAACTTTGAAATAGTATTCGTGGACGACGTATCAACCGACGACTCGGTGGAAATAGCTAAAAGATTATTAAAAGCACCGCATAAGATTGTCGAGCTAAAACAAAAAAGACTGAACGGAGGTGCCAGGAACGAAGCATACCTGCACCTGAGTGATGACGTCGACTATGTCTACTACGTCGATAGCGACGACTGGCTAGCAAATGAAAACGCACTGATGAAAATCAACGATAAGCTGCAAAGAAAGCCGGACGTATTATTCGTCGGGATGGCAAAGTTCAAAGCCAGGAAGACAAGCCCATGCTTCGAGCCAAACTACAAAGATAAATACGAAGCCATGGAGGGCTGGAGTGGATCATGCGGCAAAGTAATAAAGAAACAACTCGCGACTAGACCGGAATGTTTATACAACGAGGGCACACTGAAGGAAGACAAGAATCAGCACTGCAAGATTTGCATTTATATGCAATCGTTCGAATTACTAAAAGAACCGGTATACGTATGGAATCAAGAAAACATGAAATCAATAACAACCATCAGAGAGAAAGTAGTGTGGGGAACAAGTACTATCAGACACTATGCAGACACGCTGCAATTATACCTGGCGGAAAAAGGAAAAGACCCAAAGATTGATAAAATTTTATACTCCAGGGTCGAAAAAACAAAAAAAGAAGTGCTAACGGGAGGAGATAAGCAATGGTAAAATTAAGTTTAACAATAGCTTATTATAAAACCTATGATTTAACAGTTAAACTGCTAGAAAGATTAATCCCACAATTAACTCCAGAGGTGGAAGTATTCCTAGTCGACGACGGCTGCAACGAGAAACGCCTGGACGTATACAAAGATAAGATTAATATCATACACCTAGAAGAAAACGGTGGGGGCGCCCATGCAGATAATGTGGGCTTAAAAAAATCCACAGGTAAGTACCTAGGAATTATAGATAGCGATGATTTAGTAACCGAGGATTACATAGCAACACTACTAAAAGAAATAGACGAACACGACGAGGACGTCCTAATCTTTGATTGGAAAGACATAAGAACAGGACAAGTAATGCGCAGGCCTCATAATTATGCACCGTGGAAAGCAATATACAAAAAAGGAATCATGCCGTTATTTCGTGACGGCTGGATATACAGTTATGACGTGCCATTCCAGGAGGACCTGGCGAAGATAAAACACACAGAGGCATACCTGGATAAAGTGCTTTATTTATATTACTCCGAACGTCCAGGAAATCTAACAACTGAAAAAAGAGCAATCATAGAAAGTAGCAAAGAGGCATAATATGAAATACGTGATACTAGCTGACAGCAAAAACACCAGCCCGTTCGATTATCCGCGACAATTGACTGAGATCAACGGCGAAAAGTTGGTGGCAAGAACAATAAGACTGCTAAAAGAAAATGGAATCGATGACATAATAATAACAGCACACGATAAAAGGTTCGATGGTCTAGGTGCAAAACGACACGTGCCACTTCATAACGAGTATGACCCGTTCACACTTGAAGGGTACTGGTTAAATGGGTTCCCGGAAGAATTAATGACCGAACCGATAACATTTTTATTCGGGGACGTTTACTTCTCGGAGAAGGCAATAAAAACAATTGTGGAAACAAAAACAGACAGCGCGGTGTTTTTCTGCACACATCTAAATGAATCAAAGAAATACATAAAGCATCACGACGAACCGCTGGCATATAAAGTTGAAGACTTTGAGATGTTCAAAGAACACATAGCTCGCGTAAAAAAAATGAAGGACGAGGGCAAATGCTGGAGAGAACCGGTGGTGTGGGAGTTATACCGCGACATAAACGGCCAGGACGTAAACGAACATAAAATGACAGAAAACTACGTGGCAATCAATGACGAGAGCTGCGACGTCGATAGCATAAATGATATAGAAAAATTTAATGAAAAGATGGGAGATATACTAATGATTAAAGTAGAAGCAATACGAGAATTTACACTAAATGAATTCGATGAATTAGAAAACATCCAAAGAGCAACAATGAGAAAAGAACGTGGGCGTATCTATGAAGGTGACACATTCGAGTGCAGCAAGAACATGGCAGACTACTTACTAGGAAACAATGCAAAGAAAGCCGTAGTAGTTAAACTGCTAGAGGTAACACCAGAAGAAGAACCAGAGAAGAATGTGGAAATAAAAGAAGAAATAAAAGTAGAAAAACCTGCAAAAAAGAAGAAAAGCAAAAAATAATTGATAAAATGATACAATTATAGTATCATTATAGTACAAAAGCAAATAGAAAGAGGGAAGAAAAATGGCAACAATCTACGAATATCCGCTTCATGACGAAAACGGAAATTACAGATGGGCTACAATAAATGGTGGACCAGTAAAAGTATACGAACCAAAACCAGGTAACGTTAAAAAGAAAAAAGATGAGGAAAAAGAAAAAGTAAAAGTAAAAGATACAAAATCCGAAACTAAAAAAGAAAAAGAAAAAGACATAATAAAAGATGCACCAGAGGATCCTATCGCCGACGATAAAAAATACTACAATCCTAACACTGGCGAAGGACCATACACAAAAAAAGACATGGAAGGATTGCTAGAACGAGAATTTCAATACTTAAAACCAGAAGAATACTCTCCATATTTACAAGAAGACTTAGTAGATAATTATACTGAAAAATTCATGCGAGATAACGGGCTAGACATAAATGACAAAGCTGAATATAAAAGAGTAAAAGACGACATACTAGAAAACCCAGAATACTACATGGAATGGGAAGACATAAGTGAAGCAAAAGAACATTATCTAGATGACCACGGTACTCGCGAAAGCGACTGGATGGGAAAAGGCGAAGAAATACCAGAACCTAAGAGTGTGGGTTCAAAAGAACCAGTAATGCAATATGAGTCAGCATATAGACTTGCAAGCCCAGTAAATGATTATGATGCAGCAGTAGCATACTTACAAAGTGACGACATGACACAATATCTACCTGAAGACTTAAAAGAACCTATTAGTAGCGTAGAGTGGCAATTGGACGATGACGAAACCGGAAGGGTAGTAGTAAAAACAAACAGAGAACTAACTGAAGACGAGGCACAAAGCCTAAAAGACTGGATCGATGGGCAAAATAGCGACGGGCTAGGCGAAGGCTTCGAACAACAAGAATTTGCAACTTCATACTGGAATCCAGAAACAGGAGAAGGACCATTCACTTATAGAGAATTCGAACAAGAACAAGAAAGAATGTATGATGAATTAGAACCATACGAATATGCGGATTATTTAGATAGACAAGCGGTAGATGACGCTGCAGAAGCATACATGAATGGTAATGGTTATGATTTAGATGACGAAGACCTAAGGATAGAAGCACGAGATGCAGTAATGGAGGATCCAGAAGAATATCTAGACTGGGAAGACATAGCACACGCAAAAGATGAATACTTCAAAGAAATGGGTGGATCAAACGAAGAAGAATGGTACGCAATGTCATCAATGCGCAGGGACGGAGAAATAACAGGAACAAGTATAAGCCCACAAGTTGAAACAGCAGAACCAACACTAAAAGAAAAATATGAATATTTAAATCAAAAAGGAATAAATGAATTAAATAATTTTACAAGCGATAACGATGATACATTTATAAGAAAAGAATATGATAAGCAAATAAAAGCTGACAGATACACACAACTAAAAGAAAAATTCAATAGAGGCGAAATAGAACCATATAGCGCAGAAGATTACGAATTACGCGACCTTAAATACCAAAAAGCCATTGACGATGGAATACTAACTCAAGAGGAGGTAGACTACCTAAAAACAAAAGAAGACTGGCAAATGGATAAAGCAAGCCGCGCAGATGTAGACAAAGCTAAACACTACATGGAAGAAGCCGAGAGAAATAAAACGCAAAAACAAGAAAGTGTGGAAGGATACATAAACAAAGCAGCCGAAAGCCAAAGAACAGAACCAAGAAATCAAAAAGAACAATTTGTTCGTGATTTAGAAAAAGAATGGGAAGACGGCGGATCATTAAAAGACATGTACGAAGCCCACAAATCAGAAGCACAAAGTCTAGGAATGAGTCAAGAAGAATTCAAAGACGAACTAAAAGGAATAAACCAAGCTGAAACATGGGGAGAAGACTGGTTCCACGAAGACGACAAGTCATGGGGTTCAGGAAATAAAAAACAAAAAGGATTAAACAATGCCATAGAAGAATTTGTAAAAAACAATCCTGATTATGAAAATGGAACTTATAATGATGACGAATTCCTAGATATAGCAGATTATATGGATTTAAAAGACGGCGATGATGCTGTTGATAGAATAAACGATGCTATTTATGACTGGGAAAATAGAAACAAACCAAAAACAACAAATGATATCATGAACGGTAAAATAAAAGGCGGAGTAGAAGAAGCAAGAAACAAGCATCAAAACATCTACATGGAAACTGAAAAAGACGCAAGTGAAGGATACAAACACTACAACGACGATATTATAAAAGCCCATGATAACTTTGAAAAATTCAAAGCCTACGAAACATTTACAAACGACGAATGGAATAATGCAAGCAAAGAGCAACAACAAAAGCTAGCAAAAGATAGTCTTGTAAATTTCTTTAAAGATAACAAGATGGACGAAGAAGAAATGCTAGACTTCCAGGACGAATTAAGAAATAATAACTTCCACACAGAGTCAGAACAAATTGAGGAAGCATACAATGAAACAATAGGTAAAGCAACAAAAGCAAACTCAAAAAGCATAAGCGATAACTTATCACGCGCGGCTTACAACAAATACCTAAAAGAACACCCAGGAAGCAACATGACATTCGAACAATTCAAAAAGAGCAAGAAACAATAATCTTGCTTTTTCTGCGGGCGTAGTTCAAAGGTAGAACGATGGTCTCCAAAACCATAAGTGTGGGTTCAATTCCTACCGCCTGTGCCAAAAGAAAATAAGTGCGATTTTGCACTTTTTTATTTTTATGTTATAATTATCTAAAGTTCAGGAGAACTTGTATCAATTCACACGAGCTCGCGACTCGATAAACCAGCGATAGGAGGAGATATTCAAATGCGTGAATTTTTAAAAGGCCTAGGATTGGATCCGATAGTTGTTAATAAAATAATGGCAGAACACGGGAAGCAAATCACAACCTATAGGTCAAAAATGGCTGAATTACAAAAAGCCAACAAAGACTACGAGGGAAAGATGAGCGACCTAAATGCTAAACTCGAGGAAAACAATAAGTCTTTGGAAAATTTACAAAACGTGACAAATGAAAATAAAGAACTAAAAACACAAATTCAAATGAGCAACAGCAGAGTAAAAAAAGAGTTCGAAAAATTCGTCACAAGTGAAATCATGGCCAATGTGGATGAGGATCATGACTTCGAAAGCGTACTAGACAACTACAAAAAAGAGAATCCTCAATACTTCGGGGACACTGTAGTAAAGAAGGTACAATCATCTCCAGTTTTATCCGGAGGAACTCCACAACCACAAACAACCAACGAAATAATGAATAATTTACTTCGTGGTATCAAAGAATAAAAAAGAAAGAAGGAATAAAATAATGGCAACTCCAGTATCAATCACAAAAACAGACGCTGGCGCATTAATCGAAGACCAAGTAGTAAAAGAAATCTTCGAAGGTGCTCAAAAACAATCAAAAGCACTATCATTATTTAGAAGACTACCAAACATGTCTAGTGACAGAACAAAACTAAGAGTTTCTGATGCATTACCACTAGCATACTTCGTAGACGAAAACACAAATAATGGACGTAAAAATTTAACAAAGGCAGCATGGAAAAACGTATTCATTACAGCTGAAGAATTAGCAGTAATCATACCAATCAAAGAAAACTTACTAAACGACGCAGATGTAGACTTATGGGCTGAAATTAAACCACAAATCGAAACTGCAATCGCTAAAACAGTAGACGCTGCAATCTTTAGAGGAGTAGGGGCTCCATCTTCATGGGGAGCTGGTATTCTTCCAACAATCATATCAAAAGGAAAAGTAGTAGAAGAATCAAGCAAAGGATTATACTCTGACATTAATGACGTAATGACAGCAGTAGAAGAAAGCGGATACGACGTAACTGCAATTTTAGGTGGCGTAGGATTAAAAGGTAAATTTAGAATGATGACTGATACAACAGGTCAACCTTTAAATACTACTGAAATCGGATCAATCAAACGTGAATACTTAGATAACGGTGCATGGGATAAAGACACTGCAACATTAATCGTTGGTGACTTTAGTCAAGCTGTTTATTCAATTAGACAAGACGTTACTTATAAAGTATTAACAGAAGCAGTAATTCAAGATCCATCAGATGGAACTATCCTATACAACTTAGCACAAGAAGACATGGTAGCTTTACGTGTTACATTTAGAATGGGATACGCTGTACCAAATCCAGTAAACGTACTAGATGGAACAGACGCTCGTTATCCATTCGCAGCTTTAGTACCAGAAGGTTCTGTAAGTTTATAATAGAGGAGGGCGCATATGGAAATAAGTGGACAATACCTAACGTATGAAGAATACGTAGCAATGGGCGGTACACTGGCCGTAGCGCCTTTTAATTTATTAGAATTTGAAGCTCGAAAAAGAATAGACGAGCGAACATTCAATCGTCTAAAAGAAACCGCGGAAATACCACAAGAGGTAAAAGTTTGCGAATTCCAAATGATAAATACTTTAAACACATATGCAGCCACAGAACAAACAAATAAAAACGTGGCGAGCGAATCAACTGACGGGTACTCAATAACATACGTGTCAGGAACTCAAATCAACGAGATCATCAAGTCAAAGAGCGTCGAGCTAGATGACATCATAAGAACTTATCTAACAGGCGTAATCGTTGACGGCGAGCACGTAATATACCTAGGGGTTAAATGATAACAAACAATAAAGTAACAATTTATCATGCAACGAGGGACAAACAAAATAAGCTAGTGTGGGAAAGACATAACTACGATGCAGCGTGGGTATTTGGCGGATTAGGTGCCGGAATCAATAAGGGATATGACCAAGCAAATAATGTGGACGTCAGAATACCATACGACCAAAACAATGGCCTAAACGTCGACGATTTCAAGATAGGCGACATAATAGTAGCCGGAAAAATTGAAACCGATATAACAACACAGCAAGACCTAAAAAGTTATACAATTTATAACATAACAAGTATTACAAATAGCACGTTCGGGAATAATCCACACATCCATCTCGGGGGCAAGTAACATGGCAAAAATTAAAAGGCTAGAATTGGAACCGACAAGCATTATCAAAGCTAAAATAGGCGTAGAGCACGGCGGACCAATTCATAAGTTCTTTACAGCGACATGCGCGAAAGCCATGGATAAATACGTGCCATACGATGAAGGAAGCCTAGCCGGAACAGTTATCAAAGCAGGAGTTCCAACAGAAAACGTACATGATACATACATCATATACGACCAAGAATACGCACACTATCAATGGGCGGGCGTAAGCAAAAACGGGAATAAGCTGAACTACCAAACAGACAAACATCCACTGGCACATCACCACTGGGATCAAGAAATGATGACAGCAGAAGGCGATAAGGTAGTCCGAATCGTTCAGCAAGAAATAGAAAAGCGAGGAGGAGGCACTAAATGATAAGTGAATCACGAATCTCGAAGCTAAAAGAATACCTAACAGGCGTTATAGATGAACTAACAAACCAAACAAACTCAGTTATTAATGCAGACTTCCTGGGCGACACCGGGGACTACTCGCTAGATAAAATCCCAACGGAAATATCAGACGAGAAATGGATCGTAGGAACAGCAATAAACAAAGACGTTTATTCATTCAGGAGTAGAAAAGACTACTCGGCAGATGAGATAAACAACCTAAATAATATTGGCTTCTTTGAAGCATTCGAGCAAAAGATAAAGTCTAATAACGAAGAAGGCGAACTGCCTGACATTGACGGAATACAAAGCATAGAATGCCTAAACAGCGGGACACTAGCAAGTGTGGACGGAAACAGGGCAGTCTTTGATATTCAAATACGAATTACATACATAGAAAATAAAAATAAAAAAATAAGTTTATAAAGGAGGAATGAACAGTGAATAATAATCCAATTCCTGAAGGAATAACTAAAATTGACAGAGATCAAATAGTTACATACCTAGATACAACTCCAGGTGAAAACTCAATGAACTTTGAAATTTTAGGTGTTGGTATTACAAGCTATGCAATATCATACAACCCTCAAGTTGACACAGAAAAATGGATAATCGAAAAAAACGCTAGAAATGACCACACATCAAATCAAAAACAATCAAGCGTAGAACAAAAAATGTATAAAGGGGATCCATGCTTCGAATTTGCATACGCAGGCTGCGACAAATTGAATTATACTACTCATATCCTAGACATAGATAGATGGAACGGAAATGGCTCAACATTCCCTGCAACATTATCTGACGGAAAATTAGTAGCAACTCAAAAAGGTGGCGAAACTGCAACACTATCATATGACTTATACTATGATGGAGATGCAAAAGTGGGAACTGTAACATTTGATACAACAACAGGCAAGCCAACATTTAATGAGACTACTAGTTTATAATTTAAACCTGAATGGCGAGGCGAGAAATTAAATCGTCGCGCCTTTTTTTTAAATAAATAGGAGGAAATAATGGAAGAAGACAAAAAAATAGTATTAAGTGAGGATCAAACATTAATACTCGAAATTTATGATGCAAAAGGAAATAAAACAGGGGAAAAATTGGAATTTGACATGGGTGATATAGAACTACCACTTCGCTACCAAGAACTAATAGAATCAGATAAAAAAAACCGTGAAACATTAAGAAATACCATGCTAGTATTAGAAAAGAAACCGGACGCACCAGGTAAAAACTTCATGACAAGAAACCAGGAGGCGCAAGTGCATGCACTCGTTGATTTCTTTAAAAAAGAAGTGGAAACATACAATTTGTTTTTAGGAGAAAACGGCGTTCAAAAATTACTAAATGGACGAAAACTAAAATGGGACACACTGCAAGAAATCGATAGCATAATAGACGAACAAATAAGACCATACATAGAAATAGATACTAAACGTGTGGTCGAAAAAATAAAAAAGGTGTACGGTAAAGCAGCAGAGGCAGAAAAAGACGTCGAAGTGTTAGACTAATGGAATTCACAAAAAAAGTACAAATAGGCGACACAATATACACTGCCCACACTGACTACCGCACGGCAATAAAGTGCGACCAAATAGCCCAGGATGAAACATTGAGGGATCAATATAGAAGCCTGGCGATAATATGCGTGGTATTTGGAGAGGAAGGCCTAGACCACGAAGAACACTACGAGAAACTGCTAAATTGGATAATAAAATGGCTATCATGTGGAAAAGAAATAAAAGAAACCAGGGAAGAACCTGACATGGATTACACAGAGGACATGGACTACATAGAAGCAAGTTTCATGAGTGATTATAGAATAGACCTGACAGAAACAAACATGGAATGGTCAAAATTTCAAAAACTAATGAGTGGACTATCAAATAGTGAGCTCGGCGATTGCTGCATACTTAATAGGATCAGAAACCTGCGAAACTACGACGTGTCAAAAATAAAAGACGCGAAGGAAGCAGCGAGAATACGAGAGGCGCAAGAGAGGTTTGCACTCAAAAGAAACAAGATAGGTAGCAACCTAACTGCAGAACAAATAAAGAGTATAGAAGAATTTAATAGACTCGCAGGATTATAGGAAGGAGGAAGACTATGGTCGGAAAACTTATAATAGGAACCGAGGTCGATGATACAGGGTTCAAAGAAGGACTAAAAGACATACAAGAAACAGCCGATAAAGAAAGCATAGACATAGATGTGGATGTAGATGATGCGGCCATGGACGTAGTCGAATCAAAAGCAACAGGCGTACTTGGAAAGTTAAAAACATTCGGTATGGGTCTAGCAAACGTAGTGTCATCAGCTATACTGGGAATTTTAAAAATTGTAACAGTTATAGGTCTAGCATTTGCAGGAATAATGGCGGCAGGCGCTGGTTTATTTATCTTAATAAAAGCCATAGATAAAATAAAAGACAGTGACAGCTTTAAACAAATAAAAACCGACATCCAGTACATAATCTACGCACTCGGTCAATTATTAGCACCAGCAATAAACGCTGTGGGTAATTTTATAATTAAAATGCTAAAAGGAATTGTAAATTTAATTAAAACAATAATTTTTTACATAGCATACTTAATAAAAGCATGGACAGGCTATGACATGTTTAAAAATTTAGATACCAAGAACTTCGCAAAAGACATGGAAAAATCATCTAAGTCAGCAAAAGACACAGCAAAAGCCGCAAAGGAAATAAATAAACAGCTTGCAGGATTTGACGAAATGAATATCCTGTCTGACAATAGTAGCAGTGGTGGCGGAACAGCTAGCGCAGCCGGTGGCGGAGGAACTCCGAGCTTCAATATGGAAGGCGACTGGGCAAACATGAAGGTACCAGGATGGCTAGAATGGCTAGGAAAAAATGGAGATAAAGTAATATCAATACTATCCGGAATAGCAGCCGCACTAATAGCGGTTAAATTAGGTATCGAACCATTGATGGCATTAGGAATAGGAATAGTAATAGCAAGTGTGGTTCAATTTATCCAAGATTTAATAGACATGATAAAAAATCCATCGTGGGATAAATTCGCTGACTTATTACGTGACGTATCTGGAATTTTACTAGGAATTTCAATAGTACTAATTTCAATAAATGCATCAAATCCAGTAGGATGGATTATGCTATTAGTATCAGGCCTAACTTTACTTGTATCCGAGATAATAAAACACTGGGATAAGATAAGAGAATGGCTAGGAAAAGTATGGGACAAAATAACAGGAATGTTTGACGAATTATGGAACATAATAAAAACAGGCGCAAAAGGCGCATGGGATGGAATCGTCAGTGTATTTTCTGGGCTTGCTTCATTCTTTACTAAAACATTCGGGGCAGCCTGGGATGGAGTAAAAAAATTATTTGCAAAGGGCGGCTTAATTTTCAAAGGAATAACAGATGGTATTACTAGCGCATTCAAAACAGTAGTAAATGCCATTATTTCTGGAATCAACGCGGTAATCGCACTACCATTTAATAAAATCAATGGTTTATTAAATACAATTAAAAACTTATCATTCCTAGGAATATCTCCATTCAAAAAATTATGGAAAAAGGATCCGCTACCAGTTCCACAAATACCAAAACTAGCAAAAGGTGCCATCGCGAGCTATCCAGGACGCGGAATACCAACAGCTGGAGGCGGTGCAATATGGGCTGAGGCCGGACAAGAAGCATACCTACCACTTACAGATACGCAATTCCTAGAAAACCTAGGGGCAACAATAGGAAAGAACGTAAACATCGCTGCCACAATTCCTATTTACGTAGGTAACAGGATGATAGAAAGACAAAATAGAAAAATAGCAGCACAAAATGACTTCGCGGCAAATAGATAGG